>Ga0208769_1000727_pt1 | contig 15440 bp, 21 predicted proteins | sample AntAceMetag02UKC_FD_184768 | JGI IMG/M metagenome (GOLD analysis project Ga0208769, IMG submission 184768) | Saline lake microbial communities from Ace Lake, Antarctica- Antarctic Ace Lake Metagenome 02UKC (SPAdes) (version 2) | ecosystem: Environmental > Aquatic > Non-marine Saline and Alkaline...
ACGGCATCGAATGCTGCCTTCAGCTCTGCCTCGTTGAACTTGATGCTTGAGCTGGTTCGTGTTCCGGTCATTGTGATCTCCTTTTGCCCGGGCCTTGCGACCCGGGCGGTGGGTGGTTATGGCTAGTTAGTAGCCTCTGGATACAGTCCTTGGTGGTAGTCTTCCCAGTACTGTTGTTCGCGTCTGAGCTGATCTTCTGCCTCTGCGTCAGCTTCCAACTGCCAGCGCGCTTGTTCTGCCTGGCTATCCTCGATTGCCGCTTCGATCAGCGGTGCTAGCATGTCTATTGCTTGTGTGCCTGCCATTGCTTTGATCTCCTTCGGCGCGCTCGAGAGAGCGCGCCAGTGGGGGCCTTGCGGCCCGGGATATGGGTGCTAGAAGTTTGACTCCGCGAGTCCGAAGATCGCGGCCATCTGATGCTGGACCGTGTGCGTGGTGGGTTCTGGAAGCTCGCCGGTCTCCAGCATCTCGGCGAGCTTGTCGATGTCCAGTGGGTTTCCGTCCAAGAAGCTCTCCAACCCGTCACCGAACATTCCGGCGCACCGTGCTTGAAAGTCGCTGTAATCGTACTCGCTGTGCTCATCGCGGATCCGATCCATTAGATCAGCGAAGTCCTCAAGGCGATTGACTGCGTCCCGAGCCGATGCTGCCCACTCCTGCAGATACCCCGCCTCTTGCCCCTTCGAGAAGTTATCCATCAGTTTGGTCTCCTTTGCCCGGGCCTTGCGACCCGGGCGGTGGGTGGCTATCCTATGTGATTCCTTGTAGAAGCCGGCCAACCAGTCTGCGATCTCAGCGGGGATGGCATTGTCGAGCCAGTCCTGGTGCCCCTGGCTTTCGTGCCAGTCTGCGCAGATTTCCGACTCGATTAGATCCTCAGTGGCGGCGGGGTCGGTTTCGGCGTTGATGATCTCTGTTACTGCCTTGAGTGTAGCACAATCAATGCTGGTCATCGTGTCCTGCTCCTTTAGGGAGCCGAAGCCCCCCGGTGGGTGTGGGTGGTGCTACCGGCAGTAGTAGTGCTCATGAACTATCTGCTTCGCTTCGCTGTAGTGGAGGTCGAATTTTTCTTCCAGCTTGCCCACTACGAGTATTGGCACCGCTTCCCCGCCGGTCAGGTCGTCGATTCTCGCACATTCTGCTCTTGCTGCTTCTAGTCGCTGTGCTTTGTTCATCTTTTTCTCTGCCATCGTCCTGCTCCCTCGTCTAGGTGTTCCTCTGATCTGTCTACATTATATCACATTCCCAACACCTTGTCAAGACTTGTCAAGACTTTCAACCTTAAGGTTTTGGGCTGTCAAGTTATGACAAGGTAGACTATCGCGCTGTTCCCCACCTATGCCTGCCAGTCGCCTCCCAGGCATAGCAAGAACCCGCCCTCAGCGCCCAGGGCGTGAGAACGGGTCTGGTATGTCTATTTTCGTTGCCGGCGCTGGCTGCTGCAGAAGCGCTCTACGTGTATCCGGGGCGCTTCTCCTACCCTTGTGGATTCGCCAGTACCGCGTCCCTAATTCTCCACAGCCACGGCCCATATTCGAAGTTACCCCAGGTAGGTCCCCCGAGGGTGAACTGGCATTTGCCTAGATAAGCATTGCCGTTTGCTGCATTCCAGGTCATCTTGACCTTGCGCTCCAGCATCGAGAGCCTGATCATTTTGTCGGCATCGCCATTCATACACAGGTCCCACCGCCAGCCACCGCCTGCGGTAGGAGCGTGCCAGTGGCCCGGGCCTCCTGCGACGTAAATCGGCCCAGATTCCGTGCCGATGTACCGCGACTTGATGCCGTGTGCTTTGAAGACCGGATCCCAGCCCCATAGCGCACGCATTGAGAAATACTTGGCCTCGTCGCTGTATTCAAGCGGGCAATAGTCTGCGAGCAGGTTGTAGCCGAAGTAGTCATGATAGCCGATGACGCCGCGATACTTGGCGAGCTGGCGTGCAGCATTGACCATTCGTACGACCTCGGTTTCGTGTGGATTGCCAGTGGCTCCCAATAGGCCAGCGATGGCGATATCGTCCCCGAACTCCTGATGGCAGATCTCGGGAAGCCAGCAGTCGAACTCGACGAGCTTGTCCAGCTTCCAGTTGTTGTGCGTCGGTATCTCCTCGTTGACCGATTCGTAGAAGTCGATGAACGGTGCCAGGTTCTCCAGGTCGGCGTATATCTTTCCCATCCAGGCCCGCGCCCCGGCTTCTGCGCCGTGCTCGCAATTCCAGTAGGGTTCCTGCGTGTCTGTGTGATATCGCGCCACTACCAGCGTGTCCGGCGATAGCGCCTTGATGTCGCGGGCCCACTGGAAGTTGCCGACCAGCTTGACCACTCGCGGCTTTGCGTCGCGGATATAGGCGAAGTCCTCACGCAACTTGCCACCGCTCGTGTCCCCTGCGTATCCGTTCTGGATGTGCAGGCCCCATAGCTCGCCTGCTGGCGGTGTCGGGTCTGGCGGAGGGTCTGGTGTCGGATCCGGCGGAGCAGTCGGCCAGGCTATCAGCGGCTCAGGGTCAACGTACTGACCGTCGATCTTGACGTCGAAGTGGAGGTGGGCGCCGTCTGAGTTACCGGTGTTGTCCGGGCGCCCGATCACCATGCCAACATGAATATGAGTGCCTGCGGGCACACGCTCGATATCCTCAAGATGGGCATAGCGTACCTGGATCACTCGCCCATCTGGAAGCACAGTCTTGGTCTGAACCTGGATGCCGAAGCCATCGCCAAGATTGGAGGAAATGACCACATCGCCCTCTAGCGCGCAGAGCGCTAGGTCTTTCCAATGAGCATAAGAGCTTCGCAGGTCGAGGCCCATGTGCGTGTAGGTCGGTCGGACTTCTCCGAATGGGTGAGTGATCACTGGCGGCATGTGAGTGCTGGGATATCTCAGCACGAGGGGCGCTGCTGGGTCTTGACCACCCGGGAACTCTACCTTTGTGCCCGGGTAGTGCTGAGTGTACCAATCGCGGAACTCCTGATGCCGGCTGGAGGGCAGGCCATGCAGAACCGCCGTCCGATCATCCAGGTCAATCGCGCCAGCCTGGTCATAGCTCCCGCCTGTCATCTCGCGGCCACGAGTCCATCCTGCGGAGAACACCGCGGCGGCTTCTTCGGGACTCATATCAGCAGCCACGACGTTGACGCGGCTAGAGAACTCCACGCGCGGTTTCCCGCGGCACGGTGGGTCAGGCTCCTGGTCGCCTACAGGTGTCTCCGTGACACACTGCAGGTCATCCCAGTAGGTGTCGTTGTGCTTGTATGCCCATTTGATCTTGGCTCGAGTAAAGAGTGTGATCTTGGTGACGCCTGCCGGGACTATTGCCTGGACTGATAGCGGAGCGTAGCCGTTGTAGACATGGAACCCAGGCCCCCACACCGCGCCAGTAGTGAGCGGGTTGATGTCGTCACCGAAGCCAATTCCCAGGTAGAATGTCATATTTGACCTCCCGTCCTGGAGATATTCGCCGTTCTCCGGCTGTGAGCCCTCCGGCCAGGCGACCGCTCTCCTCCCAACGCCCGTACTCGTGCGCCCGTCGTCGTCATCGGAGCTCCAGCCCTGAACCTGTGCCGTGAATGTGATCCGTTGGCCTGGCTCAACTGCCATCTGATGCAGCTGGCCGCCCTCACCTGTGCGCCAGAACCAAAACAGCTTCTCGGCTTTGGTGCTGCAGAGCACCCGCTCAGGATACTCGTGTGCCCAGATATCGCCGCCTTCGGGCTGGGCGAACTTGCCGCCATGCCTAAACCACGTCGGCCAGTCGACCTGGTTGAAGATGCTATTTCTCTCGCACCATTGTAGGACGCCGTCCTCGATCATAAGAACCGTGTGCCTATTTGGGTCGTCATCCCTAATCAACGGGTCGAAGCACCACTTCTCCGTCTTCGTGATCACGTACTGAGTCATTCTTGCCCCCTATCTCAAAGCGGATAGATCCGCCAGGCTGATGCCCAAGACCGCCGCGATCACCAGCGCCATTACGCCGACCACAATCAGGAATACCTTTATGGGCACAGCATCGCTCTTCTGCGAAATGCTCACCGTGACCTGCCCGACCAGGAGTTCCATGGTGGTCTGTATAGACCGCAAGGTCTCCAACAGAGCACCAAAGGCTGCGGTGTTGGCGGCGATCACTTTCTGGTCTTCCTCAAGTGCCGTGCCGATCCGATCTACCAGGTCACACATGTCTTCTCCTTTCATTAAGCTATTCGCATTAGCCAACCCACGCAGAAGTGCTGTGCTGCCACAGTGGCGGCGCGCACGTTGAGGTTGCCACCTGAGTTTTGCCATACCGAAAAGGTCACGTAATCGTTCACGGCCATATATTGCATGCCAGAGACCACCGACATTTGGAGCGCCGTAGCGCCGCCGAAGTTGATCTGCTGAGCCAACACATCGCCATCCTCGTCTACAATTGCGATAGTCCGTCGCCCGGTGGCGTTAGCATCCCACGTGATTCCAATTCCTGCAACGTAGTAACCCGCGGTCTTAGCGTACAGCTTGTCGGAATTGGCACCCGCTGCCCAGCAGGCGTCGGTGTCGCTGATTTCAGTGGTAAAGTCCAAAAGGGTAGCGGCGCTATCACCGATCACGTTCGCCACATTGCTGTAAACTCGGCAACCCAGTGCGGTGCTTGCGAGAATAGATCCAGTCAGGTTGAGGTCATCGAATGTCGGGCTGTCTGCTTGAGCCAGTGCTTGATCCAGTGCACCGAGATAAGCCCACTGAGCGGCGGAGATCGTTACGACGCCGATGTTCCGAAGCTGAGAGACCTCCGAAGAGGTCAGCAGCATCAGGTTAGCATTGATCATCGTTATCAGGTGCGCGCGCCGGACAAGTGTTAGGTGGTAGTAATCAGCCGCCGCCCCACCCTGAATTCCGCTTAGAGCTGTGTTGTGTGCTATCTGAGCCCCATCGCCCGCAACACCAGCGTGCGCATGGTCGTGGAGCTTGTGGACATGGTCTCCACGGTTCAGGTTGTGGGAAATGCCGATCGCGTTTGCCGTTCCCGTATCAACTGGAGCCTCCGTGTCCAGTGGGTCCGCTCCGTCCTCCGGGTCGTGGCGGTCTTTGTGGTCTTCAGCATGGTGATCATCGGCGGAGATATCTGTCAGGGCAGAGTCGTGGCTGATCTGCGCGCCGTCACCTGCTATTCCATCGTGCGCGTGATCCGGAACGGTCGCCAGAACTGGCAGATCCGCCAGCGTGACGCTTTTCTTGGCGTCACCTGCTGCGCTATCCTCAATAACCAGATAGTCAGCACCTATCGGAACCGCCTTGGCAGCAATGGCCGATATCTCTGCAGCCACATTGACGTGGATGGCATTCGGGTCTGTCCCGCCGCTCGGCTCTTGCATTTCCAGGACGCGGAGCCGCCGCCGAAGGTCCAACAATTCCGTCGCCAGTGCCTCTGTAGCCTTAGACATTAGACCTGCCCCGCCTCCACGGTTATCACTTCCTTGCCATCCACTTTCCAATCCACACCAATCGCCACGATCTTTCGGGTCTCCTCCACTACATCGTACCGGGCTGTTACCAGGTCGCCCAAGAAGTAGTCGCGACCGTATAACTTAGCACCCGCCTGAAGCACATCGAAATCGAAAGTCGGCTCAGCTTGTCTCTCCAGGAGCTTCCGATCGCCCGCAGTCTCCCGGCCCGCGACTGTGGTCAGCATCCCGTTCGCGTGTACAATTTCGATATCATTCCCTGCAGCGTAGTCTGTACCCGTTCGGATCGTCACGTTTCGGGCTGCTCCAACTCCATCTCCACAGACAATGGCCGCCGTAGCTTCCCGGAGGCGATCCAGCCTGTAAACAGGGTTCGCCATATTACCGTGCTCCAGTGAAAAGATCAGAGAAGCTGTCCGGTCGGTTCCCAGTTGGCCGGTGTACCATCTGAACTCCCAAGCAGCTGCTCCTGTGGATACCAGATCATAGTCTCCGCCACCGACCTGAGCCAATTCCCTCAGTGACTCCAGAAGGTTGTCCCAGGCGCAATACCAGTCGACCACGTTCCCGTTGGCACCATCTGCCTGCACGGTTATACCCAGCGTGTTGGGCTCCCGTTCCCTTCCGTTCGCCACTGTGGCGTTAGCACTGGCGTTGTAATCTACCATCACCTTCATCACCGTCTCCGCCGGATCAGCAATGAACATCGAGCGGTCCGCAGTTCCTGCTAACCAACCGATAGTCCTCCAGCCGAGCAGCGCCAGCGGATGTTGGCAGGTGGCAACGAACTCAGGGCCAGTGGAGTAGAACCGTTCCTGCTTGCGGTACAGCCCGATCATATCACAGTACCACGCTATGCTTTCGGCCAAGTTGCGCCGCCAGACTTCCACGATGCCCTTATCCTCCAATAGGGCGACCATCGGATCCGTACCATCTAGGGAGAACTGGAGCAACCCGCCTTCGTTGACCCGTTTGTTATAGGTCAAGGTACGGAACCCACCCGAAGCGCTCCCAGTCAGCACGGCTTGGAGCACTCCGGCGGCAGTGTATACGTCTAATCTGTATTCTACGGTCATAGGTTCCGCCTACTGCGGTATGAGAATTACGGAGAGCATCCGCCGTTCTGCTGTGTAGCCGAGCACGTTGCAATCCCATTCTATTTTGAAGTTCCGAGCACCGAGGGGGACGCCTGCAACGAACCACGTCCAAGTGGAGGTTTCATATCCCTCCGCAGTTGTCATATCTTGCCTGTAAACACCTTGGGCCACTCCGTTTGCATTTGCGCGCACCCGGAGCTCCTGAGTACCAGCTCCGCCAAGGCTATACTCCATAGTGAAGATGATAACCGCATCACAAGCCTGCTCCAAGGTGGGCGTAACGGTCATCCCTACGATATCACTCCAGCCGACTGCTATCGCGTCAGCTCCTGCGGCATTAGCCGAAGTGGAAGACCGGATGTCGTTCATGTCCTCCACGGTTGCAAAGTCTGCGGCCTCCATCCCGTCCACCTGATCCGCGTTGATAGCTGGAGCCGCGTTGCTAATCTTGGTCTGGGCGATGGCCGCAGCCGCGTTGATATCCACATTGACAATGGCTCCGTCTATGATCTTCGCGCTGGAGACTGAATCATTATCCAGCATCGCCGCGTTCACGAATAGGTTGGCAAACAGGGCGCGGGAGGCAGCGTCCGCCTGGAAGGCGCCGTTCAGAATAGCATCGATCAATACGGCGTTGGTAACGCTATCAGCTGCCACCAGATCAAGAAGCGTAGCTTCATCGAAGAAGTCAGCCTCGAATTTGGCCCGGCTTGCGGCGTCCGCGCCCCAAAGGTTGGCCGCGAACTTGGTGCGACTGGTGGCATCCGCGCCGAAGAACCCAGCAGCCATCTTCAGTCGGCCCGCCGCGTCCGCTGTGAGGATACTGTCAATCAGCCGAGACTGTTGAATTTGGGTGTTAATGTCCGAGTAGGTCCGCTCATCTGTAACCGTGATAGCTCCGGCGTCAGTGACCCGCGCCTGGCAGATCATCTCATCCCAGTCGACACCGTCATTCTGCGTGATGGCGGGTGCAACTGGAGCTGGAGCCTCCGCGCCTGTGATCTGAGTGATCCGTACTGTCTGAGCCGCCCAGTTGGCCCGGAGCACAATGCGGTCAATCCGTTCGTTCCCTGCAGCTGCATTTGGAATGTTCACATTGAGCGAAGCAGTGTTCTCATACGGGAAACCGTGGAGGGTGGCGGCTCCACTGTCTACAGCTACGTTCGGAGCAGCCTCTGTGGGTTCACACTCGTTCGTGTATCCTATGTGAATGCCTGAGCCAAGAGTCCGCTCCAGCCACTTGATAGCCTGAGCCATTGTGTACGGGTTGGTTCCGTCACCGGCTCCACCAGTTGTCCAGAAGATGCTAGATTCTGCCATTGTATGCCTCCTATAGGCTTATATACCGGTTCAGGTATTCGATCCGCACGTCCGTGTTGGCCGTGGCAGCGGTTCCTGTTACGCGAACATCATTAACGCCGCCAGGAGCATCAGGTGCTGCGGCAAGGTGCCAGGTGGTCAGATCCGAATCAGTAGTAAGGTCGGGTAGCGCATCTGCTCCGAGCTCATCCACCACGGTCTTCCTGGCGTACCGCAGGTCGATAACCCGTTGCTCAGCGACAGGTAGGTTGAGCCCAGTAAAGTCCAGTTTCTCATCGGTGTCCAGATTGGTTATGATGCAGCTGTTCAACGGTCCAGAAACGGTTATAACCGGATACGTGCGCCAGGTGCCCACGTAGGCCACAGGTTGCGTGGAGTCAATCGCCGAGGAACCAATCGGCCACGGAATCGCCATCGGTACTGCCCACGCATCGCCACCACCGGCTATAGCGAACACCACGTGCACTCCAACCGGATCATAGAAAGAAGGGTTGTCAGAGCTTTTGAATTGAGCGGGCACCTTCATCAGATACCGACTAGCAGACTTGGTGGCCAGAGTGAGCCGGGCGATGTAGTGGCAGTCCAAGCTCCTGACTTCGGCATCATCCCGTGTCCACCGCAGTGTCAGGGCGTCATCCCTCGGCGTGAAGTAGGTCAGGAGCGCATCCCGTTTGTCTATTATGTTGGGAGGCTCCAACCGGAGCAGTAGGCTGATCACACGCGGATCCAATCGGAATCCTTGATCGCTGTCTCCGTGCTGCTGAGGCCCGCGCTCTGATAACCGATGAAGCGGTGGCAGCCCGATACCCGCCTGCTCCAGTAGGTTGCATACCACGTCATCTGTTAAGCTGTGAGGTACTCCTGCAACCAGTACATCTAGGTCCATTTCATCCTCCAGCCGTCAGCATCTGCAAGAGCTGCAGGTCTTGAGCGAGTGAGGTTTCACTCTGCTGCGGGTAGTTGGCTGTGATATTGATTTCAGTGGTAGACGAGGGAGCTTGGTCAGCTACAGGCGCCTCACCAGCGGGTGTGATCTGCACTCGTTCGGTACCGGACTCACCAACCCCGATGATCGTCGGCCCGTGAACCATAAAATCGCCGCCCTTGGCATACCAGTCGACGTCGAAGCCCGACGGATAATCCACACCCAAGACCGAGTCCCAGGTGACTGTGAAGTGAGGCATCACTATGTGCAAATTCTGGAAGAAGGTTCTGACACCCTCCCAAGCCTCTTTGAATAGATCCACGTACCATATTGCCATCTCGATCACAAATATAAGCCCGTGGATAACACCTATCACAGTTTGCACAGCTCCTGAGGTGATAATGTGTAGGAATATACTGGTCATCTTCCCAATCATTGCGCCGAAGTCCTCCGCGCCTACCTCCCCAATTCCAAGAGCCTCCATTAGATCCGCAAGCGCTGGTTTTAGATCATTAGACCATATAACCACAATCTTAGCCCAGGCATCCTTGAGTATATTCCACACGTTTGTCAGACCGGGCATCAGGTAAGTGATGAAACCCTCGAACGCCTCCTTCAGCCACACAAGGCCAGGCTGAATGCCCTCCCAGAATTTGATGAAGAATTCTTGTGCCTTCGGCCAGAAGTCTTCCCACCACACTGCCAGGTTTTCTAGTATCGGCGCCAGGTTCTCTGTGATCCAATCACCTGCGACCGCAGCCGCCTCTGGCAATGCCACTCCCAGCCAGTCTAGCACTGGGCCCGCAGCGTCCATCAGAAGCTCAAGCACCGGTATGAAACCCTGCCCAATGCCAGTCCGCATATTCTCAGTGCTCGCTTCCCACGCGGCCATTCCTCCAGCAGCTGTCTCGCTTTGGTCACCGACCAATGCCATCTTTTCGGCGCCCATCTCCAGAACAACCGCGTTGAAAGCCATTTCCCTGGTCAGGTTTTCGTCGGCGGCCATCATCTCTTCGATCTTAATTCGTGCTTCGCCAGAGGAGATACCGAAGCTGTCCAACCGTGGGATCGACTGGTTGGCCATCATCAAGGCGAAGTTCTCCATCGATGCTGTAGCATCACCACCCATTGCCAGACCGAGCTGAACGGCCATCTCTGACATTGCTGCCGTTTCTTCTGAGGTTTCAGTCAACCCCATCAGCAGGAACTTGTTTGCAGCCTGCCAAAGGTCAGTGTCGGCCACCATCCCACCAGTAGCATCTCGGAGGTCTTTGGTTACAGCCTCGGTTCCGCCTATATCCTCTGTCAGGTTATCGAAAGTCATTCTGGCGCCTTCGAGTTCTGCGGCTTCAAGGGTCATCCCCGCGATCTCTACGATCGCCGTCCCTACGCCCACCCCGACTGCGACAACGGCTGCCAGCGCGGCCACAGCACCAGCAGCTACAGCACCCATGGCTAGCGTACCAGCAGAGCCAAGTCCGTCAAAGCCCTTGGCTACTTCCTCTCCCGTATCCCCGGCACTATCTTCCGCAGTCTTCAGTCCTCGCACGAAGTCCGTTACATTCAGTCCCAGCGTTGCCATCATCGCAAGTGCGGTCGCCATTATTGCTCCCTGATGTCTTTGCCGCCGTACATCCGGTTCAGCATCTCTAGTATTGCAGTCCCACGTTCTGGGCCTATGTCCTCCAGAGACGCCTCGCCTTCGATCGCCACCTCCGGCCCCTGCCTGAGTTTGCGCTCGCCAAGCTCTAACATGAAGTGCTCCACGGTGTAGGCATCTTGATCTTTACCCCGCCACGCGTTGGCTGTAACTGAGGCCAGCATTGCCGCTTGCATATCTGACCGCTCAGAGCCGAACGGGTCCAGTCGATAGAATTCGCACCACTCTGCGAACTCTCGACTGCTCATTCTCTGTTGAAGTTCAGCAACAGTGCAGCCGAGAGCCAACGCAAGGCGAAACCAGAAGCGCCGCTCGGGGCGCTTCGTCAGTTTTTTGCCAGCTCCTCCACGTCTTGTTTCGATAGACCAGATAGACGCTGTGCCACATTGAAGATCCGCTCCAGTGCGCCTGCAGCCTTCTCGCTGACTGCCTTGATGTCCTTCTCAGAGAAGAGCAGTTCACCCTTGTCGTCTACCACGCTCATCACTATGATCCGAGCGCGTATGTTCTCGCGGTGCCAGATTTGCTTGGTGCCACGGTGCTCTACTACCTTCATCTCGAACTTGTCCCGCTGAGCTCCAGTGAGCCCACGCACAAAGACAGATCCGCCCCACTCGGGTACCTGAACTTCCTCGGTCTTGATATCAGCGACCGCCAAAATCTGGTCGCGGGTCAGCTTGGGCATTTTGCCCTCCTCTTTAGGCTAGTGTCGGCTTGCCTGTGACGTTGAGAACCACATCGGCTCGGAGCAGTCCCTTTGCAGGAGCCTTCGGCGTGAATTTGGTCACGTATGCCGAGAATGACCACGTGGTTGTGTCTGGGTAAAGCAACTGGAAATTGCGCCGGGTCTGCGCAACAAGATCAGCAAGCAAACCAGTGCCAGCATCATGGGTTGATTCCGTTGGCACATACATGATGCCGAAGGAGCAGTCGCCCATATCTAGGTTTGTCGGTCGGTCTTCTACCCAGCCGTCAACGGAGGAGTGCGTAGTTGCGTCCTCCATCAACAGTGTAGGCGCAGGCGGTGTGAGGTCTTGCACCTGCAAAATGGTCGTGAAATTCTCAGGGGTTGCACCATCGCCCACTTTGAGCAAGGTGCCCCAAGCAGCTATAGCTGTAGAAACTGGCATTGTATTCTCCTTCCCTTACGGGTGGTGGGTGAGTGTTTAGCCTTCTGCGAGCTTCAGGATAGCGAAAGACACGTCAGCAGCCGAAGCTTCCATCGTAAAATACCCATCCGCCTGGCGCCAACCAGCCACTGGGAACGGTCCGAAAGCACAGTACAAGCCTATGCCGACGGCGTAGGTTGTGATAGTTCCGAGCCGGTTGAAACTGTCGATCGCACTGTTCAGTGTCAACGTCTCTGCACCAGCTCCGCCTTCCACGATGATGATTTCGCGGCCTGTGTGCTTGAACCGCGCGCCATCTGCGAAGTCCGCGCCAGCGGCCGTGAATGTGAAGTTTGCTGATAGCGCGGTTATCGGTGTTGCCGGATACTTTGCAATAACGTCCTGAGCAACCAAATCCAAAATCGCCATCTGAAAATCCTCCTATTTTAGGGTCCTCATATTGAGGGCAAATGCTTCATCCGTATCTTCTCCAACAGTAGGCACCGATACTGTGGTGCCCGAACTGTCGATGATCAATGGCACAGGTGGGCCGTTCAGCTCTGGCGCTGGTTCAGCGAAATGATCCTGATAGTGCGCCAATGCTGTCTCTTCGTCCATACAGTCGAATTGACACAGTGTACACTGGTAAGTGGTCATTCCGTGCCAGGTGCCACGGGTAAACGGCTTTGTCATCGCGCCACTCCTGAGAACCAAACATCCTGCACAATTTGATATATGCCTGTGGTAGGTTCTGTGAGATCGACATCCAGCTCTATGAACGCCGCGCCAACCATCACAATGCCCCAGGCATCCACGGCCAGAGCCATCTGCTTGGAGACCGCGGTCGCATCACTGTATGTTTCGGCCCAGGTTGTAAATTGAATTCGCGGCTCGGGCACACTGCCTTGATCGTGACTGTACTCAGGAGTGCCACCTATTTTCTGGTATGTCACCGCTGGCAGGGTTGGATCCTGCGGAAGCCTCATCGGATAGAAACGCGCACCTATCAGCGCCGCTAGTCCAGGGTGGCCAGTGAAATAATCAACCAGATCCTCTGCGAAAGCCATCAAATAACTCCTGCGTTTTGTAGCCCTATTCGTAGAACCTTTTTGAACTCCCTCGATATCTTGGCGCGATTGTCGTCCATAGCAGGTCGCAGATATGGTTTCGCAGCCTGGTTATACACTCGCCCCAGAGCGTCTTTGCCTGCGAATCCAAACTCCACACGCCGGGCATAGTGCAGATCCGTTCCGATGATAGCCTGTACAAACGTGCTACTCAGTCGCTCCACTTCCTGATGAATCGACCGCCTCAGAGTGCCAGTGACATAGGGAGCGTTCCTCTTGGCTGCATTCTGGACAACCATGGCTGCCAATTGAACGGCAGATACCAGAATTGGGCCGGACACTGCTGTATCCGCCCTCTTAAGAGCTCGGGTGAAACCCTCCACATCCAACGCCATTGACACAGGATTTGTCACTTTACCACCTCTACTCGCAGCCTGGTTGACGCGGCGTTGCCATCGTGCTCCACAGCCAAGATGTTGTAGTAGACAGCGTCAACCAATATCCTCATCTCTACGGCGATCGTTGGCTCGTAGCTCCGCACTGCAATCATGTGGGAGCCTATGGCCACAGTCTGATCGGATCGTCGATCCTCTTTGCCACTGACCGGCGATACTCTACACCATATAGTCAGAAAATCAGCCCATGTGGGCAACGGCTCACCGTAGGAATCTAGCGCCATCGTGGCGTCCTGAACAGTCCCCGCCGACGGGTAAAAGTTATACAAATTCTCCAGCATCCTCGGGTGAATCAAGGTCACCGGAGGGCCTCCTTCCAGATCCGCTCACGTGCGCTGAAGTCGTCAACAATCCACTCTGCAATGTCGAAGGCTCCGCCAGCATCGCCAGCTTCTTCGATCGCTGCTTCACTGCGAAGCCTGGCCGCTCTAGTCATCAGCGCCGCGGCAACAGCCGGCCCATTGGTCGTCAGGTCTAACACCCTGATAGCCTTCTGGACATATGCCTCAGAGGATGCCAGCGTTTCCAGACATCCAGCGGTTCCACGCTTGACGTTGTCGCCTTCCAACGCGAGCATGGCCGTGATCTCCTCGTCTGAGAAGAACGCGTCCGCCTCTACCCGGTCTGGGATTAGCAGTCTGACCAGCCCCACGCTCGTAGCCACGTCGTAAGTATACGCCATCAGCTCCTCCAGGCGTCATCCTGGCATCCCCGGCCGGCCAACGAAGCACCGGCCAGGGTTCTTCGCACATCCTCACGCATGACTATGATTGCGCTGCCACTTGCGAGTACGTGTACCGCGGGTCAAGTGGAGTCCCGCCAAAGATATGCCGAACTCGATAGAAAATGTTGTCGGTGGCGAAGTCGCCAGTGAATGCGTTGATCGCTGCGATGCCGCCGAGTGCTACTTTGTCGCTGGCTTTCATGCAGATTTCGGGCTGTTCGTAGCCGGACAGGAAGTTCATCTCGATTGCCGCACCCTCTGCAGGAGCTCCAAACACGTACCAGGTCCAGTTGCCACCGACCAGGTCACGAATCGGCAAGTACGGATCCACGTGAAGCTGGATGCCGTACTGAGCGACCACGTTTGCTGTTGGCAACGGAATAGCGGCGGCGGCCGTGGCCGCGTAGGTCTTCAGAGCGCTAGTCAAGATCGACCGCGCGATGAACTCCAGGGCAGGCGGGACAACCAGGTGTACGCCGCGAACCAAGATAGGCTCACCATTTGGGTCAGTCTGTGCAGACATCAGGGCTAGCGTGGTCTCCAGGTTGGCGATAGTCAGGGGCAAAACCCCCAGGTTGACCACGTTCTGGCCGTCGACATCGGCGATTGGAGCGCCGTACAGCCCCGCGTTGGGAGCGGCCACGCCAGCATACAGACTCGTAACAGCCCTGCTCACTGACCGGCTGGCAGCCACAGCGAACCGCGAGGGCAGATCACTGAAAGCGCCCATCGCGTCGTTGATGACTGCCTCAAAGGAGATATCGAACTGGCGGCCGTACTTCTTCAGCTGGACATTGTACTCACCAGTCCCCGATTCCACGACCAGATACTCTCCCTTCTCCACAACCTCTGGCAAGAGATTGTCCTGGCCGTACACTTTGTGGCGCTCGTGTACGTTGAAGTTGGGCAGATTGCCCACCTTGCAGTAGGCCCTCCACATCTCCGGGATAGCCTTCCATCGCGCTAGCATTTCCCTGTCGATCGCCGTCCCGAACAGTGTCGGGAAATCAGAAGTGGTGATCACCTCCTGAAGTAAATAAGTGCGCCGGTGGGCCGGCATCCTCGCAGTGTTTGCGATAAGATTGATCAGGCTGGCCACCCCTGCGTCGTTCTGTGAATCAGAACCAACAGGGACGTACCCGCCCCAATTCTCCATCACTTGCAGAAATTCAGGCATTTTAGCCTCCTTCGTGGGTTACCAGCTCGACCGAATCAGCTCCAATAGCCTGGCCTAGCTGGTCTAGGGTCATTGCACCCTCCGGGTTGATTACACCTGCCTTGGCTTTGGCTACAGCCTCTGCCGTGGCGATATCCCGTCGGTATTTCTCAAGCTCTGATAGTCCTCCTTCAAGCTGAGCCACAGCGGACTCGATCTCTCTGATCCGCTGTTGGCTCGCCTCGATACCGCGTGAGAGCTGGAGGTATTCATACGCCAGCACAGCGATCTCCTGCTCCAGTCGTGTCTTCCGGGTCAGTCGGTTCTTCTCAAGCATAGACGAGCTCCTTACGGTGCGTTACTGACGCCAAGATAGCGAATGTCGCCATCCACAAGGATCCGAATGGCGCTGGTCAAGCCAGCCACCCAAGCATTGTGAGCCTGAAGCTGGACGGCGCTCAATCCCTGGAACGAGAGCGTGTTCTCAGCCGT
>Ga0208769_1000728_pt1 | contig 15401 bp, 18 predicted proteins | sample AntAceMetag02UKC_FD_184768 | JGI IMG/M metagenome (GOLD analysis project Ga0208769, IMG submission 184768) | Saline lake microbial communities from Ace Lake, Antarctica- Antarctic Ace Lake Metagenome 02UKC (SPAdes) (version 2) | ecosystem: Environmental > Aquatic > Non-marine Saline and Alkaline...
AACTCCCTTCCCCTTATTTTAATATGGCATTAATTGTAAAAAACAATATACGAAAAGTTGTGAAAGAACTTGACAAAGAAAATTCTGTTTCTTCTGTTGCCGACGAAGTAGGAATTGCTCTTGAAAGAAAAGTTGAGGAGATTTTGGAAAAAGGAATTGAAAGGGCAAAGGCGAATGGGCGGAGAACTTTACAGGGAAGGGACTTGTAAAAAATGTACATATGTGAAAATAAAATTTATATTGAGAAACAAAAAGAAATAAAATCACGAGAAGAGTTAAAATTAGATATACGTGCTGGGTGTTTAAATTGTGATGGTTATCGTTTTGATTGTGCAGATAGGATAGATGTTGATGAGAATGGTGAACGAAAAAAAGTTTTGAGTGAATTTGTAAAATTTAAATAGTTCTAGAGATTTATTTTAAGATGGAAAAGGTTGATAAAGAACATAAAGAAGAAATTATGAAAAGAATTGAAGAGGCGGGAAATCCAGATAATTATGAAACTTCTTGGGAAGGGGGAGTTCCAAAGTCTAAGAAAAAATCAGAGGTGAAAAAGGGTCGTACTTCTAAAGCTCGAGGGGCGAGATTTGAGTTAAAAGTTCGGAGAGACCTTGAAGATAAAGGAAGAGTTGTGGATAAGTGGAATAATAATGTTGATTTGGTTGAAGACAAGTTGGTTATTGCAAAGCGAAAGTATAATCCATATTCAAGAGCCATGACAATCGGTACTGGTTTTCCTGATTTTATTTCAATCAAATATATTCATGAAGGAGTTTATAGTGTTATTGGGGTGGAAGTGAAAATGAATGGAACTCTTTCAAAAATAGAAAAAGAAAAGTGTTCATGGTATTTACAGAAAAAGATTTTTTCAGCTATCTGGATTGCTAAGAAGGGCGAGGCTCGGGGACAAATCGTTTATGATGATTTTTCTGAGAAGTATGGAGACAAGTACAATAAAAGTTGAATCACTTCTTTGTTTTGATATGGATAAAAGAGAAAATCAAACCGCAAACAAAACATACTACTCCTGCCCAACGAGTGAGGTTTTGAGCTTCTCCTACAGCATATCCTGTTAAATTAAAAGATACCAGAATTAATGCGCCAGCAAGGAATATGATTGACATTCCTGGGGAGAATTGTTTTACCAAACTTCCAAGAGTTCTTCCTTTATCTAATTTTTGCATTTCCTCTTTAGCTTTTTGCATTATTCCTTTTTGTTCATATCCATGCCTTCCTACTAAATTAAATTTTTGGTATGCGTCGTCAAGTTTTCCCTGTCTTTTATATATTATTCCTGCTTGATAAGCATTTGTAACTAATTTCTTTCGTGCTTTTTCTCCTTTTTCTCCATGTGCTCGAACATCTCTGTAAGCTACCCTTATACCTTGCAATGTCCTGTCTAATTCTTTTTCTCCTTCATAGTTTACTAATGTCTTACTTATTCTTTTTTCTGTTCTAATTGATTTTTTCTTTGGAGGCATATAATATTAAATTAAACTTCATTTAAATATTTTAGTATAATAAAACTTAAATTAGGGTTTGTATTTAATTGTGTATGAAATTAACAATTTTAATTGTAATTTTATTTATGATTTCGTTTATTTCTGCATTGTGTGAAGATGGACAGATTGATATTAATACTGCATCTTTAGAAGAACTTGATGAACTGTCTGGAATTGGACCAGTTAAAAGTCAGGCGATAATTGACGCCCAACCTTTTAATTCTGTAGATGATTTAATAGATGTTTATGGGATTGGGCCAGCTACATTAGAGAAAATAATTAAACAGGGATTAGCTTGTGTTAAAGGAGAAATTATGGAGGAGGAAATTGTTAAGGAAGATATCCAAGAAGTTGTAGCAGTTGCAGAAGTTGAAAAAGGCAAAGATGAAGAAATTGAATTAATTATATTAACGACACAAACTATAAAAAGCCCGGATAATAAGGAAAACAAAAGCAATTACGCGCTATACGGGTTTGTGGGTTTTTGTTTTGTGTTAGGGATTTTATTCATGTTGCGGAGAAAAAAATATAAAAATGAATTCAGATGAAACAAAAAATATAAAGGTATTAATGATACTTGAAGTTCTTGGAAGACCTCCAGAACATTTAACCGAAACTCTTGAGAATCTAATAAAGCAAATTGATGAAGAGAAAGGAGTGAGTGTTAAGAAAAAAGAAATAAAAGAACCTTTACCAATGAAGAACAAAATAGATTCTCTTGAAAAAGGGGGCAGTGAAAAAATAAAAACTGAGGATTTTTATACAAGTTTTGCAGAAATTGAATTAGAAGTAGAAGAGATTATGTATCTTGCTATGTTAATGTTCAAATATATGCCGGCCCATATTGAAATTATTTCTCCTGAATTAATTACTCTAACAAATAATGGATGGAATGAAATACTCAATGAATTAACTAGGAGACTTCATGGTTATGATGAAGTTGCGAGAGTGATACAAGTTGAAAAAGGAATTTTAGAAAGAAAGCTTAAGGAATTAACAGGGGGACAAGAGAATAAATGATAAGTGGAAATTTGTCTATTATGGCTTCTGAAACAGGATATTGCCATGTTCCAATTAGGCGAAGTTTGGATGCTGGAAAAATTAATCCTGAAAAAGAAAAGATTATCGTAAGCGAAAAATTAGAAAATGAAAGAAAAAAAGTTCAACCGATTTATAATGCTCAAGGAGAAATAGTAGAGTATGATAAATATGGGAGACACTTAGATATTATTGATTGATTATTTTTTCTTGCCTTTTGCAATTTTCAAAAGATTAACTGGTTTTTTTGCGCCCTTATATTTTTTCTTGAAAAACCAGATTAGAAAACCAATTGCAACTATTAAAATTAAAATCCCAATTATTTTTCCGGTTGAACTAGGTTCTTCTTTTTCCTGACAAGTTCCTACACAGCAGATATTATCTTTTGCACGAATTATTTCTTCACTACTGCACACTTCATCTCTAGAACAAATTGGATATCCTCTTTCTGCACAAGTCTGAGTTGTATATTCAGGTTGGGGCACTTCTGAAGGCGTATAATTTGTTAAAAATTTTACAGAAATTTGTGAATAAATTATTTGAGTTCCTTGTTTTGCTTTTATATGCCCTTCAACTTCAAACTCTTCTTCAGATGTGAAAGTCAATTCTATTGGAAGATTTGAATTAGGATCAAGTTTGTTTATATTTTCTTCTGACACTGTTACATAATTTTTTAATGAATTGGACAATGAGAGAGTGATATCTTTTATTGCTTCATCTCCTGTGTTATAAAGATAAATTGTTCTCCTTGTTTCTGAATCGGTTGGAACAGAAACAATTACTTTTTGTGGTTCAAATTTAAAGATTTCTTGTTCTTGAATTTCTATTGCTGGAATATCAGCAGGAATATTGTAAATTAAATCAGCTGTGCTTAACTCAATTATTTTGAATTCTGATTCTTGTAATTCAAAAAGGAAATCTATTTCTTGTTTTTGACCTGATTTTAGAATTATTGAATCTTTGTAAGTTTCTCCAGAAGCATTTGCATTTTCTTTTGTTTTTATTTCAATTGTTATTTCTCTATCTTGTAAATTTTGGACCTCTATTGAAAATTCATTATCATTTGCAAAACCAGGATTTACTGAAAAGTCTGCTGTTTTATTGTTTATTGTAAAATCTCTTTTTATATCTTCTTCACTTATTTCACTTCCTTTCATGTATTTTATATTTTCTAAAGCAATAGAATAATTATTTGATTCTTTTCCTGAAAGTAAAGCATAAATGTAATATTCATCATTGATTTTTCTTATATCATATTCGAGGGGGATTCTTACATGTGTTCTGTAAAAAAATACATTTTCTTTTTGGAGGGGCTGGAGGAAATTGCCAGCAACTTTTGCAATCAAAGTTTCTCCTTGACTGAATTCTTCTTTTACATCAAATTCTACTGCAGAAATTATTGGGAAGATTAAAAGAAATAAAAGTAAGAATGCAAATGTTTTCATTTTATTTTCCCATCTCTTTTAGTTTTTTTAGAACATTATCTAATTCACCTTTTGGCTTATGGGCAGAAGCTGGTCTTCTTGCTGGTCTCTGGGTTGGGGGAAAAACTCTTCTTTGAGTTGGTCTTTGTCCTATTGCTGAAGAAGGTCCTGGGGGGAATCTAGGTGGACCTCTCGAACTTGGACCAGATTTTCCTCTCTTGAATTTAGATTTTATCTTAAACCAGAATTTTCTCAATTTATCTCTGAATATAATTCCTATTGCTAATAAGAGTATTAAAATTCCTAAGACCAAGATTAATACATAATTTGTTTCTTTAGTTTCTTTGATACAACATAAATCAAAAGAAGGACAATCATCAGAGGTTGTTTCTTCATTATTGGAACATGTGGTTTTACATTCTCCTCCTCTTGCTTCACATTCTGATACATCGTCGTCCTGAACAACGCATTCTCCTTTTACGCAACATCTTTCAGAATCAGCAGCATCTGTAAATGTTCCTCCTAAACAAATCTCATCAGATGCGCATTTTTCGCCATCTTGAATAGAACAACTTTCTAAAAGTCTTTGTGTATCACAGCAAACATTAGCAAAACAACCAGAATAATCTAACTCTTTTCCTCCTGCTTTATTGCAGGCTGAACTTGACATACAATAATTTCCTTCTTCCTCACAATCAAGATCTGACTCATCTACAAAAAATGTTTTTTTAGGCCAAACAGAAAATAATATGAAAGCTGTATTTTGGATGTTTCCTTGCCAACACCCGTCTGTTCCTTGAACTTCTTCAAGCCAAGTTTTTGCATTTGTTTTTTGTTCGAGTTCTTCGCTTTGTAAAGAATACAGGGCAACAGCAGTATCATAAAATTTATCTCCTGATTCAGACCAATACTCATTTTCTTTTTGCTTCAATAAAAGTTCATCTTTGAAATTATTGGTTAAAGAATACAAAAAAGATTCTGGAACAAACTCTTGATTTTCTTCTGCCATTGTTATTAGATAGGGCAAGTAAGGAGAAATATTATGACCTCTGAATTTTAAAATAAGTGCTGCCCAGAGAGTGGCTTCATAATTACATGCTGTTCCTTGCTTGAAACAAAATGAATTTATTTTTTCAATTGTTGTTCCTTCTGCTGAAGCAGAGTTTAATGTTTTTGAAATGTAAAAAATTCCTGAGTCTTTCTTTTTGTATAATAAACTTGTAGAAAAAGTTTCATCACAAGATATGGTGAATTCTTCTTCATAACATGAAGGAGAAACTTTTAACCAGTAATCATCTTCATAACGCTTTAAACAACTACCTGCATCTCGATTTATTTTTTTGTCTTCGCTAATTGAAATTTCATGTGAATCTCCTTGATAAATTATTGAACAATCTGATGGGTTTGTTGGGTCTATTTGCAAGAGCCAATCAACATCTGGAGGATTTATTTTTTGGCCTAACAACCAGTTCTCTGATTCATCTGTGTTAACTCCGACAGAATTTAATGCGAGAATTGCTTGAGCTGTTGTTTTTACTTTGCATCCAGAATCAGGCCAGCATTCTTCATCAGTTGCATCATTTAGAACTTCTGTCTTACATCTATCTATTGTTAATAAGGAAAATATTTTTTCTTCTGAAGAAAGAGACGAACATTTTCCAGTTACTTTGTCTTCAAGACAAGCATAACCTTTTTCAGAAACTGTTGCATCTTGTGCTACCACCAAGGAAATCATCAAGAGAAAAATAAATAATATCACACCTATTTTCATTTGATTATAAGTTAAGTGTTATTTTTAAAAGTTGTCTTGTTTGATTTCTTCTTTGGTTTATTATTCTGAAAACTCTTTCTAACAACATAATTAACAGGATTTTTTATTAATTTACAAAGATTGTCTGGCTCGCAAACCCCAATTCCTTTATAAAATTCTTGACAATTCGGAGGCATGATTGATTTTTTTCTAAAACTCCAGGAAAATTGTGATTTAATATAACCTTGCTTGAGAGGAGGTTTGTTTTTTTTATTCCATTCTTCAATTTGTTTTTCAATTTCATCTTTGTCCATACCAACAGAACGGAACAAATTGAGCAAAACAAATAGGGCTCTTTTTTTTCCATCTATAATTCCTTGTAGAATTTTTTTTACACAAGGAGGAAAGTTTTGTTCAGAAAGATTTGAAATTTGAATTGGTTTGAATTCTCTTTTGTTATCTTCTTGTTTTTCTGGATTATCTTCTTTATACCAATCAAGTGCTTGCATCAAGAGTTCGCTAGCTTCATTTTCTTGAGAATCTGGCATAAAATTCTTAACTTTGACCTTAAATGGATCTGCATCTCTTGGATGAAAATCTGCAACATTTTCTGGCACAAGAACAACACTTGCTAAGGCTGTTTTTTCATGTAAAGAATATGGCATCCGAAATAAATGTCTTGGAGAAACTAAAACTAAATCTGGCATAACTTCTTTTGGAGCTTCAAAATCTTTAACATATTTATTTGGTTTTGACAAATCACTGACCCTCTCTATTAATTTTTCCTCAATTGTATGCATTATATATTTTGTTATTATTCTTGGCCATTCTGGAAACATGTCTGAAGTTTTCACATTATTGATTTCTTTAGGAAATGCTTTCCACGGAATAATTAAATGAAAACCCTTACTTCCAGAAAATTTAACTCCTATGTTTTTTATTCCATGAAACTTTAACATTTCTATTATTATTTCTGCCATAATTTTGCTATAATCTAAATATTTGCTATCAATATCTAAAAGTAAATCCCATCCCACCCTTAATTCATCAAGTTGTTTCTCATTCATATCTGTTGAAAGTTCTAAAGGGTCTCTCCAAAGTTCCTCTGAACCATGAAGAGATGTGGCTCCTTTTTTTACTAATTCAAACATGTCTCCGGAATATTGAAATGTATCTGGGCGTTTTCCAAAACCATCAAAATAACGTGGAGAAATTTCTCTATTTTCTGAAAATTCAAATATTGCTTTTTGTATTTCTGGCTTGGAATAATATAATTGGGTTATGTTTCTTATTCTTTGTTCGTTGACATTTGGCATAAGGAAAAAAACCGTCAAAAGTTTAAATAAATACCTCATCTAAACTATAACAATACTTAAAAAATAAATCCTACTTTAAATTAGATGTTAGTTAAATTAGATAATCCTTTGCTTCTTTCAAAGGTGATTGATATTCTCTCTGAACTTGTAACAGAAGTCAGGATAAAATTTAATGAATTTGGACTTAGCATAGGAGCGATTGATCCTGCTAATGTAGCATTGGTCAGCTTTAAATTACCAAAAAGTTCTTTTAGCCAATTTGAAACTGGAGAAGAAGTATTGGGGATTAATCTTGATGATTTAAAGAGGATTTTGAAAAGATGTGGGGGTGGAAGTTCATTGATTTTAGAAAAAAAAGAAAACTTTTTGAATATTCTAATTCAAGATAAAATCAAACGAAATTTTAGTTTAAATTTGATTGAAGTTGAAGCTGAAGAAAAAGAAATTCCAGAATTAGAATATACTGCGCGGGTAGAAATAAGTTCTTCAGATTTAATTGATTCTGTTGAAGATTGCTTGGTTGTTGCAGATGCTTGTTCATTTATTGTACAAGAGGGAAAATTTATTATTGAAGCTAAAGGAATAAATTCTGCAATGTCTGAGTTTTCTGGAGATGAAGCAAAAATTGAGGCAGAAAATTGCAAGGTGAGATATAGTTTAGAATATTTGCAAAAATTTATGAAGGGAGCAAAACTTGTTGAAAAAACAATTTTGAATTTTGCAGAGGACCACCCATTGAAATTGGACATCAAATCAGAACACATGGAACTCAATTTTTTGTTGGCTCCTAGGGTGGAAAATGAAGATTGATGATAATCGATGAAGAAAATATTCAAAGGAATATTGAACGAATAATTAAAGCTGAAAAAGTTGGTTCTTACAATCTTATTAATGAAATACTCTCTAAAAAAAGAATTAACTGGTATGAACAAAACAAATCTAAACTTAATCTTATGGGGTCAGATCCAAGAAAAGCATATCAAATGATTCTTTTAGAATATATGGGGCTTAATCCTAATGAAGTCCCTGTTGTTTTTGAAAATAAAAAAAGAATAACCTGGAATTCTTATAATTGGTGTCCTGTTTTAGAAGCTTGCAAAAGATTAAATTTAGACACAAGAAAAATCTGCAAAGCAGGCTGGGAAAATTCTGTTCAAGAAATGGTCGAATTAATAAATCCTAAATTAGAATTTTCCAGAAATTATAATATTCTACGACCTCATGGAGATTACTGTGAAGAAACAATAGAGTTATTAAATTAACATTCGTTAAAATTTTCTTAAAGTTTATAAATAAGAATATCGTAAAACAGATATGGAAAAAAAGGGGCAAGTAACTATTTTTATTATCATTGCCATAATAATTGTTGCTGCAGGAGTTTTAGTTTATTCATTTTATCCGCAAATTAAATCTAGTTTGGGTGGAGGCATAAAAAATCCGCAAGCATTTATCCAAGAATGTATTGAAGATGAGCTTGAAGAAACAGTAGAATTAGTTTCTTTGCAAGGCGGGGATTTTAATCCAAAATTTTTCAGCACCTTTGATGGTATAAAAATAAAAAATTTATGTTACACTGCACAATATTGTGCGCTATGCTCTGTTCAAGAACCACAATTAAAACCATATATTGAAAGAGAAATTAAAGAGAATATTAAAGATACAGCTGATGCTTGTTTTAATTCTTTGAAAAAGAGTTATGAAAAAAAAGGATATAATGCTGTTTTGAAACCAGGAACAATAGATATTGAACTTTTACCAAAGAGGATTGTTTCTGTTTTTAATTATTCATTGACATTAACAAAAGGGGGCGACAGTGAAAGATATGATTCCTTCTCAGCAGTCTTGAACAATAATCTTTATGAACTTATTGCAATTGCCAATAGCATACTCGAATGGGAAAGAAATTACGGGAAGACTGATGTGACAATATATATGGATTTATATCCTAATTTAAAGGTCGGACAAAAACTTTTAAGTGATGGAACAAAAATTTATATTATAACAGATAGGAATATTGGAAATAAATTTCAATTTGCTTCAAGGAGTCTTGTACTTTCACCAAGTGGATATTGTTAAAATGAAAAGAATAAAAATTATCTTTGGTTTGTTTTTAATGATTTTCTTAGTTGGCTTTGTCAGTGCTGTTTGTTGCGAGAGAACAGTAGATGAGGGCGTTTGCGTGGATGTTGGAGACGAGCAATATTGTGATGATACATATAGGATAGATGACACAGCATGTGAATCCACTCAATATTGTTCAACAGGAACTTGTGTAAATAATGCAGAGGGGATATGTATGACTTCTTCATCATCAGCATGTGATCCTAATTTAGGGGGATATTGGTATGCTGATATTGCAGATAACATTGCAGAATGTAAACCTGGTTGTTGCTTTATTGGAGAAGGCACGTCTTTTATTCCAAAAACAACATGTAATAAAAGGTCTGCAGACATAGGAATTTCTCCAGATTTCAGGCAAGATATGGCTGAAGAACAGTGTTTATTGAGTGCAGGACCAACCACAAAAGGAGCATGTGTTTTTGACACAGATGACGGGAAAAAATGTACAATTGAAAAGAACGAAGATTGTGAGGAGGGGGTAGGCAAGTCTTTTCACGCAGGACTTTTATGTAGTGCTCCGAAATTAGGAACAACTTGTACAATGACGGAGAGAACAAAATGTGCTGAAGGCAGGCATGAAGTTGTTTTTGAAGACAACTGTGGTAATGAAGCGAATGTTTATGATGAAAATAAAGTTGACAATATTGATTACTGGACTTATATGAAAGATTTTACGTCGAGCGAGATTTGTGGATATGGAGAAGCAAATACAAATTCAGCAGACTGTGGAAATTGTAATTATCTTGCTGGAAGCACTTGCGGTTCTACGAGAGGAACAGGAGTAACTCCAGACTCTGGAAATTATGTTTGTCGAGATTTGAGCTGTACTTATAAGGGAGAAAAAATAGCACACAGAAGTGCTTGGTGTTCTCAACCCTTATCTGATTTTGAAGTTGCAAAGCCAGGAGATTTGTCCTATAGACTCTATTGTTATAATGGGGAAGTTGATTGGAAATTATGTGATAATCAAAGAAATGAATTGTGTAAAGAAGAGGTTCCCGGGCAAGCTAATTGTGTTCCAAATAGATGGCAAACCTGTATATTCCAAAATAGTTCAAAAGATTGTTTGAACACAGACCAAAGAGATTGTAAGATCTTGGAAGAAGTAAGCAGAAAGAATGCAGAGGGAGAAGATATATTATTCTTGGATTATACATACACCTATGATGATAATGGAACTATAACAAGTGAGTCTAGGGAATTTATAAAAGCAGTTTGTGTTCCTCGTTATACTCCTGGATTTGATTTCTTGAATCCTGATGATCCCATACTAGGGGTTTCTCCCCAAATAACTCCTACAGATGTTTGTAGTGGTGCCAGTGTAAGTTCTGTTGCAGGATATCGCAAGGGAGTATTAAGTAATTGGGAGGCTAAAGACGGCAAATGTTTTGGAGAATGTGTGAAAGATTGTGAAGGTGCTCTTTTAGTGCCTGAATGTCAGCAAATTTGTTTTAATAAATGTCCTGCTTCTGAGTCTTTTATGGATAAATCTGGTTCTGGATTATTAGCAGGTATTGTAGACTTAAACAATGATTGGGCAACAAATCTAGAAGGGTTTTGTGTTTCTCTTGGGGATTGTGGAGTAAAGGCAAACTATATTCAAAAAAATAGTTATTATTCGTGGAAAGAACTTTTTATAGGAGATAATATTAGTAAAACAAGCATACCTAATGCAGATAGTTATCAATAAAATGGGTGAGAAAAAAACAACAAAGAACCTCCTGGCGCTTGTGCAGATTTCTATTTTGCTAATTGGTATTCTCGCTTTTACAAACATTATTTCTGCACAGCCATCAAGTGCACCTCTATCTACAAGTGTTATGAAAAAAGTTGTGATTAAATCCAATGAATCTTATCAAGAATCAAACAATAATATTGGGCCAACTGGTCAAGCTACATGGGTTCCTGTTCCTGTAGCATTACAAATGGGTGAAGCAGTTGGGAATTTTTTGCAAGGACTTATTGGAAAAATTAGTGTAAGTTCTTCAATTATTAGTAGTGGGCTTTTTTGGACTGCTGTTGTTTGGGCAGGTACTTTTGCAATGATATGGGTTTTTGGTGGACAAGAAGTAGATGAAGCCCTTTTTTGGGCAAACGCATTTGGAGCTTCTCTTGGTCTTGGATTTACTACTGGAAGTCTTTCAGGAGGATTAGCAGCAGGATTAGGAGCAACAGGAACATTAGTCCCTGGTATAGGTTGGACTATTGGAATAATAACAGCATTATATAGTTTATGGCGTATGACATTAAGAGTAGACGATAGGGCAGTTGTATTTGATTGCAAAACCTGGCAACCCCAAACAGGCGGAAATGATTGTAGAAAATGTAATGATGGTGAATTCCCCTGTACAGCCTATAAATGTAGTAGTCTAGGGCAGAAATGTGAATTAGAAAATGAAGGGGATAATGCAAGATGTATATATAAAGACCCAACAGATAACACTCCCCCTACGATAATCCAAAGACAAGATTCACTATCCTCTACAGATTATTCTTATGAATCAATATCTACAGAAGGGGTTGAAATAAAATATAAGGGAGGTTGTTTGCCTTCTTTTGAATCATTTACTTTTGGAATTGAATTGGATAAAGAAGGCAGATGTATGATGGAAAATCATTTGGCAGAATTCTCAGAAATGGTACTTAGTTTTGGAAGTGATGACTTGGAAATAAATCACACACAGATGCTATCTTTTCCTGTGGGAGGAAATTATGAATACTATGTAAGTTGTGAAAGTGCTAATGGATATGCTAATGTCGGTGCTTTTTTATTCAAATTCTGTATCGAGCAAGAAGATGATTCAACTCAACCAAATATACAAGGATTTAATTTATTGGATAGTACACCAATAAGTTATTTCGATGAAGAGGAAGAACATGAAACAGATGTAATAATTTATGTTAATGAACCATTATTTAACGTCGAAAATGGATGTAAATGGAGTCACTCTGATAAAGAATATGATGATATGAAAGGGAGTATGGCTTCTTGTTCAGATGACCCTGCTAAATTTACTACATTTAATATGCAGATAAGCTATTCCTGTTCTGGAACATTGACAGGATTAGAAAATGGAAAAGAAAACAAGTTTTATTTCAGATGTAAGGATGCAACTGGGAATGTGAATACGTTTTCTAAGGACTTAACATTAATAGGCTCTCGTCCTTTGATAATAGATTCTGTTGGTCCCGAGGGAATAATAAAGGGAGCTTCTCAACTTGTTGAAGTTACTTTAGAAGCAGAAACTTCTGAAGGATATAAAGATGGAATAGCAGATTGTTATTATAGTGATACTGGAAATTATGATGATTACACAAGATTTACAGATACGCGCTCTAACAAACACTCTACTAAAATTGACATTCCAGAAGAAACTTACAAATATTATATTCAATGTATTGACATGGCAGGAAATGTCGATATTGAAACAATTTCATTTGAAGTTGAAACAGATTTTGAGGCCCCATTGGTGATAAGAGCATATTATGAAGGGGGGGATTTGAATTTAATTACAAATGAATTGGCGGAGTGTGTTTATTCTACTGATTCTTGTAGTTATAATTTTATAGATGGGGTTAGCATAATAAGTAGTGATGATATTCTTCACTCTGTTACATGGAATACAAACAATAATTTATATGTGAAGTGTCGGGATGAATATGGAAATCAACCGAATAATGGATGTAGCATAAGTGTACGACCATTTGAATTTTTCTGATTGTTAAAAAAGTTTATAAGTTATGGGTGTTATTTTTAGATATGAAAAAAAGGGGTACTTGCGCTTTGACATTGCGGATTAGAAAAAATATTTGTCCAACGTCAAAACGCGCGCAAATGAAGTTATCTTTTGGAATGATTTTTTCTATTTTTCTTATAATTATATTTATTGCTTTTGCGGTTTATGCGATAATCAAATTAATTGATATGCAACACACAATTCAGATTGAAACATTCAAAAATGATTTGCAAGGGGATCTTGATGCAATTTGGCAGAGTTCTGGAGAATATAGTCAAGAATTTGAATATTATTTGCCTAATAAGATAGATTCTGTTTGTTTTGATGAAAATAATTATATGTATTTTGAAAGTGAAGAAATTCTTGTAGGGGAAACTATTGAACACATCAATGTTAATGCTTTTTGTGTAGATAATATTGACGGAAAAGTAAGTATGACTCTTGTTAAAGATTATGGAGAAATCTTGGTGACAATAACAGAATGAAAAAAGGCGCGTTACAGATATCTTTTGGTTGGCTTTTTGCGATTATTGTAGGAGCGTTTATAATTTTCCTTGCGATTTATGGAGTTACAAAATTTATGGGCACAGAACAAGAAACTATCGACGCTAAAACAAGTAATGAAATTGGAATCCTTCTTAATCCATTAGAAACTAGTTTTGAATCTGCAAAAACTACTTCTTTTTCACTTCCAGCAGAATCGCGAATTAGTAATGGTTGTAATGATAGGGGAAATTTTGGTAAACAATTAATTTCTGTTTCGCAAAAAAGTTTTAACAAATGGACAGAAACAAATCTTGAAGCGAGTTTTCTAAACAAATATATTTTCTCGCGCGAAACTGTTGAAGGAAAGAATTTTTATATTTTTTCAAAGCCATTTGATTTTCCTTTTAAGGTTTCTGATTTAATTTATATGACCTCTTCAAAAGAAACATATTGTTTTGTTGATGCTCCAGAAGATATTGAAGATGAAATCAAAACAATTAATCAAGCAAATCTTTTAACAGAAGATTGTTCAGAGAATAGTATTAATGTTTGTTTTTCTGGAACTTGCGATATTAATGTTAATTATAATCAAAATTATGTGAAAAAAGAGAAGGAGCTATTGTATTTTGTTTCTGATTCTTTGATGTATGCTGCGATTTTTGCAGACCCAGATGTTTATGAATGCCAGTTGAAAAGACTTATGCAAAGAGTAAAAGAACTTTCATCAATATATCTTGATAAAGCAATCTCTGTTAATGAAAGAGGTTGTAACTTGGATATAAATACTGATTTAATTGAATTTAACAGGCTTGCGGGAAATTTTGTAGATTCAAAAGATAGTGATTCGGGAAATATTTTGGGATTCAGCAGTATTGTTGAAGATCTTGAAGATAAAAACGATGCGGGAGGTGCGTGCGGATTATGGTAATAAAAATGAAAACCACCGGCGGGTTTTCTATCCTACGTCCCAATAGAAAATTGAAAATAATTCTGAACAAAGGAGGGCAAATGAAAATTCAGCAGACAGCATTTATGCTCATAGCAGTTACATTGTTTTTCATACTTGCAGGATTGTTTGTTTTTGTATTGAGATTTTCTAATATAAAAGAAGCTTCAAGAATGATTGAAGAAGAAAATGCTATGCTTCTTGTAATTAAATTAGCTAATTCTCCTGAATTTGCGTGTGGAAATTCATTTGGGAATAGTCGGACAAATTGTGTTGATGGAGATAAGATTATGATGTTAAAAGAACATATAACAGATTATTCTGGATTTTGGGGTGTTGCTGAAATAGAAATAAGAAAAGTTTATCCTGATTCAGAAAGTACTTTGTGCACTTTGGGAAATTATCCTGATTGTGGGATTATTGAAATTTACTCAAAAAATGTGAATAAATTACCTGCTTCATCAAATTTTGTTTCTTTATGTTGGAAACAAGATTCAGATATGGGAGTTTATGCTAAATGCGAGCTTGCTAGATTAATGGTGAGTGCAGAGGATAAAACATGAAATCAAAACGCGCGCAAGAAGAGATGGTTGGATTTGCATTAATTATTATAATAGTATCTGTGATTTTGCTTGTTTTCCTTGGTTTTTTCTTACGAAATTCAAATAATGTAGAAATTAAAAGTTACGAAGTCGAGAGTTTTATTCAATCGGTTTTGCAAACTACAAGTGATTGCGAGGATGCTGGAGGATTTTTATCTGTTCAAAAGTTAATTTTCAGTTGTGAGTCTCTGGAAGAATGTCTGAACGGCAAAAGTGCTTGTGAGATTTTGAATTCCACATTAGAAAAGATTAGTGAGGAAAGTTGGAATGTTGGAGAAGATACCCCCATAAAAAGTTATGAATTAAAAATTCTTTCTGAAAATACAGAAATTTTTCTGCTTGAAGAAGGCAACATAACTAAGAATTATAGGGGAGCTTCGCAACCATTTACTAGAAGAGGCAAAGATTATGAGATGTCTTTTAATCTATATTATGACTAAATCTTCACATTAATTGAAATTGTATCTACTAAAATCACT
>Ga0208769_1000731_pt1 | contig 15382 bp, 28 predicted proteins | sample AntAceMetag02UKC_FD_184768 | JGI IMG/M metagenome (GOLD analysis project Ga0208769, IMG submission 184768) | Saline lake microbial communities from Ace Lake, Antarctica- Antarctic Ace Lake Metagenome 02UKC (SPAdes) (version 2) | ecosystem: Environmental > Aquatic > Non-marine Saline and Alkaline...
TTTCCTTAACGAACTCTACTGTTGGTTTCGTTTCTCTGATAAATTCCGTTGTCTGCTTCCTTGTAATATCATAAACAGTAATAGGAATCTTTAATTTTTCTTTTATTCTTTCTACCTGTTTTTCAACATCAGGAGAAATACTACCTTGTCTTTTTCCTCTCATAACTTCCTCCCTTTATACTTGACCTTGAATAAGCAAATCAACATCAGCATCACCCATGCCGGAATCATTAGCTACAGTAAACTTAAAAAACCTGCCGTCTGGAAGTGTTAATGTTTTATGCAAAATATTGTTTGTAAGACCTGATAAATCGCCATTGGCCTGAATTGCTCCATTAGCTGCTGGGGTTACTTCCAAAAGGTTTGCTTCTAACTCAGCTTGACCTCCGATAGCAGGAGCAAACTCAACAGGGAAAACGCCGATTACAAAATTCAAGTCGATGCTCGTAGAGACTCCATTCTTATCTCTAAGAAATAAAGAAATAGAACCCTGAACATTCCCTAAATCTAACCAAGTGCCTGATATTGACGCATCCGCAGCCAATGTAGTCCTTCTTGGTATTCCTTCCCAAGTTCTTGTGTGTAACATCTCATTCCTCCATTTAAGGGTTTACAGTGATATTTCCTGTGATAACAGGATTGTGAAAAATTCCATTAAAATTATCGGTTGATATGCGCCGGATGTCCTTTCTGAATTTATTATTATGATAATGCTTGTGATCTCTATTCAAGCTGTCAACTTCCTCAATTACATCTTCAGCCATGTTTGACATATTCCGCATATTGATTTCTTCAATATCTTTATAATCAAGCGGTCTAAAGTAGCCGTTCTCTTCTATAATTTTTACAATATAGTCTATACCCTGTGATCCATGCTCCCATATCTCAAGGCACTCACCATTCCACTTACAGAACAATCGACTATCATAAGACCTTAATATTTTATCGGCTTTTTTAACTTCGTGCATCTTTGATTCCTTTCGTTTGATTAACCATTATCGCCATGTAAAAAATCGCCAACAATACAGCCGGTGTTAGCATTAAAAAATGACCTAGACTATTTGTAACGGCTATCGTTATTCCTATAAATCCTAACAGCCCCAAACAAGGCATAGGTTTTATCTTTATGAATTTAATAATATTTGAAAACAAAACTCCCAACAATAACAATAGACCTATTATCCCTTGGTTAAATGCAACTTCTATCGGATCATTGTGAACCCTTCCAATACATTTACCTGTATCGTTTTTATAGATTTTTTCTTCCATAGTCCGCCATATATATCTAAAAGAACCAAGGCCATAACCCTTCAATGGATTTCCCCAAGTCTTATGATTTATCTGTGTCCATACTCTTTTACAATTTCTTGGTCGAACCCCTAAGTTACCTTTTAATCGGTGAGGCTCTTTTTTAACTATGTAAAAAGAAAGAAGTGTTAATGCTAATATTATTAGTAAAACTTTAAGCGTTATTGAATTAAGCTCATAAGAAACAAACAGACTTAAACCAACGCAGGTCGCTATAGAAGCGCCCAAAGATTCACATAAGAAAAGTCCATAGGCCATTGGAATCAAGCCGAGCATCCACCATTTACTACGGAATCCTTTTAAGGGTAAGAAAACTACTGAGCATAGAGCTATCAATGAACCACCTGTATTAGTATCAGAAGCGACTCCTGCAAATTGACTGCTTGCATATTTCGGAGCAATCTCATAAAAATTCTGTTTTATTCCAAACTTCTGCATGATAACAAAACTCACATGAATAAGTGCGATCACGGCAACTCCATTCAGAATCAATTTTATATTTGCAGAATCTAACTTTTCGGATAAAATTTGAAAGAATAATATCAAGAAAAACAAGACATACATTCGGTTTCCGGATTGAATACTATCTTGAGTGACAAGACAAATCATTAGCCACACAAAATATGCTTTCAACCATTTATCTTTGAAAAGAAATACTCCTGAGAAAAGCAACAGACACCATCTCATCAACAAGTCTTTGCTTCCAAAATAGTCAAGTTTGGCACTGGGGAATATGCACAAAAGGCAAACTCCCAGTACCAAAAGTGTCATTATTGCTAATGAATACTTCTTCATTATGGATTAGCGTCCGGTGATATTAACTGCCAATTAGTACCATCAAACTTTACTTCAACCATTGATCCAGATTCAATATAGTCTGCTGCTGGTGCTTGATTGTTTAACATCTTCACAGCATCCGTAGTGCCATCGTAAACGAGATCAAAAGCACCAGTAGTATTAGGAGTCGTTGCCCTAAAACTTAAAGTCAGGCCTGTTTCCAACTCAGGGTAATAATCCAATACTACAGTAATTGTTAAATCTCCTGTATACGTTATAGTCTTGCCGTAATTTATCTTACTGATAAAAGTATCACCAGAGAAAAAACCATCATTGAAATTTCGCTCTTCAGACCCAGCATTATAAGTGCCATCTAACTCCGGAATCAAAGTCCTGACCGGCATAGGATCTGTCTGCGCCAAACAATCTTTCACTCCCATAAAGCTAACTATCAAGAAAGCCAAAAGGAGAGTTGTTAATATTCTACTTCTCATTTCTTCCTCCTGTTTGAAGTTGTTTTTTCTTTTACTTCTTTCTTGGCTTCCTCTTTGACTTCTTCTGGTCCAAGAGGCTCACCAATCTCCAAGCAATGCTTCTCTAAAGCTTTTCTTGCTTCTGGAGTCAATCCTTGAATTTTATCCAAGTCCATATTAAGCCTCCCTTATTAAGAACCAGCTTCATTGTTAAACTGACCATTAACAGCAAAACAAGTACCCTCTGTCTGATGAAGTCCCTCAGCCGTATTGTTATAGCATTTACCTGCTTTCCCTGCATAATTAACAGCATCAGCACTTGTGCTTGCACCCAAGAATATATTATCTTGAACATCAAGTCCTCTTGAAGTTGCACCAGCAATATTAACAAGAGCTATACTTGTAAGTGTTAAGTTTTCAAAATAACAACGACCGATTTTAGGAGCACTAAGAAGACCTGTACCATATACACAAGCAACTGCTGCACCAGCCGTCACAATGCGCATATTAAGTATTCTTGCATTAGTTCCTGTAAGTGTTATACCTATAGAACCATCACCATCAATAATGTTTCCATAAGGATTACCACCTAACCCAATCATACTTACGTCATTTTTATTCCATGTAAGTGCTTCTGTAAATGTTCCGGGACATCCTACAATAATATCACTCTTTCCACTCGTACACGCAGCCATAGCCAACGTATATGTCGTGAAGATATTAGCAGAAGGAAACATCCTCAGCCATTCTTCGTAATCCGCATCAGTTGATTTTTTGACAAGGTAAATATCCCCTGTCCCAACAATTCCAAGACCAAACGCAGCATACAATGTACGCCTTGCCATCTCTCTATTGTTCCAATACTTTCCTAAGAAAGAATCCATTTCATACTCCTTTTCGTTTCCGCCACCGTCCTCGGTTGCTTATTGTCAGGGGTGAGGATAACCGAAAACCCCACCCCCATATAGACCTAGGTCAATTCAATTACGCAACATCCCTAAAAGCAAGTCCACTACCAGGATATTTAGAACCCTGCTCCATATAGCTAAACAAAGTAGCTATGAAAGCATCGTATTCTCCTGAAGAATCGTGGTACTGCCTAAACATACTTCCACCTGCAAGATCCATGAAAGCAGGTTCTTTATGGCGATGTATCATCATATCTTCCATATCGGGAACGAATACCATGTTGTTAGGTATTTTACGCTCTTCAATGATAGCGATTTGATTGTTGCCAGCCTGATATGCAACTGTCTTCCATCCGCCTTTAAGAGTCATTTTGTCAGTTGTGAAAGCACGATCTGACTGAAGCAATGACACAAAGCTTCTGCGAAGAGCCTGATTCATAAGAGCATACCGATTCTTGTGATCCTGACCAGTACGAATATGAACCCTATCAAGACCTTCCTGAAAAAGTTCCTCAGTAAACGCCCTATTGGATCCTTCATTATGAACTACGATTGCATCCAATTTAGGATAAGTTGATTTGTTCTGTCCCTGAAGTGAAATCAGCCCAAGATCAAGACCAAACGCTGAAGATTTTGATGCAGCCTGAAGCCTGTAGTTGTCTATGATAGTCAGAAGACCGTGCATAGATGTTGGTGAAGTTCCAGCAACAGGATTACCATAACGGAAGATGAATCGATTAGTCGACCATTTCTCTGTAGATATAGAAGCATCAAGGTAATCTTCAAGCTCGAAAGATGTACGATTATCTTCATCAATAGTTCCTACCTGATGAGCTGTACCATCCGTCAATCCCTGTGAAATATCCTGATCGCCAACAGCAGCTGCTATCGTTCCAACGCCAGTCGCTACAGTAAATTCTCTTGTTTCAATCGGCATACCTTCTTCAAGGTAAATCGTTCCCGGACCATCTATAGTAACCGTAGCATCCGCTCCACCGCCAGAACCATTACACTGTGCAAGCCAGCCAAACGAAGGCATGATTACATAAGATGCAAGATCATTCTCATAGCCTGTCTTCAAGCCCATTGTTTCAGAATCTATAACCTCAACGAATCTGGTTTCACTCTGACTTGTTGCAGCCAGCGAGTCACCATCAAACTTCATTGTGCCATACATTCTTTTAAGATCTACATCCAGCTCAAGATACTTATTCGCTCTAGGTGTAGGCATGACAGCCTTTGCAGGACGAATTCCTGAGCCTTTGTTATTACGAAGTTTAATCGGCCAATACGCTTTGAGGTCCCGACCATGCATCGTTATAAACTCAGCAGTTTTTTTAATTCTGCTCCAATACGGATTAGTGTTATTTAATTTGTCAACCATTGCCGGAAGATAATGTGTCTTTGTAACAGCTTCCATTGTGGTTAAATCTGCACCGATAGCCATTGTATTACTCCTCTATGTTTTCCCTAAAAGCTCCTTGACCATTTGGATAGCACCTTTTTTAGTGGTTCCATCTTCAAGGTTAGATCCTTTTGGAGCTTCTGGTGGTTTAGTAAATTCCGGGGCAGGTGTCTGTCCCCCTTTCTCAAGAGTCTTCTTTTGATTCTCAAGACTCGAATTAATATATTCCTTGATGTGTACTATCTTTGCCGCTTCGACTGCTACCTTGACAGCATGTGCAGTATGAATGCTCTTACTCTCAGCAATAGAATCTAACTGCTCATTTGCTAAACCAATAATATCAGTTTTCACATCATCTGGAATATTTCCAAGGATTTTTATTACAGAATCAATATCTTTATTGGAAAGCAAACATGTCTTAGTCGCTTCGTCTGAATGTCGACTAATAGCATTATCAATAGTTTTATGAAAGTTCTGGCTGAACTCCTTATTTCTATCGTCTTGCTGTTGCTTTTCAATCTTTACGAGGCGCTCCTCGTCAGCTGCTTTGGCTTCTACCTTCAGCTTGGCTTCACGATATTCTTCGTCTGTATCGAAATCCTCCTTCTTTAGTTCTTCAGGTACAGGAGCTTCACGACTTGCAAGAAACTCTTGGAATTCCTCATCTGAGACTCCGTTCTTGTCAAGTACATCTTTGATCTCCTGTAAACCTGCTACGTTCTCTTCACTCTTTCCTAACTCCTCTACATATTCAGCGAAATCTTTGACAGTTTTTCCCTTGAAATTATCACCGTCAAGTCCTTCGATTAAATCCGTCAGTAATGCTTCGGGTTTTACAAACTCTTTCTTTGCTTCTACCGGAGGTGTATCTTTAGGTGGTTCGTCTTTCTTCGGCTCTTCAGCACCTTTCTCCGGAGCTTTAGGCTCTTCCTTTGGCTCTCTGCTCTTCTTTACGTCATCAAGTATCTTGTCTCTATCAGGCCATTCAGGAGGCTTGGTTTCGCCACCAACATCCGGACTACCTATCGGAGCAATGTCCGTAGCCGGTGTATCTGTTGATGCCGGTGCTGCTGGCTCTGCTGCTGGTGCTTCTGAAGCCTCTCCCCCACCCTCGCCTTCTGCAAACATTAAAACTTTAGGTAACAACATTTCTAATAAATTAAACATTTTCATCTCCTCGGTTTTAGTTCCGGTTATTCAACAACTTCGTCATTATGAACTGCATCTGTTTCGACTCCAAGAGTGATTACAACTTTACCACCCGACATTACTTTGCTTGCCATATCTGTAAAAGCACAGCCAGATACAAATATAACAACTATAGTTAGCATAATTAAACGTTTCATTTCTTACCCCCACTTTTTCGTGGCGCTGGGCTACTTGTTCCAGCCTTACGCATTCCGCTTCCGTCTGCTCTTCCTTTACCCGGTCCCATTCCACGCCCATGAGGGCCTGTCCCATCCGGTACTCCTCTAATCTTACCCATAACTACCTCCTCGGTTTAGTTCGTTTTATTTTTGCCAATTCACATCTCAAATGATCGTCCACACGCTTGCCGGTTATCAGCCTTATGTTAAAGCTCTGACAACGCTTTCTCGGACACGCAACGCCGTACATTGGCTCTCCAAAAACCATGAAAAATTTGTAGCATACACAACATTGATATAACCATTTACCTGCCCGTTTCTCTTCCATTTGAGCACCCTCAACTATTCATCTAATCTCTTTATATCCTTCTCTGTTTTCTTAATGATTTCCTCTATTTCTTTTGATAAGTTAGATGTTTTTGATATTTTACGCAACGCATTCCATCTCCAACTACTTTTTTCTCTATCTTTTCCCCATCCACTATCAAAATACATGAAAACATTGCTAATTAAACCACTAAGCAACTTTTCAAATTTCTCTTCATAAACTTTCTGGTCCTTCCTAAATTCTCTTAAAATACCTTCTTTTATACGTTCTATTTCTAACTCATTCATCGGTTTTACTCCTTTACGGTTTGATTTTTACTTATATTCCCCTTCCGTGCCTCGATTAAAGCCAGTTCCCTTTCGGCTTCCTTGCCCTTATATTCTGCCTCATTCTTTAATATCTCACCTGATGCTTTTAATTTCTCAATGTTCTTAATTTCTTTTAAATCCTGTTGGTCTTTCGTACTTTGAACATAAGACGGATTAGCTTCGATATGCTTTCCTATATGGTCATCAATCATCAAAGCCAACTGAGGATTAGTCCTCTGAATCCGCCTGTACCTATCAGATTTTCTGAATAAATCATGTTGCCTCAAATGAACGTCATGCTTGTCGAAGACATTTATAGGAAGAACCTGTCCTTGCATCCAGTTCTGATGCTCTTTGACCGATTCCCTAATGTCAACCTGAAGCTCCTCAAACACCGAATCAACGTCAACAATATCAACGCTTGTCAGTATCTTAACCCTGAGATCCATAGGAATAGTTTCTATCGGCCCGAACATGCCAGACTCTAAACCTTGGAATAGCGCCTGTTGTTTGGCGGCCTGAGATACAGGGAATGAGCTTCCCGGCACAACTCTCACGCTTGTCGATATATCCTCATTGCCATTAAAATCAAAGTTCTCGACCTGCTTGTTCTTGCCTAATATCTGTAATTTCCTCGGCTCAATATACATTTCCTTAGCCAACATCAATATATCTCTTCCCATAATCTCTTCTTTATTCTCGAAGTATGTAAGGATTGGCTGATAGACAGTTTGGTCTTGTTCCTCTAAGAAGGTCATGGCTACTTTTGAATCTATCCCCGGAACCTTTGCGCCACGCGAGGATTTATGAAGCATCGATATTTCGTCCCAAGCCTCATTCTTGTCTTCAGTCTCTGACCTAAATAGAGACATTGGCGCTTCACTTGCCGGTGCTGTGAATGGAGGCGGAAGCCCCGGAACACCAGCAAACTCTATGATTTCAAACTCGTTGTTAATGCTATTCTTTGATAGTTTATGGTCTTTATGAGCGAAGTATTTCGGCTTACCCATCATGTTCATAATTTCCTGAATAGCTGAGATATTACGATTAAGGCGCTTCTGCAATGGAATCAATGAATTATATGGTGTATCGCCATACCATGCCTCGGGAATCTCGATGAACGGATAGCGAACTATGCCGAGGCTATTCTGCTCATACATGAATTTATAAGGAAGCCCTGTCTCACCAAGATAAATACCATTAGCCACACGAATTATACGGCCTTTTGGATGTTCCTTTGACGGCTTGATTCTAAGCTCTTTTATCGTTGCAAATCCTGTATCTTCGCTCTTGTCTTTCTCCGGTGTCTGTTGATTATCCTGACCTTGAACACCAAGGGATTTGTTGACTAAATATGAGATCTGATTCTCAACGCTTGCGAGACTCGTTGTGGATTCAGCCTGCACAAACTCACCGAACTCAGGATAGCTCTTGCGAATATACCCAAGGCTCTGCAATGTCTGCTTGCCGATTGACTGCGCCTGATCTTCATTCCGTGCCCCTAATTCAGGGACTACCTGAAATGCTGACAAAACCTCGATTGATATATCGCCTGTGTTCCCAAACGTCAGCCCGCCTTTATCATCAACGCCAACCAACATCTGTTTACCCTTGGTTTTATCCCAATATTTATCTTTATAAGATATGCCATACAGATACGACATGAACCAGAGGCGCATATTTAATATATCCTGTTTGTTTTCTTGGTGAACATGACCTAAAATAACTTTACCGACCTTTGCCGTGTGTAATGCCTCATCGTCTGAGTTTGCCGGTAATACTGTGTACACAGCCTTATTCTTGGTCAGCTTCGACACAACGTGCAGAGTCGTAGGCTTCAGCCTGTTCTCCGTATGCCGGACACGCCAGGGCGGTGCTAATGGTGTTCTGTACACTCCACGAAGCCTATCCCAAACGATGTACTGATGGTCAAGAAAGAACGCTATGTTTCGATACCACACCATCTCTTGTGGTTTTCGGGCTTTCATGCCACGCTCAAAGAACTGCACACATAAGTCCTTGGCTTTGTTTTGTTCATCGTCTAAATACTGTACTTTCTTTGCGTTTGCGGGGCTTTCGTCTGGCATAGTTCAAACTCCCATTGCTTTAATAAGCATTTCATCACCTGTCGCTTTTATATCTTCAGCCAATGCTTGTATTGCTTTCTTATCCTCAAGCTCACATTCAAGCGCGAGCAATTCATCTGACTTCGGGTACTGATTAACTGGACGCTCTTTCTCCGGCTTGCCGTGATACGCCTTGACTTCGTGCAAATCCTTCGCCATGAGTTTTGCCGTCAAATCCATCACCATCTTATAAAACAGATATGCTCCGATTATCAGAGCAATCGTCTGAATGCAGCAGATTATCGTTAGGGCTTTTATCATGGTGTCAACACCTTCTTTTCTAAAAGAGCAGTAATTAATACTCTTCCAGTACAGCTATCGCAAAACCTCTGTCCCTTAAAATAAGGCAATCTCACCCAAGGACTATCACATCTAGGACAATTTCTATTACTTAAAGATACCCCTTGATTGTTTGGTCTTTTATCAACTGGATAACGGACTGAATCCAACATCTCTTCTATTTCTTTACTCATGGCTTAGCCTCTCTTCAAAGATAATATGGTAAGCATCATAGACTCCTGACTTGTCTTCTTTTTGCACAGTCGTAACAAACTTAAAGTTTTTTAAAGCTGACTTATATCTATCCTTCAAATACAACTCAAAAGTATTAATTGATGGATTCTTTTTACCAAAAAAATCTTCAGCATTCTTTATTGAAGCCAATTCAGACCCATTCACTTCAAATATAATTCTCATAACTCACCCCTTCGGTTTTCGGTTTAATCTATCCTTTCAAACATTTATCCTCAACAGGCCGTACAAATCGGTATATGTAACTATCAAACGCATCATTGCCCTTGACCTTCTGCGTGATGTAGACCAAGTGCATTCCGTCATCAAGCATGAAATCTTCCCTGATTCCAACCGCTGCAATGTTCCATTTCTTTTCAAGCTGTACTTTCTCTTCGCCTGTTATCTCGATTGTTATGCTATTTATTATCATTACCACACATCTCCCAATTGTTCATCTAACCTTCTGCCACCACCAGAATACACCTCGGCCTCTTGCTTGAGCGTCTTGTCAATCGCCTCTTCAAAGTATTGCTTCTGCCCGAAATCTATCGTTATGCCCCGTAAGCCCATGCCGTGCTCTTGCACTTTAGGTATTATGTTTGGCTCAGGTCTTGTCATTAATGCATACCTAACTTCATCCCCAACATGATCCTCACCATCAGTGTCAACGTCTTCAGGGTTATGCTCATCATGCGTCAGAGTCGTTATGGTTTCAACAGCTTCATGCGTATGTGGAGCGAATGAAATCATATCGTTTTCCATGAAGATCCGAACGCGGCCCCAGCCTATCACCCGGCGATTGTCTGCCCTAATAACATTGATTCCAGTAATATTCTGAATAGTATCAGCGCCGGATTCACCAACAAGACTGTACCTATGATGGCTCTTATCACCATGCACGGCTGGATCTGATACGATGAACTGATACCTATATCCATAAAACTCAGCCTTCTCTTTAATGAGCTTGCCAAGTGCTTCATAACTCTGTCCTGTAACGTATATTCCATCATACCTATGAACCTTATTGTCTGGCAATACTTCATAAAATCCTACTGAAGCCGGTGCTGTATGACCATAATCCATCGCTATGAAATGATTGAACTCCGGGGATCTTGGCATTTGCTTAAAAAATGCGTCTTTCCAATTCTCGAAATACTGACCTTCGTATACTGACCAATCACCAAAGCGCCAGGCAAGGCGTAGTTTCTCAGGTAAACTGTTCAAGAAATGTATGTATTGTGGATCACGTTCCATGAGAGTAGGATTGTCTTCAACTCTTGATGGTATGAATATGCGTGATTTACCACTAATCGGATCGATAAATGTTTTGTTCCGGCAGCAATTAACAAAGCGCTTGCGTACCCAAATATGCCCTGGTCCACCCGGATTGGTTGTTAAGAAGCATTGTGCTTTCAGCTCAGGAATCGTTGACCGATTACAAGACAAAAGCTTGAGATAGTCTGTCTCAGTCCTTACGACCTTGGTTATTTCCTCGATGAGCAACTTATGGTATTCATGGCCTAAATACTTGTCAAATGTCTTGGCATCCTTGAAATGGCCGAGCCGGATGAATGCCCCTGACTTGAATTTGATTAGAGGCGGTTTGCCTGTAACTGTGGCAATCGAGGCATAAAATACTTTAGCGCGAGCAATCCAGTCGGAAAGGTCATCATAGTTTTTACGAAGAACAAGCCCTTTGTACTCAGGGTTCTTGACATACTCAGGTTCAGCCATCCATGCTAATCCGGCTTCTGTCTTCCCACCGCCACGCGCACCGCCATTAAGAACTTCATCCTCTGAGCGTGCCAGCGCCTCTGTCTGTGGTCCTTTGTGCGGTGTCCATACTTCTACGCTATTTTCATTTTTTTGATGAGTCAGCATTCTCTACTTCTGCCCCTATTGATTTCTTAGCCGGAAGCCTTATTATTTTATTAATCGTATCATCGTCAAGACCAACTTCTTGCTTTTCCTTCCAATCTCTTGAAGCCCTGTTTTTAAGATAGAAGCAAATTGCGCCTAAATCACCTTTCATCGCTTTCTTATAAAGAACGTCAACAACCCTGCTAACTCTTGTTTTATTGCCTGACTCTTTAGCCTCTTCACATTGCTTAAAGAACTCCGGCTTGCTATGCCAATTATAAAAAGTCTTCTCAGGTACACCAGCATCATCATAAGCCTCTTTGTTAGAAGCTCCTGCCTTGAAGCTCTTTAGAATAGCTATCTTTTTTATAGTATTTTCTGCCATAACTGCTTTACTCTATTGTAACACTTACAGTTTCATCCGCTCTGTGCTTGTCTATCAAGGATTTAAGGGTTTTGTTGTCATCCCCAAACTGGAGAAGTATTTCGTTGCCCTTGTCAAGTGAGGCAAGTGATTTGGATGTGATTTTTTTAATTACCGCTTCAAACTTTGGCATGCTTTCCTTTAACCCCGAGGGGTTGAGCTATTTGATAATCGGCTCAAAAGCTCAGAGGAGATGTTATCTCCGAAAAAGCCCGACCTTTTCAGGTACGTTTGTTTAATTCCACAATTGTCACGCTCATCCTGTTCAACATCATCTCGGCAAACGCCAACTTGTCTTTCTTCTTATCTCCATCATCCCAAATGAACCGAACCACGCACGATTGGATTTTACCCTTACGTTTGTGGTATGGTGCTTTCATTTTATATATAACCTATATTTGAGAACATGGAAGAGGCTGGTGTAAATAGTTTTGTGCTCCATAGATTTATACTATTCGATAATTGAGAGCTTGTCAAGGTTTGTTCACGGGATGAACGAATCAATACCACCATATATGGTATAAGCCCAGCTCCGCACCACTAAATAAAGTTTGAAAATAAGTGAAATAAAACTTGTATATGCCATTACAATGTGTTACTATGTAATTAGAAACCAAAACAAAAGGGAGGCATTATGGGAGACAAATTTATAACGATTCGAATAAAGCCGAAGGAGTTTCTTTTAATCAAGGAATCAGCTCATAGGAATGGTTTCACTGGCATGAGTACATTTCTACTCTGGCTGTTCCGCAAGTATGGGAGTAAAAAATGAGCGAATGGATAAAATTTCCTAACGGAATCCTAGTCAGGAAGCCTGACCCAATCGAGGAAACTATAAAGGAGGCGAGATGAAACTCACACTGAAATCCTATGATGCACTCTGTGAGACAGAAATATTTATCATAAATGGAATAAATGCAGATAGTAATGATTTTGGAAGTAAAAGTGATGAAGATACAGAAAATGCAGAAGATTACGGTTGTGGAAATATGCAATTTATTAGAACAGGAGCTACAGATTTTATCTTGAAAAAATACAATATAACAAAATCAGAATATGAAGAAGTCGCAAGTAAACTCGAAGAGTTGTTAAGTTTTGGACGTTGCGGATGGTGTGTATAAAAAGGAGAATAAAATGACCGATGCATTAGAATTAGCTGTTCGTGAAGGAATGGCAGGGAAGTTGTTGCTTATTTGCTTTTTCAGCATCTTAGGGTTGTGTTTACTGGATCTTATCATTTTAAAAATGGAGAGAACCTATGATACAGACACAGAAACAGATGCTCGAAAGATTCGGAAAGCTGGTACAATTTTCTGATATGCCATATTTAACTTGCCCTAGCAATTGGTACGGCAAGACGAAGGTCAACGGATTTAATCAGATGCGTAAGCATGATTATTATAAGAATAAAAAATGGATTTAAGGGAGGGAAGTATAAGATGAGTGCAACACAAAAGAATACAGATAGAATCCACGAAAGCATTTTAGATGATATAAGAGGAAATACACGATTTGGAAGAGAAAATTTTACAGATGAAGAAATAAACAATAAATCAAATTATGATCTTTTTAATCACTGGCTTAATTGGAATGGAATAATAGGATATACAGGAACCATTCTAAGCGTTGTAAAAGAGATTTATGATACCGAATTAAAAGGAGAAGAAAATTGATGAGCTACAAAAAGAAACCACTATGTATAAAATTCATAGGTAAAAAAGTGTTTACATCAAATTGTGGTAAAGTTTGGAAAGAATGCGAATCAAAAAAAGAATTTAATGATTTTTATAGAAAAGTTATGGAAAATTGGAAAGAAGCCCACAAAGCTGGGGAAGTTAATATTTTAGATAACTAAAGGAGGAAACAGATGAGCGAGCCGAAGTTTGAGAAAGGGGATTGGGTGAGGTGTACAAGGTGCGGATATGAATTTCAAATAGCTTTAGCACAAAACTTAAATAATAAATATTTTTATTTTTCAGAGAACGAAAATGGCTGCAAGCATGACCCTATTTGGCATGGCGTTCCCGAACACTTACTTGAGCCGGTAACAGATTTTAAAAAAGGAGACATTGTTGAATGCCTAGAAGATCTTATCGGTGTTTATGCTCCTCACAAGTTTGATAAATTAACAGTTTCAAACAATTCACCAAGTTATGATCCAACTTGTCTCATGTACTTTAAAGAAATTGCAGGCGGTTGGCTTAATAAACGATTCAAACTAATAAAACGAGGAGGCGGTATGAGCAAGTATGAGGATTTGAAACGGCGTATTGGCAAGGTGGAAGGATGGACTAAGGATACTGATAATCTTATAAAGGAAATTGTTACAGATATTGATGGTTTAAAGTATATCAGCATACCATGTGGTCTAAATGACAGAATAGATATAACAGACAATGGGTTAAACATAAAAGTATCATTTAATTTTACAAGCCAATGCACCAAGAACGAAGCCTTCAAAAAAGCATTGCTCTGGCTTTTGGATAATTCAAAGCACAAGGACGATAAGCAAGACGAAATAAATGCAATCCAGAAACAAATAGATGAACTGCAAGTAAGAGTAAAGGGGCTGAAAAATGACTGAGCATATCTGCGACACACCACCAACATACGAAGGGACAACGCAAGAGGACTATCAACACGCCATCGACAGTTTGGACTCTGACATCGCTGATATAAGTGGGATGGGAGACAAGCTGTGGATTGCCGGAGTCGTGCAGCACATTGCTATCTGCGATAAGCTCGAATCCGTAATGGCGAAATACTATCCAAGCCACCATTTCAAGGTGCGGATGCACTCAGGGCTTAAAAAAGATGAATGCGATACACTTGCTGATGCAATTCATTTAGTAGCTGAATCGTTTCTAAAACTTAACAAGGAGAAAAGTAAGAAATGAGTATATGTTTATGGTGTGGTAATGAATATCAAGAAGGAATGGACGGGTGTTGTCGTAGTTGTGGAGATGGGGAAATGAATAGCCTTTGTGAACACGTTTATTATGATGGTGCAGGTCATTACTGCAAGTTAATAAATATGGAAAAGTATGAAGATTATCCTCACAAACATTTCAGGGTAATGTGTTTTGGGAAACAAGGTGGCTATTTTAGTTGTGTTAAATGTGAAGGTTTTATGCGTGTTTTAAAAAACAATTTTAAAGGGATAAAAATACAAGCCGAAGGCTGAAGGAGGGAGTTATGGAACAAATTAAAAGTATTTATGGGGATTGTAAGAAAATAGCATGGACTAAGAAATTCAAAGCTGGATATATTTTACAGCGAGAATTTATAACTTCAGGGTGTCCAGAAGGTTTTTGGATGACTGTCGCCTATAATCATAATAGAGATTATATTGGAAATAGTAAAGATGCTCATAGGCTTTGTGTTAAAAGAGGGATTGTTCCTGAAAAATCTCATCCGGATCATAAAACTTGTTCTATTGGATTCAACGCAAAAGAAAAGAAATGGTATGGATGGAGTCATAGAGCTATGTGTGGATTTAAAATAGGAGATGTAGTAAAGAAAGGAGATTGTTGTGCATCTAGTGGTTGGACACAAGAATATCTAAAAGAACATCCAGAAGAAGAT
>Ga0208769_1000733_pt1 | contig 15379 bp, 33 predicted proteins | sample AntAceMetag02UKC_FD_184768 | JGI IMG/M metagenome (GOLD analysis project Ga0208769, IMG submission 184768) | Saline lake microbial communities from Ace Lake, Antarctica- Antarctic Ace Lake Metagenome 02UKC (SPAdes) (version 2) | ecosystem: Environmental > Aquatic > Non-marine Saline and Alkaline...
AATAACATATTACATCTCCAAAATTAAATTTCTACTTTAGATAAGATTATAAGATATATATATATTCACTTGCCAATTAAATATGTTTCACTTATTAAATAAAATCTTATTAAGTTTTGAGTGAAAAAATACTTGGTGGATAAAGAGCAAGTAAAAGGAGTCTCATAAGGATAATAGGGGGTCAAAAGCCCTCTTAAGGAGGGTGGGGAGGTATGCTAATAAAATAAAATCTTATTATTTTTTGACTTGAAAAATACTGTGTGCAATAAAAGGCTTAAAAAGGAGTCTCTATATATAATTACCTCCCCTATTGGTCCTTAAGACTAGGGTACGGGGGTATGCTAAATAAAACTTTTTCTATCCACAATATCTTTTATATACTAGAGTTCTTTACTCCTTTTATCTTCTTCTATTACCGACACATTATATCCCCTACTGCTCATACCTATTCTCTATATAAGATACCCTTAATCTATTGTAGATAAGTTATACCTTTAACCTATCATTATATTATATATCCTTTCACTCTACAATAGAATTAAAGAGAAAAGAGATAGGCATCTCTGCCTACCCCTAATCCTCTTTGGGAGATTTCTAACTTGCTGATACTGGAGGTTTAATCTCTTCTTTTGTTATTTTGAAGTTCTTTTTAAATATTGCTACATTTGTCATATTCTCTATTTTCATTTGTTGAATATAAACATCTGTTTCTACTGTCAAACCATGTTTCTTTGCTTCATTTTCTTTACTTACTTTTGATTTTGTCTGATGATATTCGGCTATTTCGGAGTAATCAACTACTGTTCCATTTTCATCAACATAAACAGTTTTTCCCAAATACTCAATTGGTGAGTAATTAAGATAAAAAGTCTCTACTGTTTCTTTTATCTTATGGCAAACTACTCGACTATCGAGATAATTCTCGATACCATTTGACCTTTTCTTGTCTGGTGTCCAATCGGTTTTTGTTCCGTCTGTTCTTTCGACTTGATTAGCAACCTTATTTTCCCAAATCGAATTAAACTGAACCGTCATTTTGCCGACTGCAAAAATTGCCGAATAAGGATTAGCAACCTTTTTTCCGTCTGCGGTTTTGGCTGTCCGATGAAACTTTCTCATTTTAATCGGTTTGTGGTATTCGATTGTTGCAAAAATTGCTCCAACCTTGTTTTGTGTTGCTTCAAAGGCTGAAACAATACCGTTAAAACGATTGACCAAAAAATTAGCTATCTGCTTTACTGTTACAACCTTTACTTCTGCTCTGTCGATTGTCTTTGTTTCTGTCTTTGTATTTGTTTCTGTCATTTTCTTTACTCCCAAAAAAAGTTATATTAAATTGTTCAATACAACTATATGATTATTTTTTAATTCCTCTGGGAACTTTTTATCTTATAATAACGTAATAGTTTTTTCTACGGAAACTATCAAAACCGAAACTCAAGTTATATGGATTGTTATTAAAATATAATATCTCTATGGCAGTTTTTTTAAAGGAACTGCCAAAACCTTACTTCAATCTCTAAGGCAATTTTCAAAGGGAACTGCCAAACTCTATTTAATTTTCTATTTATCAACTTTTATTTTTTTTATCCAATAATATTTACTTGCCCATGATGCACCTCCATTTCGTCAATAGTTTTAATGTTAATATTTTATATTTGTGATAATTAAAAACCTTTTAACTTACTTCATCGCCCTAGCTCCTTTCGTATTTCATAGATTAGCCATTATAATTTATTAAGTTTTCAATTGCTCATTACTCTTATACTTTTGTTTTTTTATCTCTGGGAAAGTTTGTTTTATATTTCTTGCAATGCTATTTTATCCCAATTTAACGGCATTTCACCTTCAAGTAGAAAAGCATAATCTACTGTTTTTTCTACTTCATCATCATAATCAACTACTACTTCATAATAGGTACCAAAATCATGAGAAAAACCTTTTACTTTCAACCTTGCCTTTTCAGGTGGTTCTCCGAATGCTCTTACTAACTGTTTAAGAAATGCTTTACATTCTTTTTGAGCCTTTTCAAAATAATCAGGACTACCAACTTAAGCACAATCTTCATTTATGGGGCTACTGCCTATTACCATTTCATCTTTCATTTTCTTATCTCCAAAAGTTATCAATACAGTGATATAATAATAATTTAATTGTTCTGGGAAATTATATTATTCCGCAAAAAAAGAAAAACTACAGTTTTTTTAGGGGAAACTGTAAAACCTAACGTAGTGATAACTCTTAGTTTATCATTTGTATTGCTCTTGCTTGAGCTTGAGCAAGTCTATCGGCTGGAATTATATCTTTTATTGCTTTCATCATTGTTTCCATATCTGTATTTTCATACTTAGCAATAAACTCCATTGCTTTACCCATTGACATACCCGTAGTTTTCTGCAAAACTACCATACTCAAATTCTTTATCTTAGCTTTTGTTTGTGGGTCTTTTGACTGCTGAACGATACCCCTTGCCTGTTCTGGTGTTGCTCCGAACATTGCTTGTAGCAACTGCATTGACCGTAAATCGTTTTCTATTTCGTTCTGATTGTTCTTTGCTATTTCGTTTGCCATTTTAAATCTCCTAAAAGGTTATCAATACAATAGTATAAGGATAATTTAATTGTTCTGGGAAATTATTAGATTCTTATTTTCAAATGACAATGTGATAGTAGAATTGCAATAATAACCCACCAATCTATTTTATTTGTTATACCGCAAATAAGACAAAATACACAAGCTATTAAACCCATAACATCTATTTCTTTTTTTATTACTCTCATTTTCTTATCTCCAAAAAAAGGTTATCAATATAACAGTATAAAGATAATTTAATTGTTCTGGGAAACTATTCTTTAATTGTTTCCGTTAAATGTTTTAATCTGCTATAAAAACCTTTACTATGGATTGACTTAGTTAATTCAATAATAACATAATCAATTCTATGCATTATCTCATGTAACAAAGTATCTATTGCAGTCTTAGGACTTACTTGTTTTTTTCTAACTGCTGTAAATCTATAGATATTAATACCCTTATGTTGTCTATGAACACCTAAAGTTTTTCTTTGCAGTCTTTTACCATTATGTTTATGTGGTTGAGTACCTGTAAAGGTAACTGCAATATTATTTATACCCAAATCCATACAAATATTATTAGTTAAATGTTGTAAATCTTTTACTGATATTATTGTTTGTTCTCTGAATTGGTAATAAAACTGTTTCGTTATTTGACTTATTTTGAGTTTTGGAATAAGTTCTATACTATTTGATTTTGTATAATTGTCGTCCATTTTTTTTATCTCCAAAAGGTTATCAATATAACAGTATAAAGATAATTTAATTGTTCTGGGACAAAAGTTAAAAGGGGTAAGTAAGAGACCATCTCTTATTCTTACCCCTATTATTAAGGAATTACCTATGATTTTTTGTTTGACGATTTCGTGGTCTCATTTGATGTAAACCTCTAAGAGCCATTCCCTCTCTCTCTGCATCTAAATCCATTTCTTTTGCTCTTGCATTATTTGACAATACTCTTGCCGTTGTCGTTGTTGTTGTCTCTCCAAAAAGTCTTTCGATTGTTGTTTTTGTTGTCATTTTCTTATCTCCAAAAAAGGTTATCAATACAGTGATACAAATATAATTTAATACCTCTGGGAAATTAGAATATCAATGGTTCTTGTAGTTCTTTTAAGTTTAATTTAATACTTTTATCTATTGCTCTATCTAATCTTACAATATTAACTCCCAATTGACCATTACCAAGAAAATCAACAAACTCTGAATAATGAATACTATACAACTTCCATATCAGACTATCCATTATTAAATGAGTATCTTTATTGTAACAATTAATTATCTTATCTAAAGTTAAATTCTCTTCTTGTGTTGTAGCTGTATATCTTTCAGTTATTAACTGATTAAGATAAGTAGCTTTTTGTACTGTATTCATTTTTGAGATATCTTTTAGTTCCATATTTTTCTCCGCAAAAAAAGATTATTCTGGGAAAATTAAATAAAGGGACAACTCACCTTCAAACTCTCCTTAAGAAGTAGTGAGTCGCATAGCTTATTCGCTGTAATTCAGTAATACCACAACGCATTTTTTCAACACTCGCCATTCCTTTTGGGTCACGGCTGGGATATTAAAGCAAGGAATATATCTGTCCCTTTATCCAATTATCAAATAGCAATATATTATAGTAGTAATTTTTGAGTTTCTCTGGGAAATTATTCTTCTATATTTATATGGTCAACAGATATATTAAGTAAAGCAGAGTTATTAATAATATCAACACAATCTTCAAGATTGTTACAAATAATAATCGGAGAATCTGATAAAATAAACTGTTTTATCTTATCTATTTCTGATGTAGTAAGAGGGTCTGAAATTTTTACTGCATAAACGCAACCATTCATTATATTTACTCTAAACATTTTCTTATTCCTTAAAAAGTTATCAATACAGTGATACAATAATAATTTAGTTTCTCTGGGAAATAAGGAAAGGGGCAGGAATTAACCTACCCCCAAGTACTAAATTTATTAAGGAAAACCAGAAGATCCTGAGTAGTTTTAATATTAAACAAACTACCATCTTCAAATTATGGAGATATCAAAAAAGTGGTTTTTTGTTTTTGGGAAACCATTAAAACCCCTTCAATACTTATATATTTACTTTTTAATAACTCTGGGAAATTAATTCCAAGACGGTTGACATTGACTTAGTGGCATAGACTTAAACCACATATCTCTCTCAATTGGCAAAGCCTTCATACCTCTTTGTCCTTGTTTACAAGCCTTTAGTTCTGATAAAGAAAAATAACCAAGTTCTCCCTCTGGACACATACTGCTAAAAACCTTACCAAAAAATGTATCTTCTCCATCGTATTCAGTAGCAAACCAAGTAAACGAGCCAGTAGGATCGAAAAACTTAACGTGTACTGTTGGATCAGGACTATTTTCTTGAGAATAAAGTTTTGGTAATTTCTTTTCAATTGCTTTTGTTAGTAACTTCATTTTTTTATCTCCAAAAAAGGTTATCAATACAATATAGTAAAGATAATTTAGTTTCTCTGGGAAAATTATACTTCTACTTTTTGTGTTCTATAATCTACTATACTTTTTGCTTCAGTGATAGCATCTTCTGTACCGTAATAACCACAACACGAATCTACTTCATCATCATTTTTATCAATAACATTGTACCCATAAACGTTGCCACAAAAATACTGATTGTATGTTTCTATCTCTGATTCTGCTATTCTCAAACACCTTTTCTTCAAAGCAGGATGAAAGATTTTACTCTCGGGAATCATATCTTCAAGAGCCTTTTTTCTACGAATTACCATATACCCTACTTGTCCTGAATCCCACCTACAATTAAAAGGATAAAAATTATTAGACAAAGACAAGGCAATATTTCCGTGTTCATAAGCATAAAGAGATAAAACTATATCTTTATTCTTCTTTGCTTCTCTTTTCATTTCGTTGAATCGATTTTTATCATAATCATTACGAAGGTCATAATTAAATTCTCCATCACCAAGATTATAACGAGTATGGCAGGCATGTATCTCGCAAAAGTTATCCCATTTCCTTGGACTTTCAGGGTCCATATCAGGGCATATTTCTATTGTATAACCTTTGTATTCGATTGTTTCTATTGCATCCATGTTATTCTCCTTTTAAATTATCAATACAGTGATACAAGAATAATTTAGTTTCTCTGGGAAATAAATCTTTGAATACTGTCGATACAAGACTGTATATTTCGTTGACCAACAGGATTTGCAGAATGAATAAGTATTTTAGGCGGATTAAAATCGTTTAATGCAGTTTCTTTTTCTATCCATTTAGCAACATCATAGCCTGATTTTACATTTTCTCCTAAGTCATGGTCAAGACTTATAATTTCAACATCACCAGATTGTAACAGTTTAATTGCTTCTTTAGCAGTTTTAACTATTATCCAATCTGTATCAGGTGCAACTCTTATGTCATCAAGAAAAACTTTCATATTACCATTCTTCGATTAAAACTTTTTCAACAAGTCTTTTATCTTCTTCTCTTGATTTTAAACCTAATGAAACAGATTCTCCATAAGTCGAAACAGATAATTCCTTATCTTTTGCAATAACTTGAAAAAATCCTGCTGAAACAATTCTATCTCTAGAAAAACCTCTAAGAAAATCATCGTGGGAAAGAACACCCTCAAAAAGTATTGCAGTTTCAAAAGCACTTATTCTAATTATGATATATTTCTTTTCTGACATCTTAAATCTCCTTTAAATTATCAATACAGTAATATAAAGATAAAATAATTACTCTGGGAAATATTATGTATAATGTTCGCAGCAATCCTCTTCTGTTTTAACAATCGTACTTGGAAGAACAGAGCAATGTCCCTTTTTTTGCCTTGCTCCTCTGAACCCTAACATTGAAATATTACAATCTTTTACCCAATTTTTACAATTAGCACATTTTTTATCTTTAATTTCTTTCATCTCTTTATTTCCTTATAAAGATTACTAATACAATGATATAAAGATAAAATAATTACTCTGGGAAATAGGAATGGATACAGAAATCATCTAACCTGTCACGTACCGGAGTTACTTCTCATTACCGGCTCGTATCTGTTTTTCCAAACAGGACTCACCATTCTCTATATTATACCAAACAACTTCTTCTCAACTGCTCAACTTGCCTTATTTCTGCTTTAATTTTTCCTCTTACTGATTTTGGTGCCGTCTTTAATTCTCTTTTCAACTCTACCAATTTTTTGTTATAATCATTAAGCATTTTTGACTCCTTTTAATTATTATCAATACAGTGTAGTAAAGATAATTTAGTTTCTCTGGGAATTATTACCAGCAGCTTTCTGTACTTACTTCTAAATTATTTACCTTTTGTTTATGTATTGTAGTTTTCTTTATATATCGCAAAAAATCTTCTGCCTCTATTTTTTTGCGGAAAGAAAAACAATCTGTTTTCCTAAATCTTAATTGATTCTTACAATCATTAGGATAATATCCACTCAGTGGACGATTCTTATTATCAATTATATAGTAAGTTAAATTCATAACAGTGTAGGGATAATTTAGTTTCTCTGGGAATTACTCTTCTTCTTCTCTACTCATTCTTTCCTTTAGTTCTAATCCTCTTCTTATTTCCCATTCAGTACAAAGAGCAGTAAATGAATCTATAATAGAATGACGTTCTTCTTGTGTAATATCATTTGCAGATACATAAACTGATGAAAAATAATCAAAAGCTTCTGTTTTTTGTTCAATTGAATAATATCCTGAACACATAATTCCTCTAAACTTATTAAATTGTTCAAGATAAAAAGCTTTATTTGCTTTTTCTGGTATCTTATCATATATTATTTCATTCATCTTGTTATCTCCAAAAGGTTATCAATATAGTGATATAAAGATAATCTAATTGTTCTGGGAAATTGATTTTTTATATAACTCAAAGAGTTCATCAGGGATATGACTCCAATACTCTCCATGCTCTTCTAAGTTAAATAATACAGCAGTATGATCAGACCTATCTTTGAATGAAGTAGTTTTAGAGTAACCTACAACGTTATTCTCTTTCATCCATCGTAACAATTTATCATAATCAACATATACGCCAAATGGTATATCAGCATTATAATTACCAAATGTAAATGATGTTGGAGGTAATTCAACCATTGTCATACTCTCCTACGGTTCTCAATCTTATATCAGACCTACCCATATAGCTTGTGTTTCTTTGAGTAGCTTCTGCTTCTCCCTCGATTTGAGTAGACAACCATATAAGAGCTTCTGCCATATTCTCTCTTGTATTTGCTTCAACTTCTATTGTTACTTTTACCATTTTATTCTCCTTTTAAATTATCAATACAGTGTAGTAAAGATAATTTAGTTTCTCTGGGAATTATATTATTGCAAAGTTATCCCAAAGGTATCTTTCAACATTCTGGTATAATATTTCAGTGTCATTCATCTTTTTAAGAGTTTTCCAATCCTTCATACTCATAACATCATCTACTATATTTCCCCGCATTTCTTCTTTATGTTCTTCTAACCACTTATCTAAGAAGTCTTTTTGTCTTTTTGTTAAAGCTCTCATTTTGTTCTCCTTTTAAATTATCAATACAGTGTAGTAATAATAATTTTATTCCTCTGGGAAAATTGTAAGGCAGTTCCACAATAAGAACTGCCCTACAGCACATCTCTGCTAACAATTTTAAGGTAATTGCCAACCTGGCCCCACCATCTAGTTTAGGGGAAACTAGCAAACCATAATACTAACTATACTTTACTTTATTTTCTCTTTTAACAAACCTTCAAGCATTGAATTTAGATATAAAGCATTACTAAGAGTTATATCTTTCCTAAAATCTTCAGGTAATAATTTATTAAGTTTTTGATAGGCATACTTTATAGCTATTTGATGATTGTTAAACATAGCAGTAGATTTACCTAACTGATAAGCTTCTCTAATAGACTCTATGTTCTCATTGATTATAGGAATAACTACATCTAATAATTTTTTCATATCATTCATAATGATTTCCCTATTTTTTTTATTTCTCTGGGAAAGTTATAGGGCAGTCCTATAATAGAACTGCCCCACAGCGACCTCGCTACTGACAATTTTAAGGTAATTGCCAACCTGGACCCCACCAGTTAGTTTTAGGAAACTAACAAACCATAATACTAACTATGCTTTACTTTAATTTCTCTGGGAATTAAAGTAACTTTTTCTGCATATAAAACAGCTTTTCCCTCATTAAAATCATCATTGAGACCACTTAAAGCCCAATGATTGTTGTAAAGGCAATAAATATCTCCATCATTTAATTTCTTTAAGTTTCTAAGTCTCAGATACTGTTTAAGCTCATCAACTAAGTGCCCGTCAGATGACATCCTCTTTTTAATAAAATCCCACCCAGCAATCTTTAGGGCTTTCTGGAGGTGATATAAGAACCTTGACTCACCCTTATTTCCCTTAGTTCCATAAAACTTGGGGTCTTTTTCTTCTTTTATAACTGTTAGTGAATGATTATCCCATATTAATTTCATTTTTTACTCCTTTTAAAATATCAATACAGTGTAGTAAAGATAATTTAATTGTTCTGGGAATTATTTGAATCTATTATTTCTTCAATGTCTTGGCTATCTTCGTTGTAGTATTCTTGCCACATCAAACCATCTTGACCATCATTATCATAAATTTCAAGACCCATTGAGTTAAATACAATTGAATCATCTTCAAGGTCTGCTTTTGTCCACTTGTTAATATATGTTATAGCTTCATCAACTGATTTAACTGGTATTCTTCTTTCTGCTTTAGAACTGATATACCAAACTTCTAAATCATCTTGTTTATCCGTTTCTGTTCCCATTTTATTCTCCAATTTTTAATGTTATCAATAATTATACTGGACATACCCATAATAAATAAAATTATTAAACATTGTATAGTAGCCATTTTAATCATCCTTTTTTCTTTGTTGCAATTTCGGAATAAACTATCGTAAATATAATTGCAAATAATATTACGCTCAAAATAGAGACCACTATTAACTCAAAATATTCTGACATAAGACACCACCATATGCCTGCAAAAACTAACATACACCCTGCCATAACAACCAAAGTCAATATTATAGAAAGTATAATGTTCTTCATTTTTATTTCTCCATCATTTAATTATCAATACAGTGTAGTAATAATAATTTTATTTCTCTGGGAAAAAAGAAAAGCCTGCCGCTTGATTAAGGCATGAGCAGCAGGCTTATCTTAGAGAAATAAAAATCTTAGTTAAAGGCGTCTTCAACTTCAAGGGGATCATAATTACTCAGGTCTTCAGCTATCATCATACCTCCTACTAATAATTAATAAGTATAACAGTTTTTTATTTTCAAGAGGAAACTGATAAAACCTCTTATACGATACTCATATATTCACTTCTTAATAGCTCTGGGAACTTATCTAAACTCTGTTCCTCTAAAGCTATTACCTTCATCATCTAACCATACATAACTAATACAATCGTGTTCTCTACTCTTGCAATACTTAGTATGATTATTAGGCTGGTCTTTTCTATTCTCAATAAGTTTTTCTAACTCTTCAAGAGATATTTTTTGACCATATTCATCATAAATATTATCTTCTTTACTTAGAACTTCTTTCCAATCTTTCCAACTTTTAATAGGATTATCAAACCCGTTTTCTTTATAATGATTTTCATCATATCCTTTAAAGCTGAAAGTCCAACCATGAGACGATTTGCCAATATGAATTTCATCATATCTCTTACAACAGGTACATTCATTTTTTCTTAAGTAATAATTACAACCCATTTTATTTATCCTCATTCATTTTTTTTCTTAATTTCTTCATATCAATGTTATTTACTTTTCCACAACTATTACATAAACACCAAGACCAAAGAACTGGGACAATCATATCTGGTACCCATTTTCCACAACAACCACAATTTCCACCAGCTTGTAAATCTTCTATATCATAAAGATCTAGCCGTTTTTTTATCCAGTGTCTTATTTTTATTTTAATAGTTTTTAACATTTTATATTTCTTTTGTATAATCCGACTTTCTATTTATTTGTTTCTCATATCTTATTAAGTGATTAAATGTTTCTCTGGGAAGATTATCTCTCCAATTATCTTTATGTTTTTTATATAGTTTTTTCATGTTCCCTATACCCCAATTATAACAAGCTAATCTCATTCCATAGGAGTCAGGAAGTTTATAATATTTTATCATTTGTGGTATTCTTGTGTTTACATAATATTCGCCTATTGCCATGCTTTTTACAGGATTATCACAATCTTCTTCATAAACCCAATCTAGTCCGATACGTTCAACACATTCGTCCCAAGTAGGTTTCATTACTTGTGCTAATCCTCTTGCCCCTTTTTTGCTTTTGGCTTTGGGGTTATTAGATGATTCTATTTGAACCATAGCATCTATATCTACATTTTTAGTAACAATTTGTGGTTTTTCTACTATAGTTAATGTATTTATTTCTTCTTCTTTTTCTTTAAGTTCTTGTCCTTTTTTTATTCCGCAAAAAAAGGCTATACTTGCTAAAATTATAGCTATTACAAGGCAACTTTTACAATTCATTTTCTTATTTCTCCTATTAAATTAACATTACAGTGTAGTAATAATAATTTTATTTCTCTGGGAAACTATTATTTATTCCTTGTTTGTTTCGATATTTCTTTCATAGTTTTGTCTCAGGAAACCCCTTCCCTTGTGGGAGGGGAGGAATGAGACATTAAATCAGCCATAGGCTGATGAAATATCTTTTCCATATTTTTTCTAAATTTTAACATTTTTTAAAATAATTAAAGGTTTTCTTATATTATATCGATAATATAAATATATGAAACTAACTCGTACAATTAAACTTAAATTAAATATACCTGAAACAGAAATATTATCAACTGTTCAAGCATATACAAAAGCATATAATCTTGTGTGCCAACAAGGTTGGCAAGATAGCGATTACAATGCTATCTCATTACATCATAAAACTTATAAAAATGTTAGAGAACAATACAATCTTCCTTCTCAATTAGCTATTTCAGCAAGAACAAAAGCAGTTGAGAGTCTTAAATCTGTTAGAACTAAAAGAAAAAAGAAACAAAAGATTTCTTGTCCAGTTTCTAAACAATGTTCTATCAGATACGACAAAAACTCTATTACTATCTGGTTCGATAAAGAAAAACTCTCTCTTCTTACTGTTAATGGGAGAAAGAAATATCCTATTCAAGTACCAGACTATTTTAAACAATACATTACTTGGCATAAATGTTCTGCTGAACTTATAATTAGAAATCATACTGTTTTTCTTAATATTACTGTTTCTACTGAAAAAACGGATATTCCTAAAAAAGATAATTATGTAGGTATAGACAGAGGTATTAAGAAAATAGCTGTAACATCTGAAAAACAATTCTTTAATGGTTCTCAAATTAAACATATTACAAATAAATACGAAAAGATTAAAAGTAACTTGCAATCTAAGGGAACTAAATCTGCTAAAAGACACCTTAAAAAACTTTCTAAAAAGGTTAACAGTTATCGCAGAGATGTAAATCATTGCATTGCTAAACAAATCGTACAATCTGTAGATGAAGGAAGCACCATTATTCTTGAAGAATTGACGGGCATCCGTCAAAACGTTAGATTGAGAAAGAAACAAAGAACTGAACTTCACAAATGGAACTTTTATCAGTTCGAGCAGTTCTTGAAGTACAAGGCAGAAGAAAAGGGTATTCGAGTTGAATACGTTTCTGCTCGTTATACTTCTCAAAAATGTAGTAAATGTAATCATATTTCTCGTTCTAATCGTAAAAACCAGTCTCAATTTAAATGTTCTAAATGTAATTATCAGTTAAATGCAGATTTAAATGCTGCCTTTAATATTAAACAAAATTATCTAAATAGTATATCTTACTTAGATAGGGCTGATGTCAATCAGCCTATTGTAGCATCGTCATTATGACGATAGTTACAAGCCTTCCCCTTTATGGGGGAGGTAATTGACCGAATTGGAAATGAAGTATTGTCTCATGGTCGATATTATCTTTTCGATATATCTTAACTTCATTATCTCCATGAGACTGCATACAATCTTCTGGAAGATTTTTTAGTTCAATATCTAACGAATCCATACAAGACTGCTCATCTTCAAAGATTCTAATATTATCGCATCCGACACATTCATAATTAGTTGTTTGTAATACCCAAACTTTCATTTTATTTCTCCAAATAAATTAACATTACAGTGTAGTAATAATAATTTTATTTCTCCAAATAAATTAACATTACAGTGTAGTAATAATAATTTTATTTCTCCAAATAAATTAACATTACAGTGTAGTAATAATAATTTTATTTCTCTGGGAAATTATTCCTCTTCTTCAAATATCCCTGTTTCAACATTATAATGAATTTCTGGTTCAAATAGAGAATTATATGCTATTTCTAATTCTTTACTACTCATACCTGATACTGATGCTCTTATACTATCTTCTACTTCAAATCTATCCATTTTTTTCTCCATCAATAATTTTTTATCGCGATAATTAACAAAATAATATTTACACAAATTAGAATTATATCAAAAACCAGTAAAATTATATCTTTGAGTTTATATTTGTTATCCCTTATGATAAATACTATACTTATAACAAAAAACAATATAGCCAACAAATGAAACACAATAGCTATTAACATTTTATTTCTCCATCATTAAATTAACATTACAATAACTTAACTTAAATTTTATTCCTCTGGGAAATTATAAAAGTATTGCACCTTCATATTCCCAATCATATATTAATCTACCATCAGGAAAATATATTAACTGTCTAACTTCATCTTCATTTTTATTTTTACTTCTTGTTAAACAATTAGTTAAACAAACATTCTGACCTTGATAATCATAAATTGTGGCTCCATGAACAAGATTTAATAATGGAGTTATAGAAGCTGAAGTTTTAAAAGCATCATTTATATCTTGTAAATTATAATTTCTTAACTTATGATTTTCTGTCCATTCTCTAACAGATTTTTGCTTAACAGTTTCATCTATTTGTGGTAAAGATGTAGCAACAGGTCTAAAGGTTACTTGTACCTGCTCTTGTAATGTTTTAGCCCATTGAACAAAATTATAAATTGGAATCACTCCATCAATATAATTATCAAGCATAACACAACTTAGACGAATAGAGAAATCTAACTTTTGAAGTTTAGTAACTACTGGACTTAAATGATAATATTTCTTTCCATAAATCTCTTGATTTTTATCTCTATTATAATGGACACAAGAGATAGAAATTGTAGTTAATCCCTGATATTTCCATGTTCCTAATATTTCTTGATCTATTTTGCCAGAATATAATTCTATTCCATTGGTTTGCAGTTCAATAAAAGGAAAATCATACTTAGCTAACTTATCCAGATAATGAGTTATTTCCTCTGGATTCAGTGTCGGTTCTCCTTTGCTTGTTATTATTACTGTACTAACTCCGCTATTCTTTGCAAACTTACAAGCAGTATCAAAGTTCTTCATATCAACGACTTGAGTTTCCCCTACATTGTTGAAAGGGGTCATCTTTGCAACACAAAAAGGACAACCAGCATTGCAAGAAGTATTACTAGTTAATAGACTTAGTGTTTGTATCTTCATCTTTTACTCCATCATTAAATTAACATTACATCAACTTAACTTAATTTTTATTTCTCTGGGAAATTATTGACAAGTGAATAACATTAATATACTATAAAAATAGTAAAATTAAGTGTAGTTACAACTTATCCATTAGCGTCTACCTTACTTCTACATTTTCTTTTATTCTTCTGTTTCTTTTTGTCTGGGATAACTTTAGACGGTGGTGGCATAGTTTTTCTTGCTCTAAGAACAGAATGTTTTTTCTTTTTCTTTGCCATGATACTAATAACAACTAGTTTTTATTTCTCTGGGAACTTATGAAACTCATTTTTCTTTTCCTTAAAATATCCACATAAGAACATAGATTATTAAAAATATAGCACCTATGAATATAAATACAAGTATATTCTTAAAAAGCCAAGTAAATCCTGCGAAACTTACTAACCATACAATCAAAGCACCAAATACTGTGCTATCTTCTCCCACTTTTGATGTAGCCCAAATAGTAATAATTATAGATACTATCATACCAAGAAACGCTGCTACCCCATAATCTAACTCAGGTAGTTCTTCATCTGTCTGACCCGTCTTAAATAAACTCATTTTTCTTTTCCTTAAAAGTTATTACTATAACAATATACTAATAACAGTTAATTTTTATTTCTCTGGGAACTTTGTTTTATTAAAAACTTCTTAAAATCCATATCTTTATCTAGGGTTGTTATAAATTCACAAGTTAGGACCAACTGCTCTGTCTTATCCAGTTTCTGCTCACTTGCATGCTCTTGAATAGCAGAAATAGCCAATTCATTACTCATTTTTCACCACTCCAAAATAAACAATCGATACCGCTTATATAAAATGAAAAGCCGCCTAACCATAAGCGGCTTTATAATTGACCAGTATCTAAGATTTTCGTCTATTATATACTATATTTCTTTCACTTTCTCCTTTTATTTAAAAATCATAAGGATCTAAATCATAAGCCTCATAGTCACAATTGTAATCAAAAACTAATTCTCCATTTAAGTTTTCATAACCACAATCATCACACCTTGAACCTCCTCTCCCACAAGGGGAGAGGATTCTTACGAACTACAAACTAATGTTTGTATATTTAGTAAGCTAACCTCGTCGTCCCGACGATTCTTTTTTAATATTCTTAATCCTT
>Ga0208769_1000736_pt1 | contig 15361 bp, 26 predicted proteins | sample AntAceMetag02UKC_FD_184768 | JGI IMG/M metagenome (GOLD analysis project Ga0208769, IMG submission 184768) | Saline lake microbial communities from Ace Lake, Antarctica- Antarctic Ace Lake Metagenome 02UKC (SPAdes) (version 2) | ecosystem: Environmental > Aquatic > Non-marine Saline and Alkaline...
AAACCGTGTGAGCCGTTACTTCGTCTGTCTTGAAAGCATCTGCTCTAAAACTTCCTACTACTTCTAAATCGTAATCTGGACTCGTCGTTCCGATGCCGACGTTTCCTAAGAAATAATTATCCGAAGTTCCATTTGAAAAAACCTGACCACCTAAGTATAAATCTTTCCAGTTGAGAGTTGCATTACCTATATTAAAAGTATTTGTAAATCCTATTTGAGGAAGTAAAGAACCATTAATTAATAATTCATTTACATTTAATCCGGTAATATTATAAAAATATCCTGTTTGAGCATATATATTTCCATTCTCTAAAGTTAATCCACCCTCACTCCATAAACCATCAAAGTTTACTCTACCTGTGAAATTAAAATCTCCAACTAAAGATGTGTTTAATGGTGCAAAGAAATCTGAATTATAACCATCTAATAATTCTGAATCTCCTGATTTAATTTCTGTTGGGTCATTATAAGTATCCCAATAATCTGAAGAATTAACATTTAAGTTTCCTTCATTTGCTTGGGTTATAAAAGTATTATCTGTTTGAGTTGTGTTGTAATAACCTAATGCTTGTACGACACTCATTGTTAAACTTGTTGAGTTGTAATATCCATATGAATTTCCTAAGTCATAATATAAAGTATCTGCATATGTTTTATTAAACAAAGCAAAAGTTTCATTCCAAGTTTGTATTCCAATATCTTTGTATAAAGCATTTGCTTCTGTTGTAGTAGAATAAGAACTTTGGTTAGCTGTCCATAAGGGGTCGGTTTCTGTGTAAGAAGTTAAGTATAAAGTATCAGCATAAGATTTATTGAAAGTTGCAAATGTATCATTCCAAAACCCAGTCTCTCCTAATTTCTGGTATAAAGTATCTGCATAAGTCTTATTCCAATTATCTCCATAATTTATAGTTGCATAAAGTGTATCTCCGTAGGTTTTATTGAACAAAGCAAAAGTTTCATTCCAAGTTGTAATTCCAATATCTTTATACAAAGCATTAGCTTCTGCAGTAGTTGAGTAGTCTGTTTGATTAGCTGTCCAAAGAGGATCTGTTTCTGTATAAGAAGTTAAATATAAAGTATCAGCGTAGGTTTTATTAAAACTATTAGAAGTATCATTCCAGTAAGATAAAGGATTAGAACTGACAGGATAATAAAGTGTTCCAAGATTGATAAATTCTAAAGCATCTTCTCCTGCATTTGCTCTTACTACTAATCCAGCATTTCCAGCGTATGATGCTGGGGTATCTGCTAAGTCTGTGAAGTTAGTTAAATTTCCAGTGTAGAATGAAACCTCAACTTCAGATTCGTCAAAGTTGTATGCCGAAATAGAAAAAAGAGTTATTACTAATAAGAAAGCTCCTAAGAATATTTTATTTATTTTATTTTCCTGAAAATGCATCTCCTACTATTGGTATGTTTGGCAATTCTGCTTTTTCACCTTGATTATTAGAAGTCGCTCCAGTATTTAAACTTTGTGAGTGATCCATTGAGAACTTCATCATTACAATACATATAATTGCTGTAACTGCTAACATTGCTATTGGTATTAAGATAGTTTTTAGCCAAGCGTCCTTTTTCTTTCTTCTTTCTTGACTTGCTCTTATTTCTTGTACCATAAAATTCATGTTATCCCAGTCTACTATTTCTAAATTTAAAGCTTCTAAGTAACCTCTTGGATCAAACTGTTGGTATCTTTCAATTAAGATTGGTTCTCCATTATCATTTTTAATTGATTCATATTCTATTTTAGCATCTTCATTGTCTCTTATTTTTATTGGTTTATATTGTTTAGATCCATATCTGAATAAGAATAAAGTACCAATAGTTGGTCTTAAGAATTTAGTTATTCTATCAAAAATACTTAATGGCTTATCCATATTGTGAACTACCCAGTTGTAATCTATAACAGGGATTGTATCTTTTGATTTCATAAGCTTATATCCAGTCAATCCAGTGAACTTATCTTCATATTTTCCTGCTCTATCGTTTGTTTTAATTAAATTTTTTCCTCTCTTTTCAATTATTTGAACATCTACAGGCCATTGTTTTCCTTTTATTTTAGCAACAATTAACATAGTTATTAATGCAAAAGGCCATCCGTATTTTATTACTTCTAATATTTGATTAAATATAATTATAAAGTCTGCCATTATCTATTTTTTATTTTTACCTCATAGTGTTTATTGAATAATTCTCTGAATTTTTTCTTTTCTTTACCTTTTACAAATAAACTAGAAAGGACTATCACCAATAAAACAAACATACCTAATATGAAAGGTGCTAGAATACAATATACAAGTGTTATTAATATCCAAGAAGAAATCATTATCTGATTTGGTATACTTTCTTTTAGTCTAAATTCAATTTTATCAAGTTTAAAATCTATTGTTTCTTTCATTTTAATATGGATTTGCATTCATCATCCCCTTTTTCTTTTGATTATCTGATTCAATAAATTGTTCAACACGGCTAACTGTTGTTTGAATTGCTTGTAATAGTTTACCTTTCACACTTAATAATCTTACATCTTGGACTATTGTTTTAATTTTAAAGTGAATCATTGGTAATAATTCTTTATCCATTCCCCAAGATTTTTGTTTAAGAGTTAATACTCCTGCTAATTTACATTCAAATTCTTTTAAGTCATCTAAGAAATTTTCTTCTGTGTTAAATGCTACTGGATTTATTTGGTTAATTCCTGCGAACTTCATCATAGATATTACTTCTTCTACTGCTTCTTCGTTGGTTACAAATATTTCTTTTATTTCATCTTCTTTGTCTTGACCTTTCCACGGCATCTTTTGGTTTATCTTTAATGGTTTTCCGTTTTCATAATCCATTTTAATGAACATCGGTTTAGTTGATTGTACCCAATGAGAGTTTCCTTTGTTGTCTTCGTATAACATTTCACCTCTGAACTCGTGTCTGATCATATTTGGGAAGTCACTTATTGAATTTAGTATTTTAGAAATAGAACTTATGTTTGATAAATCTCTATTTAAATCTCCTGAAGAAATTAAATTTGGATTTGCTTGATTAGATATTGGCGACTGTGGAAATTCCATCTTGATTATTTAAGTATTAATTAGTTTATAAAATTTACATTATTTAATTTATTTGAATTACCTTCTTCTGAATAATGAGATTCCACGTTTTTCCAAGGGATGATCCAATCTATGTTTTTGAAGTTCAATATATTGACCTGTTGGTAATGGTGTTCTAGTTCCTTTCCTTGATTTAAATTCTCTAAATTTATGTTGGTTTTTTTCGTAATATTTATCTTTTGTGTCATAAGCTCCAACTTGCTTTTGAACTTTTCTTATTACTTTCCCTGCTTTTTTTACTTTCTGAATTATTGGAGGTCGTTTTACTATTTTTCCTTGAGCCGATATACTTTGATCTACTTCTCTTGCCATTAAACTTCTTGCTGATCTTTTAGTTAGAGGTCGTTCGTTTACCTTTTCCCATCTTTTCTTTCTTTTATCTAAGCTGTCTCGTCTTACATAAGAGTCATAAGGTTCTTGCTTTGTGAATTTGGCTCTTGCTAATCTTGGGTTTATATATATTGGAGGTTTTGGTTTTGGTGGTTTAGGTTTTGGAGGAATAGGACTTGGAGGTTTTGGAGAAATTGTTGTTCCTATTATTTGGATTGGTTCTTGGATTTGTTTTAAACTTAAATCTTGTTTAAACTTAATTGTTTCTTTTGGTGTTACTTCTTGTTTAATTATCACATCTTCTTTTACTATACTTAGATTCTTTGGAAATAAGTCTGTTCTTTCTATTGTTGCTTTCCTTTGCCTTTCACTTAATTTATCTTTACTTGTTACTGAACTTAATAATTGTTGGCTTGACCTTTGAGAACTTAATAATAAATTTGTTGTTTTAATTTGAGGTTTTGCTTTAGTTGTTAATCCTTTAAATCTAGGTGTTGGAGTTTTACTTATTTGAGAAACTACTTGACTTGATATTTCTTGATCTGCTAATTTTGTTGGAGCTTCCATTCTAGCTTCCATTTTAATTGGTTCTAACATTTGTGGTTTGTTTACTAAGTCTACTCTTGTTGGTCCAGCTTCTCTTGCAAAGGTTTTATCTAAAGGAGTTCTTCTTTCTGGAGGAAGTCCTCTTCTTGGTGGAGCTTTAACATCTGATATTCTTTTTGCAATAGATAAATCTGCTATTGATGCTTGTGTTCTAGATTCTGCTATTGATCTACTTACTTTTGTATCTGCTTCAAATAAAGGAGTAAATAATCTTGATGGTTCATCTGCTTGTTGAGCTAATACTTTTCCTCTTCCTACTGGTTCTGAATATTTAAATAATTGATCTACATCTTGTTCATACTTTTCTAATGCTCCCACTTTTCTTACTTCAGTTTTTCCTTTATCTGCTTTGGCTAGGAATTTGTCCCCAATCTTTAGACCTTCTTTTGTTTCTTTTACTTTTGCAAATTGAGATATGTCTGATCCTGGTTGTTTTGATCCAACTATTACTTCTTTTCCTCTCCCATATTTAAGTGCAGAGTCTAAACTTCTAAATTTAGTTAATGGTTTAGCTGTGAAACTTACTACACTGATTGTTTGTATTTGTCCACTTGCTAATTTAACTTCATAAGTAATTATATTTCTATAAAGAGTTCTTTCAGACATTTCTGAGTAATATGCATTTTTTTGTATTTTATATAATTTACCTTCTTTTGGAACTGCTACTTTTTTCATATCCATATATTTCTGAGATAATTTTTGTGTTGACTGAGAAACCTTAACTGATTTAACATTCTTTGCATTATTCTTCGCAATTTTTATTGAGTTAAATGCTCCAGAATTAATTAAGTTGTTTACTTGTATATCTGATAACTCAACACTCATTGTTCCTGCCGGATTTGTTTCTATTACTCTTGGCTTTTGTGATTTATTAAAATTCTTAACTTCTTCTAATACTTTATTATAATTTGCTTTCTCTGCTTTTGAAACTCCAGAACCTAATTTTAATATTTTTCCTCCATACTTTAATGCTCCTAAAGTTAAAAGTGTTCCACCTAATATTAATAATTCTTTCTTTTGTTCGGGTGTTAGCTTTTCACCTTCACTTAATGTTTTTCCTATTCCCACTCCTGCTTCAGTTACTTCTCCTGCAAAGATTGCTCCACCTGCATAAGGGATTAAGTATTTTCCTAATTGGATTCCTGTTTCAACACCCTTTGAAACTCCTCTTCCTATTGTTTCAGATGTTCTTACTTTCTCTGGAGTTGTCACTCCTTTTTCTATGAATCCTGTGTCGGTTGTTCTTGTTCCAAACTCTGGTTCTCTGATTATAATATCTTTAGAAGGAATTGTTTTTCCTTTATATCCAAAAAAATCTAATGTTCTTTCAGTTCCTTTTCCATAAGTTGATCCAATTGTTGAAGCTGCTACTTTAGATCCGAAACTGACTGGTTTATCTTTTGAACTTGGTAAACTTGTAATTGGAATGTCTCTTGTTAAACCGAATACTCCACTTTTAATTGTTGGAGGACTTATTTGTCCATTTGTTTCTGTTGCTCCTAGATTTAATAGTTTTTGTTTTTGTTTGTTGGAGTCATCTATTTTTGATTGATATTTTTTATATACTTGTTGATAATTATCAAAATCTTTTTGACTGCCTGTCCAGGTTTCTCCAAGAACATCTACGTTTCCTTTTTCTAAAATAGTTATTTCATCTGATATTTTAATTATTTCATCAGAAGATTCTCCATATTTTTTTATCCCAGTCATATAATCTTGCTTTGCTTTTTCTATATTTCTTGGATCTGCTGTAATTAATTGTTCAGATTTCTTTTCACCAAAAATGAACCTTCCTGCCTTAGTTGGGAATATATCTCGTTTTTCTGTTTCCCATGGGAGTTCTGGTCTTAAGGTTAATGTTGCTTGTCCACTTGGTTCACTTGCTGCCGAGACTAGTCCTGTTCTTGGGTCGTACGTTTCTTCCTTAAAACCAGCTTTACCACCACTAAAAAAATCACCAGTAAAGAAATTTCTAATATGTGTACCCAAACCCACCCGATCATCTTTCCTATCAGATACCCTAGTTGATACGCCAGTGACATTTACTTTTAAGTCTCCCTTTTTTTTTATATCTTTTGTTTGCAATACTTCTTTTGTAAGAGGAGCTACTACTTCTTGTGTTCTTTCTTCCTTTCCTCTAGACCTTTTTATATTTGCTATCGCTTGTTTTGTTTGTGAAGGGCTTAATCCATTTGTTTTAGAAGCATTTGTTGTTTCTAATTGTCTTATATTTGCTTTTGCTTGTTTTGTTTGCCTTATATTTGCTATCGCTTGTTTTGTTTGCCTTATACTAGATGGTGTTGTAGTTCTTGCAGCTTGAACAACTTGTCTTGCTTTTTGTTCTAAAGCTGTTTGACTTGCTTGAGATTGAGGAGCTTGTGATGTAACTTTTGCAGCTTGAACAACTTGTGTTGCTTTTTGTTGGGTTGTTGTTGGGCTTGGTGTTGGACTTCTTCCTCCTCCTCCACCACGTCCTGAGGAAGGGGTTGGTTGAGAAACCATTTTTGCTGAAGGTGTTTGAGATACATCAATTGATTGTTGACGAGCTGTTTCTACGATTTTTTTAAAAGAACTTTGTTGAGAAGTAGTTAACTTTGCTGGTGCTTGTGGTTCTTTCTTTTTAGTAATTTTTCTTATAATATTACCTACCTTACTTCCTCCTTGTTTCTTTGAGAATAAGCCTTGTTTCTTAGGATTATATTTTGAACAATCTTCACTATCTACTACTCTATCTCCATCTTTATCTATTTTTATTGGAGGTTTTACTCCTTTTTTGTAATATCTATTGCTTATAGGATAATTCTTCCAATCTTTTATCCAGTGAGGGTTTTTCTTTTCTTTTAAAGATTTCTTATTATTTCTCTTTTTTAATTTATTTTTGTTTGCCATTTATTATGACAAGTAAGAGTCAATCTAAGCAGAATTGCCAAATACCATCTCCTTGATTATTTTTCTCTTACTTGAGTTAAATAATTTTTTAGTATAATCTACTTTATGAAAATCTTTTTTTTCCAGAATAATATCTATAGGTTTTTTTGGCATATGCGGGATCCCGCGCCTTACTAATTTTACTATGTTTATTAAGTTTATAAGTTTTGTGTTTTATGTAAATTTTATAAACTTGACTTTTCTCTAATTACTATGGATAATTCGGAATTTAACAAAGCAACAAATAAACCTAAATTCTTTTCTGAATTCTCAATGGGAGAATTAGACTTTAAGAGATTTGATCATTGGTTACAAAAAGTTGAGATGTCCTCTGGTGTTATTAATTCTACTGCCTTGCCTATATTAGAAATGTGTCAAGATTATTTTGCTGGATTGAATGTTTTATACAAATTATGGAGACCAATTATTTCTGTTAAAGATGTTAAAGAAGCTTTAGATGGAAAAATTGCAGAAGCTAAAGGATTAAAGAGAAGATGGGAAGGAAGTGTTAAATTAGGTTCTCATATAAGTAAAGTAACTATCTTAGAATTAGTTGATATTCTTGATGGAATACATACAAAACTTATGGAAATTAAACAATCAATTGGATTAGGTATTGCCGTGAGAAGATCATATGATACTCATGAAAGAATTAAAGAGGGTATGGTCTCAAAGAAAATTTATAGTTTACCAGAAAAATGAAATCAGAAAAATTTGAAACGCTTAGAGAAAGACTAAAGAAATGTGGATATTTTAAGACACTTGATAAAGAACTTATATATTTTTGTAAAAAGATTCGTCAAGATCAACGTAATGAAAAAGATCATGTCATTGCAATCACAGGTTATCCTGGCTTAGGTAAAAGTCAATTAGCTTCTGTGCTATCTATTTTAGTTGATTATGATTATGAATTTCATAGGAACATATTATTTATTCCAACTTCAAAATCAATTAAAGATAAATATTATAACTTACCTATGTTTTCTGTTATGCATATTGATGAAGCTTCTAGAGGATTACATAAACAAAAATGGTATGATAAAGTTCAGCAAACTGTTAACACATTATATGATACAGAAAGAGAAGGACATTACTTATGTACTTTTTTAGTTATGCCTAGGTTTCAGAACTTCACAGAGAACTTTAGAAACTTTAGAATTAGGTATTGGATTAATATTGTTAGTAGAGGTTTGGCTATAATTTATATTAGAGATGAAGATAAGGATGCTAAAGATCCATGGCATATAGATGAGAACTATAAAAAGAAATTAAAGAAGTGGAAAGGTAAACATATATTTGAAAGAAGGGTTGATGATATAGTTAGAGTTGAACAAAGTACCAAAAACTATTTCTTTTATTTTGAAGTACCTCAAATACCAGAAGACATCTGGAAAGAGTACCAAGATCTTAAAGTCAAGTCTAGGGAAGAGATGAAGGAAGAAGACGATAACATGGATGTTGAAAGTTACAAAGATAAAATACAACGTGACAAGATGGAGAGGTGGAAACAAATTAAAGAACTTAAACTTCAAGGTAAGACACATGAGGAGATTGGAGTTCATGTTGGTATCTCTGCCCAAACCGTGCGTAGGAGCTTGAGGTCTATGGAGGCTTGGGAAAAGATTAAGGGAAGTATCCATACCTCCACTACAGACACTAATAGTATTATATATAATCATAGTAATAATGATAGAAATAAACCAATCCTTCCAGAGTTTGACAAAATACAAGAAAAGTAAAGGGTTTTTGTCTCAGAGGTATATCAATTAGAATGTCAGCGCAAAGTAATATAGAAACCATGAGCGATCCTTCTGGGCATTTTAAACCAGGGGAAAGAAAAGAGATCTATAATAGCTGCAACTCTTTGAGAGATAAGTTACTTATTAGATTACTATGGAAGTCTGGCAGAAGAGTTAGTGAGATCTTAAATCTTAAAGTCAAAGATATAAATTTCAAAGAGGGAAATCTCCTATGGCATATTGACAAGAAATTTAAGAAACTCAAAGGAGGAGGTACTAAAAAGAATGATCTCAAAAGAGTCAAGCCTATGGATGAGTTCACATTGAAACTACTCAAGCACTACATAGCTGAAGAAGAGATAGGCTCTGAGCATTATGTTTTATTTAGTTATGATAAGTTTAGTCATATTACTAGACAAAGGGTTTATCAGATAGTCGCACGTTCATGTGAGAAAGCTGGAATCTTTAGAGTGGGAAATGGTAAGCCACATCCACATCACTTTAGACATACCTTTGCAGTTAACTGGGCTAAGAATTCTACAAGTCCAGCAGACATAGTTAAATTAAAAAATCACTTAGAACATTCTGATTTGAAAGTTACTGAGACTTATCTTCAGTTTGCGACTGAGGAGTCTCGGGAGATGATAGAGATGGATGAAGATTGATTCCTCTTTCACTCCAATATTTTAATCTCTGACTTATAGCTTCTGGCGTTACCCCTTCTTCTGATGCTAATGCTTTCTGCCAACCTCTGTGTAAGAAATTATTCTTATTTAACCAATCAAGAACCATTAACTTCCCCATGTTTACACTCTTAATCTTTCTATCTTTCTCTTCTTTATTTTTCTCTGGTGGTCTTTTTAATTCTTCAAAAATACTTCTCAATTCACTATTATTTATTCCAAGTATTAGAATCTCCTTTTCAAAGTTTAATAATATCTTTACCCTTGACCAACTAAAATTTAAATATTTAATTAAAATCTTTTCAACTATCTCTAATTTTTCTAATGGTTCTAATAATTTTATGCTTTTTTTAATTTTATTATCTGGTTCATTTTTTAGATTAGATTTTTTCATATTACATTCACAACATAGTATCTGTAGATTTGATTCTTCATTTGTTCCACCTTTAGATAAAGGAATAATATGATCTATTTCTAATGGCACTTCATCATTAGATCTCCCACAGTTCACACACTTGAAATCATACTTCTTTAATAGTAAATGTCTCTTACGTGGAGGAATATTTGTTGGTCTCTTTGTATTACTTCTCATTTTACCATCCTCCTTAATTTATTTAACTCTTCCCAAACTTCATAACCTTTAACATCCCATGTTTTGAATTGATTATAATGATCTATTAGTTTGTCTATCTTTTTCTTAACTGGTTTGAGAGTTAAGTGTTCAAGAACTAATTGCTTATGGAAACAAAAAGGATTTTCTGTGCAATACATTGTGTGGTTAGTGCAAGTGCATAGAAGTATCTTTCTTCCTTTCTTTGTTTGTATTTTTACTGAGTGTCCTAATACTTCAAAGAGTGTTTTACTTATTTCTTTTACTTTTGGTTTATTCATCTGGCCACCCCACAAATTCAAAGTCTGGTTCTTCAACTTCCAAACAACTCTCTTGATAATTCTCCATGAACTTACCTATCCCTATTTCTTTTCCATCTAAATCAAATTCACAATAAGCACAATCGTTTGTCTTGAACTTTAAAATAAATACCATTAAAATTAACATTAAGATAATTAAGACTACTTTAAGTATTTGATATGTTTTTTTATTATTCATGATGAAGTTTGACGAATGAGAGTAAAGATAACTCATCAATAATCTTTAGCGTCCACCTCCATCGTGATTATTGACTTTCATTGATAATACCCATCCACTCTACTAAATTTAATTACACATTGATTATTTAATAAACCATTGTACAAATCACTTACAGGAACTTCTAAAGTAATAGGTTGATCTAATTTCATTCCAGATATTTCCATATTAATAAATCTTATTTTACACTGATCACAAGATCCTTTTCCCATAATAAATAAGAAAACTAACATACATAAAATTAAAACAATTCCAAATATTAAAAATTTTACTTTCCTTCCATAAAACTTTTCTATATTATCCATGGTAAACATCCTATTATTATTGTAATGCCCCATAAAGAAGTCATAACTACACTGACGGCTATCTTTCCATCATAGAACCAAAAAGGTAAAAATTCTGTCCAAGTAGATGGATTACTTGAAACAAATATAGTATATTCTTTTTTTACTGGTTCTAATTCAAAGTTATTGAAATCGTTTATTAGATCTTGTTTTTTAAATCCAGAAGAATGTTTTTCTTCATGTTTGATTATTGCATTGTGTAAGTCTCTGTATTTATCTTTAAGTAGTCTATTGTTCATGTAGATTTTATTTCCGATTCTACAAGCTATTCCTGAATTTATATATTTTATTTTTAGTTTCATTTTTTCTCCATAGGTAATTCATTTTTACCAGTAATAATTCTTCTTCCCATTTTTTGATTATGTATCTCTCTTGTACCACATTTTCTACATCTTGATACCTTTCTTTTTAAATAAGCTCCCCTACTTGAAGTTCCTTGTTTTTTACTTTCATCATGACGAGTTTCTTCTTCACATTTAACACACTGTTTTAATTTAGTTTTCATGGTTTTATTAAACTAAATACTAAATAAGTAAAAAATAAAATCATTAGTATTAAAGCTCCTACTTTTAATGGATAAGTTTTTTCTTCTAATTCCTCGTCGGTTAAGTTGTCCCACCATTTGAATCTCATATGAACTTTAAGATAAGTCTCCAAGCAATTACTGCACCAAAGATTGCTACAACTATCCAAATAGCCCAATTTTTAAATTTCTTTAAATCAAATTTAGGCATTTTTGATCCTTTCCCACCATATGATACTTGTTGTTTTAGAAGTTCTCTTGTTTTCTTTCCGTGAACAGGACAATCCTGATTTGGAATAAAGTTTTGTCCATTTTCCCATTTACAAGTACAGGCTTCAAATTTTTCTGGTTCATTGACAGCAGAAGTCTCTCCAGTTTTTCTTAAATTTGAAATAGTTTTTTCAAAATCAAGCGCCATTTACCTTTTCCTCCGTTTTAAATTGATTGAGCATATCTTTAACTGAATCTTCTTCTATTGGTAAGTTTTTAGGAACATCTTTTGGTTTATTTTTATATAATTCCATTAATTGTTTTCTTGCATTTCTTTGAGCTGTTAGTCCTTGATATTGAAACCATAAAATTGCTACCATTACTCCTGCCCAACCGAATGATCTTAAAGCATTCCAAGTATCGTGTCCAATTAAACTAAAGAAATTAAAAAGACTTGTTAGAAATATTGAAAAGAATGCTGCAAACATTAACCATAACATTGCATAATTAAAATTTGCTGTTCTAAGTGGATCTCCTTTTGTAACTTTGTTTCCCATATTAAAAAATACATCTATTGGGGATTTAGCTTTCATACTACCTTAACCTCCGTCGTGAAACCTGACTTAGCATAGTTTTCCACATAAAAATCTCTTAAAATAATTTCCATTTCTTTGTCTGTTGTTTCTTTAACATTGAATTCTCTATTGCCTAATTTGACATCTGTTAGTTGTCCGAACATATTAACTCTTACCCATCCTCTTCCTAGAGTTATAATTGCTCCTTTACTTTGCATTTGAGAAATAGCTTGTTGTGCATATTGACTATCATTAAATTTATAGAATAAAATCTTTCCATCTATTCTTAAGATGCCTTGAACATCTCCTGCTCCTGTTCCTTTTTTTTCAAAATTTATTTGTATCATTCTTCACCTTTAACTTTTTGTGCTTGTCTATAAACCCAAAAAAATGCCCCTATTGGAATTGCTATTGCTATTAAAAAAAACCAATCCATTTTACCAGTACTTGTTTAATTTATTTAGTGACACATTATTTCTATGGCAAATCATCTTTATAAAATTTACACTCTTTACGTTCTTTTGACATTCGTCACAAACCCAGTGATATTTAGTTTTTGGTTGAAACCTTTTTCCACATTTTCTGCAGCTTCTTGGTAAGGGCATTTTTTCCTCCTTTTCTATAAGGATATTTTTTATTTTCCTTCTTTTTTTCTTTTTTAGTGTTTCTTTTCATTTTCTTATTTCGTTTCTTAATTCTGTTATAGCTTTTCCAATATTTTCTAAAACTTCTAAATGACTCATCATATTTGCATCAAAGACTAATTGGTTCTGTTGAATTCCATTCATTGTTTCTAAAATAAAAGAAGGTGTTACTTTGAAGTTGTGTTTTTTATGATCATTCCACCATGGCTTCATTACCCCATGGGTTTTGAATGCTTTTTTTCCAATATTTTCCATCTCTCCACCCATCTCTAAAGAATCATCAATGAGCAACCATTCCCCATCTTTATCTGAAATTCTAACTATTTCTCCATTCTTGTTACAATGTTTTGCCAAATCATTCTTAATTAAGGCATAATGCTCTCTTCTAACACTTATTAGATATGGTCTTAGATTTATACCTAATTTGTTTTCTAAAGCACCTACAACGTCTTTTATTTCTTTAAATGCCTTACTCTTTGACTCTTTTGCATCTTCTCCATAATATGACTTGTCTTTTTTCTCAAAAACTCTTAAATGATTGTTACAAAGCCATACTTTTCTTCCATAAACCTTTATTCTTGGAATATTTCCCATTGCTCCCACTAATTTGAAGTTTATTTTATTTTTTCTTAGTATTTCTACTCTTTTCTTCCACCCAAGAGTTTCCTGTGGAAGTTTTATGTTCCAAATGTATGCATGACCTCTAGTTAAATCTGTCTTTAAGTTGGTTTCGTACTGTGTTGAATTTTTACTATTTTTCCCTTTGTCTGTTAGTTCCCACCATCCTCTTCCTTGTTTTATTATATATTCATTATCCCTTAGTTTCCGTAGGTAATAATTTAATTTTTGTTTAGAAATGTTTAATTTTTCTTGAATTCTTGTTAAATTTGTATTAATTTTTAATTCTAAAAGTACTAAGTAGTAAAAATTCTTTTTTTGTGTTGATTTTTTTACTTCTTTTTTCATTTTTATCACCTTTATTTATTTAAATACCTTTTAGTTTAATAACTTTTGGATATATGTTTAAATTCATTACTATGTAGTAACTTATGACAAGCTTTACATACAACTTTAATGTTATTTTGAACATCTTTTAGATCACAAGCTGTGTATTTTCCACCTTTATTTGATCTTATAATTCTATGAGGTTCAAGTGTACCTACTTTTGATTCATGCTTCTTACACATTTGGCATTTAAACTTCACAGCACGTCTGTATGCACGTTTAAGCCAGTCTGGGCAACGATCATACTTCATACAATTCTTTTTACCATCATTTCTACAATTAGGGCAAATTTTAGCATTTCTTTCCATAGAATTGAAATCTCTTCCACATCTTTTACAATTTTTTATATGCATTTGTTCTCCTATACTTCTTTTTATGATACTCTATAGTATAATGATATGAACATAATAAGCTTTTATTATCACTTCTTAAATTTTTACCACATACTTTACACTTTTTTTGTCTCTTTTTTTCTTCCATTTTTTTTCTTTCCTATAAAAATACCATGTTGTTAAGCATCCTGTTAAAATCATAAATAAAGCAATAGATCCATTGAATATCTTTTCTTTCATTCTGAAGTCTCCTGAATAGTTTGATCTAAACCCATCTTTTCAAATTTAAGCTTTTCTTTTATTAATTCTTTTAATTTTTCATTCATTTTTTTGTACCTCCCTTATAGATATTTCTATAGCTTTATCTATTATTTCATTAGGTTCTGGTATTTTCTTTTCTTTTTTATACCAATCCCAAATCTTCTGTTTAATTGTTATTTCTATCTCCATTATTTTTCACCTCCTTATTAAAAAAATGTTTAATTGCTACATAGGATAAAACAAATATTTAAAATAAAATCATAATTGCTCCAACTATGTAAAAATAAATTATTGGTATCATTAGCATTTTACAACCTCAAACTTAAATTTAATTTCATTCTTTAGGAATGGGAAAGTATATAGGAATAATCTTCTAATCAATGTTGGTCTTGGTAATAAGTTTATTAGTTTCAATTTTGTATAACAACTTCTTCTTTCAGTATCTTCCATTTCTTTATTTATTGTTAATGTATCAAAGCTGCTGTATCCAAATGTTCTATAATGGGCAATCATGGTTCTCGTTCCTATGTGGTCAAAAGGTAAATCTAATTCTAAAATACATCCGTTCTTTGCAACCCTATGTATTTCATCTAAAAACCATAACCATTTCTCAGGTCTTATGTGTTCTAAAAAATGAGCAGAATAAATATGACTTACACTATTATCATTTAATGGTATTCCTTTTTCCAAGTCTGCAACTATATCTGGATTAACTTCTTTATCTGAATCTATATTTGTGAATCCTTCTCTTCTTTTCTTTCCACTTCCTAAATTTATTTTCATTCTGAAGTCTCCTGTAATGCGTCTTTTAATTCATCTATAATATTTAATAACTTTCTTTCTTCTTTTTGATATTTCATTATCTTAACAAAACCCCAAATTACAACTCCCATTGGTATTCCTAAAAATAATAAAGCTCCAAGATAT
>Ga0208769_1000741_pt1 | contig 15307 bp, 18 predicted proteins | sample AntAceMetag02UKC_FD_184768 | JGI IMG/M metagenome (GOLD analysis project Ga0208769, IMG submission 184768) | Saline lake microbial communities from Ace Lake, Antarctica- Antarctic Ace Lake Metagenome 02UKC (SPAdes) (version 2) | ecosystem: Environmental > Aquatic > Non-marine Saline and Alkaline...
TGGTGAGGAAAATGCACCTGGTGGGGAGCCCAGCTTCCCCTTGTTTGGCGAAACCGAACCTGCGCCTAAGTAACAGAAATACCCCGAAGTGAAGATTCTTAGTGGAAGGAGAGAGTAATGTTAAGACGACGAATGATTTGACAAAATAGACCGGAAAAGGATATAATGAATTATGGTAAGAATAAACTTGGCAAAATCGAAATTAACTTTACCTGCTAGGGCGTTTCAACGAGTCTTACTGCCAAGTTTGTCTTTGCCATTCGCCCTGGCAGGTTTTTTTATGAAATGGGGAGAAAAATATGGATGAAAGAATTAGGGAACACTTTCGTAAAAGGATGGATGAAGAAAGAGAAGCTCGCTTGGATGATTTAGATTGTTGGATAAAAGAATATAAAGTCAATTCTCCGGTAGAACAGCAATTTTTTGCTGAATGGTTTATCCGGCATAACATATTTCGAGAATGGGGAATGTATGAAATTATTTTGAATACACAAAAACAAATCAAATGTAGGGAAAGTAGCTACAGGGTTGATTTTTTGCTCACAAATGCAACACTTACAAAAGAACTTTTGTCTTTTAGCGATGCCAATGAAGCACAGAATTTATTCAAGAAATATGCATATCTTGTTGTCGAAATTGACGGACATCAATTTCACGAAAAAACAAAAGAACAGGTAGCTTATAGAAACAGGAGAGACTTGGATTTAGCAAGGGAAGGCTATAATGTGCTTCATTTTTCAGGAAGTCAGATATACCGAGATGCTAGAAAATGTGTTGGAGAAGCTATGGACTTTCTAATGAAAAAAGAAATGGACTATTCCCAAGGGAAATGATTTATGCCTTATAAAAATATAGTATTTGTAAAGCTTTACCTTGACCTTTTCGATGGGGATGACCGATTTCTCTTCCGATTAACCGAAAGGCAGCAACTTTTATACATCAAATTGCTCTATTTGGCCGGCAAAACTCACAACAAAATACCAAAAAATCTCAATTTTATTGAAAAAAAAATCAATTATCAGGAGGGTGGGCAAGAGCTGACCAAGGACATTCAAAAAATAAAGCAGGTCTTTAGGCGTTTCAAGGAAACCAAGCATTGGTATACATTCTCGAACTTTGAGGAACTCCGCAACCGCTTGGATGATGGCAAAATTGGGTCGTCCCAAGGTCGTCCCAAGGACACACTTGGGAACACACCAAATGAAAAGGAAAATGAAAAGGAAAATGAAAAGGAAAATGAAAAGGAAAATGAAAAGGAAAATGAAAAGGCAAGGGAAAACTTCGAGCGTGTGTGGAAGGAATACCCGAATAAGGTAGAAAAAGCTAAGGCGTGGGAGAAGTTTGCCAAGACCGTTAAAAGCGAGAAGGATATTGCCTTGTTAGTTGTGGCTTTGGCTAATTACAAAGACCATCTTGCCACGAATAATTGGAAACGTCCCCAACAAGGCAAAACTTGGTTCAACAACTGGCGGGATTGGATAGATTATAAAGAGGAGGTGACAAGTGGAAAAGTTAAAGGTGGCGCTACCAAGCTTCAAAAAGCCGGAACTGATAAGGAATGGGAGGAACAACTCCGAAAGTCCCTCGAAAAAGGAAATTGAGGGAGTAATATCCAGCTTTGGCACGAAGGCTGGAAATCGGTTCAGGGATGCTACACTAGGGGGCTTCAAATGTGAAGAAGCCTTAAGGGTAAGCCTCAAAAAATACATAGAGGAATTCTGGGAGAAGAAAGAAGGGCTTTTCCTTTGGGGCAAGTTTGGGGTAGGAAAGACCTACTTGGCGGTGGCTTTGGCCAAGGAAATAATCAGGAACATATCGCCAGAGACAATTCCTTTTCATCCGAATACATTTGTTGTTGACCGCTTCAAACTTATTTCCGTAATTTCCGCCCTGAATATTCTTCGGAATAGCTATAAATCCGACAACTTCCTTGAGGTTTTAAGTGAATTTAAGAGGCCATTTCTCCTAATTTTGGATGATTTAGGCAAGCAAAAAATGACGGAATGGGCTTCCGAAACACTCTTTGAAATCATAAATTACCGCTACAATTGGAACAAGCCGACCATTTATACAAGCAACGCCTCCCTGCCGGACTTACTTCCTGAAATGGGGGGTGGAATTGTTTCCAGGATAAAGGGTTCCTGCCAGGTTATCGAAATTAAGGGAAAGGACTACAGATTAAATGCCTAACTTGTTTGAAGAAACAAAATCACCGCCGGGGATCATTCAAGAGAAAATGGATTGGGAAAGCCTTATTGGTGAGGGGTTGGCGTTAAGGGAGAAGGACGATACTAACAGGTGGAAGCTAGGGGATTTAGCAATAAAATCTATGGTATGGTATGGGGCTCATTCCGTCCGGGAATTAGCAAAGGCAATAGGAATTAGGCAGGGGACCCTCCGTGGCTATCGGGACATAGCAAAAATATTTCCTTTTGAAAAAAGAGAGCCGTATCTTGCTTGGACCACATACCGGATTGCAGGAAGGCAAAAAAATCCCGATATTTGGATTAAGCGTTCGGCAGAAAACAATTGGACACCTGAGCAACTGGCTCGCGAAATAAGAGAGAAGGGGGGAAATAAGACAGAGGGGATGCAAGAAAAACTAATCAGGTTCTTTGCCTATTACGAAAAAAGTGGTGGTAGGCTAAAGGAAGAATCAGTCAAAGATTTGGTTGTCCGTTGGGAAAACTTCAAGAAAGGGAAGGCATAAAGAAAGGGAGGTAGAAAATGAAATGCAGGATTGAATATCTCGGATTGAATAATTGCTCAGATTGTGACATTCGCGCAAGATTTTCTGTAACACCTAGAATTCTCAATAATGGGGTTTATTCTACTTTCGGTAGTTTTCTTGTTGAAGTAGTGATTGCTTGTCTTGGTATTGGAAGGGCTCTTGATGTAGAAGAATGGGAATTAACTTCCGAGGAAATAAAAAAAGCAAGAGATGCTGTTGCTGACGAAGTGGGGGAAACGTGAATCAGGTGGAAATCAAATTCACCATTTATGGAATAGCAAGACCGAAAGGTGGCGCCCATACAGTAACCAAGGGCGGAAGAACTTGGGGATATGTTCCTACCAGCGTAAGAGACTGGGAAGATACGATACGGGCGCAAGTTCACAATTACCGCCCGCCAGAGCTTTTAAAAGAAGCCTTGAAGCTAGAGGCTCATTTTTACCGGGCCCCGCTGAAAAGCTTTTCTAACAAAAAAAGAGAATTGGCTTTAACTGGTATTATCAGGCCAGCCACCAGCCCAGACCTCGACAAGTGCGTAAGGGCGTTACAAGACGCCATCACTGGCATAATCTTTGGCAACGACAGCATAATTGTAGACCTGGTTTCTAGCAAGTGGTATGGGGACCCGCCAAGGGTGGAGGTAATTATAAGCAATGCAGACTAAAGAACACGAACCTAAAAGAAAAAAAAGAAGGCTCCTTGACAAATATCCCATATCCGACAATTTCAAAAGAATAATTTATTTTTTCATTGACGGATTTATAGATGAAATGCCAAAAGAGGTTGCTAAACATTTAAAGATTCTGTTCCCCAAAGAAAAAATAAAGAAGCTGCGCCAAAAAATTCTAAAAGCTAGGAAGAGGAATAAAGAATGTCCCAAAAAAAAGTCTTCAAAATAGTTACTATTTTTGTTATAATAGGAGTAATTCTAGGAATAGGGGGTGCGTGGATTATGTCTGAAAAAGTTGAAAGATATGTCGAGATTGATAAAGAAGCAGTTCCTGGCTTAAAGGTTCCACATTGGCCAATAATAAAAGCAGTTAGCGAAAAATATGATATTGACCCATATTTTGTTTCTGCTGTTATGTGGCAAGAGAGCAAATTTGACACAAGAGCAAAAAGTAAGGTGGGCGCAATTGGGCTGATGCAGCTTATGCCAAAGACGGGAATTTGGATTATGCGAGAAAAGCTGGGAGTTATGGGGGACAGGACAACCCTTTATGGTGCCGAAGTAAACATTGAGTGTGGAGTTTGGTATTTGAATTGGCTCCTAAAAAAGTTTAACGAGGATTTAACCCTTGCCCTGGCTGGGTATAATGCCGGGCCATCAGTTGCTAGAAAATGGAAATCATATCCAGAAACAAGGCATTTCATTGCTCAGGTGCTTAACCAATATGACAAATATAAAAGTCTTAAACCCTAAAACATTATTCATACCTTTTTGTATGCAACACGGCATTGATAAGGATGCCGCCTCTAGCCGGTTAAGGTGTTATTGGGTTTCCAAGCACCTAAAAGGTTCCGAGGTTTGGGACGGAAGCCAAGACCCAAAAACCTTTGATGTCATTGTTTTCCAAAAATACTATATGTTTCCGAAGCAGCTAAAGTTAGCCAGCTATCTTTCGGGAATAAAAAAACTTGTGATTTTTGATCTGTGCATAGGAGAGAAAACTCTAATCTTAACTAGCGAGGGTTGGAAATTTGCCTATGAAATTGAAGTGGGGAACAAAGTAGTAACCCATAAAGGAAGATTTAAAAAAGTTAAGAAAATTTATTACAGAAACGCCAAGGTTAAAAAACTTAAACCGGCGGGATTATGTGAAATAGCTATTACAGGAAACCACACTGTTCTTTCAACAAAAATTTCTGTAAGACAAAAATCTTGCCTCCCTGATAATGAGTGGGTCAAGGTAGATTCTTTATTGGTTGCTAAAAAGCGTAAAGGGGATATGGTTATCTCACTTGCAGAACGTGAATATCCACAAAAAGAAACTTCAAGGGATTTAGCGTGGATGTTAGGTTATTACACAGCAGAGGGAACATTTAGTGACCACCAAGTTTCATTTTCAATGAAAGGAACAGAAACCAAACAGCAGCAACGAATTATGGGGATAATTAAAAGACTTGGAGGACATAAACCAAGGTATCATCCACACAAAAGCGATAACGTTGGGAGTGTTTGTTTTACTTCTAAAAAATGGAGAGCATTTTTCGCAAAGGAATCCGGAACGAAAGAAAGGAAAAAAATACCAACAACCGTTTTTGCTTTTTCTCCAAAAAGAAAACTCTCTTTTTTGGAAGGTTACATATCAGGCGATGGTTACTGTAATGGCAAAGATGGAATAAAAAGTAATAGTATTTCTAAAAAAATATCATTTGGTATTTGGCAACTTTTTAGGGACTGTGGAATTAAGGCACACATTTGCTATCTTAAGCGAGAGGGGAAATCGTGTGCATTTACCCATAAAGATGGTAGACGATATGAAGGAAAACCTCAGTGGCAAGTTACTCTTAACCCACAAGAATCTTTAAGGTTTCTCCAAATAGCGAATGTTTACAAAAAAGACAAAAGAGAATATTGGAAAAAATTATCTTCCAAAAATATTCAAGTTAAATTACGAGATTTCTATTATGCTCATCCAATAAGAAAGATAACTGAAAGCAAGAAGGTTCCCACTTATAATTTTGAAGTAGAAGAAGATAATAGCTATATTGCCGATGGAATTGTCGTGCATAATTGCGATGCAGAATGGACTCACCCTGGGAGGGAAAGGCCATTAAAAGAAATGATGAAGGTTGTAGACTTCTGCACGACAAGCACGGAATACATTAAAACCCAAATTGAGCAACGCTATAATCATAATTGCTATCATATCCCCGACAGGCAAGACTTGGAATTTCATAGCAACATTAAAATTCACAAGGAAACAAAGAGCCCTGCGATATGCTGGTATGGAAATAGAAGGACATTGGCCACCCTGCACATACTTAAGCCAGTCTTAAGCCGCCTGGGAAGAGAATTCGATTTGACATTCCGGGTGATTTTGGAGGCTGGGCAGAAATTTGAATGTCCGAACGTAAAAGTGGAAATGGCCGAGTGGAAACTAGAAACAATCAATAAGGAAATTCTTAAATGCGACTTGATAGTCAACCCGCACCTAGATAGCGAGTTGGAGCTGGCAAAGTCAAACAACAAGACCACAAAGGGCTGGGCGCTTGGTATGCCGGTTGTTGACTGGACAACGAATAATTGGTATGAGGACATAAGGGTGTTCCTCGTGAGCCACAATCTTCGTGCGTATGAAGGCTGGAAGCGGCGCCAGGAGGTAGAAAGAGAATGGGACGTGAAAATATCTGCAAAAGAAATGGAGGAAGTTATCAATGAGAATCTTCGTTAGAGACGGGGCTAGGCACACAAGGAACGGTGGTTATGGCATTGTAGCGCGCAACTTCATTGTCCAGCTGGTCAAGAAAGGACACCAGGTCCACATAGACAACCCCGGAGGAAAGTTTAAGCTTGAAGAAGTTGAAGAAAAGCACAAGAAGCTTTTGGAAAGTTTAACTCCGGCCAAAAGTGACAGAGATAACTATGATATTGTTTTTCAGATAAAGCCTCCTAACTCGATAAATCCATTGGTTCCGGGGTCAAAAAACATTATCTTTACTCTCCACGGCCTGAGCCACCTTCCCTCCGACTGGATAGAAAAATTACAGGGACAGGACAAGATTATGGTAGGCTCAAGATACGACCAAGAAGTTTTTGCCAGGGGTGGCTTTGAAGGGGTTGAAGTTGTTCCCTTGGCGAGCGACGGGGAAGCCTTCTGCCCACTTTTTCCAAAGCAAAAAAACAAAGACTTTACATTCTATGCTGTGGGGACTTTCCATTTTAGAAAAGGCTGGGACCTTCTGCTGGAGGCTTATTACAGAGCTTTCACAAAGGAGGATAATGTCCTCTTGCGCTTCAAAGTAAATGAATCAGTCGCAAAGGGAAACTTCAAATCGCTGGGAAACCAAAAATTTCTCCGCGAGTTCCAGGAAGTGTTAATAAAAAAATATCATCTTAACAGAGAAACTCTTCCCCGGATAGAATTTGACACAAGAGAGTTATCAATGAAGGATATGAATAAGGAATACAACAAAGCCGACGCTTTCATTTTGCTTTCAAGGGGAGAAGGCTGGCAACTCCCTGCAATGGAAGCTTTGCTTTGCCAGCTTCCAGTTATTGTTCCTGCGCATACAGCGATTTCGGAGTGGGCAAGGGACGATCTTTGCTTTATTATTGACAACGAGGAAGTCCCGGTGAAAGAAGCCCTAGCCGACAATTCGCGGCCTTTCGGATTTGCTTGGGCAAAAAGGTATTCAGAGGGAGACATTGAAACTAGAATGTATGTTTCAGACGTGGAGCAAGCTTCAAAAATAATGGGAATAGTTAAGCGAAGCTGGAACATTCTTGCTAAAGAAGTTGGATGGCGGGGCAGAGAATACATTCTTGAAAACTACAACTGGGATAAAGTTGGTGATAATTTAGAAAGGATAATACAAAACTTATGAAAATCTTTGTCAGAGATGGGGCTAGACACACGAAGCTTTCCGGCTATGGAGCCTTATGTAGAAACCTTGCTGTCGGGTTAGTAAAACTAGGACACGATGTTTTTGTGGACAACCCAAAAAACAGTGTCCCTTTTCAAGATATTGAAAAAAAACATTACGAGGTTCTGAAAACACTGCCAGTTCCTAAAAGTGACAAGGACGGATTTGACGCTATCCTTCAAATTAGGGGGCCTATGTTTTTAACCCCTCCGGTTCTTGGAACGAAAAACATTGTTTATACCCAACACGCCTTGTCCTTTCTACCGGACGCTTGGACAAGAAAACTTAAGGTTATGGATTCTATAATGGTCCCTTCTGTCTACGACCTTGAGGTCTTCAAGAAAGCTGGCCTTGCTAACCTGTCAATTGTTCACCAAGCTGCTGACGGAGAAGTTTTTAAGCCTTTGCCTCAGTCCACATTCAATTCGGTAAAAAATGGATATTTCACTTTCTATACAGTTTCCAGCTTTGGCTTTAGGAAAGGTTGGGACATTTTGCTTGAAGCTTATTACTTGGCTTTCCGGGGCAACAGAAAAGTGTTGTTAAGATTTAAGACAGACGGAACAGAGTGGGTAAAAATCAATATGCAGAATTTCCACTTATGCCAAGACAAAATCCATAAGAAATATGGAATACCAGTAAACGAATTTCCCAAGATAGAATTTGACACACGCCTTCTTTCTTCGAGGGAAATGAACGAAGAATACAATAAGGTTGATGCTTTCATATCTATGAGCCGTGGGGAGGGCTTTTCTATGCCAACCGTAGAAGCGCTTCTTTGCGAGCTTCCAGTCATTGCCCCGGACTCTACCGGCTTTAAGGAATACCTGACAACGGAAAATTCTTGTCCCCTAAAAACAAAATCTGTTCGGGTTCTGGAAGTGTGGGAAAATCGGTATTTTATAGGTAAAAGCTGGTCAAGGACTTATGGTATGCCGGAAGAGGATAAGAGGTATGAAGGCAACCCGAATACGACAATGGAGGTTCCCTCGGTAGAAGAAGCGGTAGAAGCTATGAAAATGGTTGTGAGTAAGCAATCAGACGTTCACAACAAAGCGAAGCAAGGCAGGTTGGACATACTCAGAGAATTCAACTGGGAAAATGCGGTCAAAGGGGTAAACGAAATAATAGAAAAGGGAGAAAAACAATGATTAAAGTTTCGGTAATAATGTCTACTTACAATCAGGAGGTAAACGTCGAGAGGTGCCTTTGGTGTTGGATAAACCAAGCAAACATTTCCCCTTCCGAATATGAGATTGTTGTTATTGATGATGGCAGTAAAGATAAAACATTGGAAGTAATCCTTGGTATCGCCGGAAATAACCCGCAAATCAATTGGCAGGTCTGGCAATACCAGGGACCGAAGAAGTGGAAAATCCCGGTGCATATCTTGAACACTGGTTTCCAAGTAGCTAAGGGCAAGGTTTTGATTATGGCCTTTGACGATAGGTTGGTGTTACCAGGCACCATAGCTGGGCTATACAGCCCCCACCTAGAAAATGACAAATTAGTAACTGGCTGCCACGGATACCCACTTTATAAAGACCCGGAGAAGAAAATAGGATTTACCAACGAAGTGGCCCAAGAAGAATTCCTTCGCTCCTTTTATACTACAGGCTGGAAAGACCATATCGAGCAGTTGGGGGATTGGTGTTCCGAAATGAGCGCAATGGAAAAGGCCCAGGGAGAGAATATAAGCGAGTTGGGAATAGTCGCAATAAAAAAAGAAGATTGGGTTGCTATCCGAGGTTGGGACGAACAGTTTTATGCCTATGGATATTGGAATTTGGACATTCTCCAAAGAATGAAGAAGTCAGGACTAAAGGTCGTTCTTGTTGATGGGCTAAAGTGGATACACTTATGGCATATTGCCTATCAGGGAGGTAAATATGGAGAATCTGATTACCACGGCTGTTACAACACTACAAAAGAAAGGGCAGAAGAAATGCTGCGGATCCAAAAAAAACGAAAAGACCCCACGGCAGCTAACGAAGGAAAAGGCACCAAGTGGGGGCTGAATGAGCACGATAAAAAAATCTTTGAATGGGAGGTAGTTTAATGTATCAGGATAAATTTACAAAGCTAGAGATTGGCCCTGGAGAAAAGCCGCTGCACAAAGATGACCCAGAATGGCTTTTGATTGATGCTAGAAAATTTCCGTGGGTTGATATTGTCTGCAATGCCAGCAAGCTTCCCCAGTTTGAAAATGAGACATTTGATGAAGTCTATGCCTCTGGAGTTATCGAACACTTTGGTTGGCGCACGACAAAGGCAGTTCTGCAAGAATGGCTTCGGATTTTGAAGAAGGGTGGAAAACTAGAAATGATTCTCCCTGATTATTTCTTTCTTTGGAAGAATTTAATTACTGGTAGGGTCCTTCCAAAGTCAGCAAAATGGGCGGGTGGTCCGGTTACAAGCGCTTTCGTGGCTTATGTTACAGGCGGTGGCCAAGACTACCCGGACAACACTCATTACTCCCACTACTGCTATGACTGGTATCAGGAGACATTAGAAGCAATGAATTGCGAGGTAGAGCTTCGACACCACGGGCAAATACACCCTAGCCCCCTGCTTCGGATTATTGCCACAAAAAAATAAAAGGAGGAGAGAAATGGGACTCAATCAAGAAATCCTGGAGGTTGTTTTTAAGTATGTGCCTGATATGCAGAAAATGAAAATCCTTGATGCAGGTTGTGGGCCGGGCAGTATGAATTTAGAATTTATAAAGAAAGGAGCAACCGTTGCCCTGGTTGATTATAGCCAAAAAGTCTTAGCAAAAACAAAAAAGATTTTTACCGAAAACGTAGGACCACCGCCTATGAAATGGAATCTTTATCAGCAAGACATAAGGAAAATGTATTTTCAAGATGGGACATTTGACTTGACTTGGAGTAGCGGGACAATAGAGCATTTTGATAAAGCTGACCTAGCTTTGGTTCTTAGGGAAATGATAAGACTTAGCCGGAAATGGGTAATAACTTTTGCTCCAAATAATCAATGTGCTCCCTACGAATACTGGAAGGAAAAACAAAGGAAGGAGGGGACCTGGCCTTATGGAATAGAAGACTCAAAACAATCAATGAGGAAAGAATTTGAAGCGTTTGGGTTGACAGTTTTAGAGGAAGGCAGCGTAGGCTCTACTATGTTTGACAAGTTTATAAGAGAATCTGGATATGCAGGAGTATACAACAATAAGGAGCAGTATCTTCTTTATACGATAGGACGGAAGGATAAAAAGTGAAAAAATCAATAGACTTAGTGCCACGGACTAAAAAACAGGTGGCAAGATTTCAGAAGGCTGGAAAAAAACTCTTTGATTATCCTTGGCTTACAGGCGACCACCCTTGTAACTTTTTAAGCACAGGCTGGAAAAGCGAGATAAGAATATACAGGTTCCCCAATAATTTTGGGGTTTCCGTGGTAAGTCTTCCAGGCAAGCAATACGAATTAGCAGAGTTGTCTTTCAGAAAAAGCAAGGAGTGGGGAATAGATTGGGATTTAACAAAAAACGACAAAGAGACTGCTGTTAATAAAAAGGCAAATGAAGCAGGAATCGAAAAGTTGCTTTGGAGTTTTTATAATCGAGGGAGGAAAAGGATTAGGCCGATAGGGGAGGCGATTTATCGCCAAGCAATGAGAGGTTACTCAAAGAAGGCAATCCAGGCACAACTAAGGACGAAAGCACAGAAGAAGAAAGGCAAGATTCTCCAGATTTTCGGTGGTGCTGTCTTGAATGTTTTTTACAGCCAGAGAGAAGCCTCCCGAAAAACAGGTATTTGCCAGAGCTGTTTAAGTGATGTCTTGAATAAAGGCAAGCGCAAGATTGCTGGTGGTTGTATATGGAAATATGAGGAACCGGAAAAAGTATGAAAATATCTTTTGTCCACGACCTGTCTGTTTCCCAATCAATGGGTGGGGCTCAATTGAGCAACATTGAAGTCATAAGGGAAGGTGAAAGGCGAGGACACGAAATCAATGTTATCAACAGGCGGGACTATAAATTTAGATACCTGGAAGGTTCCGACCTGGTAATCCTCAGCACCCTAAGGGGTTTCGACAAGAAATTCATAAAGTATATCTCCGAAAAATATCCGTTCATTAGATACGAACACGATTATGTTTGTGTTTCGGCAGGGAAAGCATACCAAGGAATGACCAAGGAATGTATGTTAAGCAACCACAGGTGTGAGCGCTGCCCGTATAATTTCTATAAGGAGCTGTTTGAGAAATCAATCCTAAACATTTTCCTGTCTCCCCTTCACCGAGATAAACACTTCTTAGCTTTTGGAAATATCATTGAGCCCAATTATTGCTTTCCTTCTCCGGTTGTTGTTGAGAGATTTTATCCTGATGTTGGGAGAAGAAGGATAAAGGGGAGCTATCTTTATGTTGGCTCTATTGCAAAACACAAAGGAATGGATAAAATAGCTGCATTCATAAGGAAGAATCCAAAGTCAGTTTTTACTATGGTAGGAGAATTGCGGAAGGAATGCGAATACTTAAAAGAATTGCCAAACTGTAACCTTGTCCCTGGGGTTTCCCAGGCAAAGTTATCTAAGTTTTATTCTGCCGCAGAAAAATTCCTTCATTTTCCATTATGGGATGAACCTTTTGGCCGAACCGTTATGGAAGCCTACCTTTCCGGCTGCGAGATAATTACAAACCATAGGGTTGGAGCAATGAGTTATGGCTGGGATTTGTCAAAAATGGATGAAATTAGGGAAATTATACGAAATTCCCCTAAAAAGCTGTGGGAAAGGATTGAGAAGGCTATTAGCGAGCCCAGGTTGCCCTGAGAAGGGCTTTTGTATTTGGTTGGAACTAAACCATAGAAAGGAGAAAAAAGATGGTTAAAAAGTGGCTTTTGTGTGTGGTTTTTCTGTTTTTGGTTGCTGGGCAGTCCTGGGCCCTAGAAATGTTCCCGGAATTGGAGGTTACGGCCCAAATGGGGAGGTTTATGAAGGAAGTATCTTATAGTTCAAGTGGAACAAGATTCTTTAGTAAGGTGGCAATTGATGTTGGGATATTGAGCCAAGATAAGTTTGTCCTTTTTACAAGATTTGATTATGATACTTACTTCATAGAATCAAGAAGGGGGCTTTTAGAATGGTATCCGTGGTTCTGCGATTACACAAACCAGTTCGGAGTAAGATACCAAATGCGAGAAGACCTTTCTTTCAGGCTGTTTTGGGAACACCAATGTTCGCACCAAGTAGAGCAGGGAGGAATCCCCTTTGATTATATTGTTCCTGCATACGACCTCATTGTAGGAGAAATAAAATGGAGTATAAAATGAAGATAGGAGTAATTCTCCCACACCTTAAAATTTTCGGCGGGATAAGGCGGCACATAGAGATAGGCAACCGATTGGCCCTGAGGGGACACGAATACACCCTATACACACCAACCGGAGAAAAATGCGAATGGATTTCCTGTAAACCAAAGGTAAAGAAAATAGAAGACGGCTACGAAGACGAGCTTGATTTCTTAATGTTCAGCCTGGAGTCTCAATACAAGGAACCTTTGAATTTCAAGAAGGTCAAAAAGGGGATTGTTTATTACATTCTTCACGCTGGGTTTCTTTATAAATACCCAGAAGAATGTCTTGCAAGCTACAAAATGCCTTATATGCTTTTGGCTAACTCCAATTGGACTGCCCGGACCATAAAAAAAGAATGCGGGAAAGCCCCGGAAGTTGTGTTTGGCGGTATAAACCAGGCAATGTTTCATCCCTGCAAAGTAAAAAAGGAATACGAGCTCCTTTGCTATGGAGATATGAAAAGAAAATGGAAGGGGACAGACACAATTGAGGAAGCTGCTAAAATAGCTGGATTAAGCCTGGTTAAAATGGTTGACATAGACCCAACCCAAGATAAAATAGCAGAGGAATATAGCAAGGCGCATATCTTTGTTAGCGGCAGCTGGTTTGAAGGTTGGAATAACCCTGGCCTAGAAGCTTTGACCTGCGGCACTCCTCTCGTTATCACAAACGACGGTGGCAGCGAAGACTATGTCTTTAACGAGCAGACGGCCTTGGTTGTTCAATCTAAAGACCCGCAAGCTATGGCGGCTGCAATTACAAGGTTATGGAATGATAAGCACCTTCAAGAAAAGTTAATCCAATCAGGCTTAACCGTCTCTTCTATTTTTACCTGGGAAAATACAGCGAAGAATATCGAAAGCATTTTCAAGCGCTATTTAGCGTAAGGGTGTTCTTTCATAACTGCTGGCAAGTCTCCCTTGAAAGCTTCTGCACTTCCCCCGCCGTGTGTAGGTTGGGTTGGCTTACCAGGCAACCAATTGGCGTGGGTGTTAACAACCTTTAAGCTGTGCCCGTCTCTCGACTTGTAAAACTTAAGCTTATTCTCAACGCTGCTTTGGTTTTTCACATAAGCAAAGTGGTAACAAGAAATCTCCTTAATACAAAGAGACCTTGGTTTGTAATAGTCATTATTGAACCATATAGTCCGGCCCTTTGTGTCTGAAAGCATAGCGTGAGTTTTTGTATGTTTCATTCCTGGAAGCTTCTTGCAGAACCGGAACAGGTGCATTTCCCAGATTGAGCCAGTAGCGACAAGGTTGAAATTCTTCCAGAAATGGTTGTGTTCCCAATGGAAAACATCTATCTTCGGATTTTGTCTGACTTTTTTCCTCAGAAGTTTTAGGTCCTCTTTCTTGTAAACCTCATCCCCATCTACGAAAAACAAGTAATTCCCCTGCATCAATTCAATGCATTTATCCCGCATTTCCTGCTTGTTTTCCCAGAAGCCGGTTTTTGTAATAAGCCGAATCTTGTTTTGCGGGTCCGGGAAAGACTTGATAATTGATAATGTTTTATCTATGGAGTGGCCATCAGTTGTAGACATAAAGGCAGCTTTCTTAACGGCGCCTTCAACTATTATTATTTCATCAGCAAAATCATAGATTGATTCCAGGCTATACTTGATATATTCTTCCTCATTGAGAACTATCATACAGGCACTAATAAAAACCGGAGGGAACAAGTTTCTTGATTGGCTGCAAAACCTATCAAAGCTACATTGGTTTTTAGCGAAAGTAACGGCTTCCTTTGACCTCTTATTGTAGTATGTTTTATCTGTCAACAACTTGCTGATTGCTCGCGACAACCCCTTCGGCCCGTCTTCTGCTTTCCCATAATCAATATGGTCCTTGTAAACCTCTTTCAAGATTTCTACATTGTCATAAGCTACTACCGGCTTTCCGCAATAGAGAGCCTCGGAAGGAGGGATTCCATACCCTTCAAACTTGGTGGGGTGGACCAAAAGCTTGCTTGCTCTGATTATCTTAAACTTCTCTCTATCACTTATCTTATTGTGGAAGATCAGTTTAAGGTGAAACTCTCTAGCCATTTCTTTCAATTTTTTTACATAGCCAGAGTTAAAAACTCCTCCAATAATGTTCAAGGCTGGGGGGTTAGGAATATCTTTCAATGCTAAAAGAATATGGTCTGGTTGCTTGAATGGAATAAGCCTGGAGCAGAAGACTATCTCATTTCTTGCCTGTGTCGCGGGGACTGAATCGGCAATTATGCTATTTATGGGCGGGTATAAAGGGATTATCTTTTCTGGATTAAGTCCTGGCATCCATTCCAGCAAATACTTTTTTATAATATGGGCCAGAGGGTAAATGAATGAAGCTTTTTTCAGGGCTGCGGCATACGCTACCCAATAAGAATCTTTTGAATCTCCTCCGTCCCGGTATTTCCTAATATAGTTTGGAGTTTCAAACAACAATAGGCAAGACGGTATGTTATGCTTGCGGCCATATTCAACAGCCTTTATTCCACCCTCCCTGGGGGAGCCAACGACGTAATCAAAATAGTTGTTTTTTATGTTCTCCCCCCACCCAGTATCTATAATAATTTCAAGGTTTCGAGAGTTTGGAAAAGAAATAAAGTCGTTGGTAAAAACTGGCACCTTGTCTGAGATTATTGTTACTTTGTGCCCGATATTCGCCAGAGCATAA
>Ga0208769_1000742_pt1 | contig 15303 bp, 24 predicted proteins | sample AntAceMetag02UKC_FD_184768 | JGI IMG/M metagenome (GOLD analysis project Ga0208769, IMG submission 184768) | Saline lake microbial communities from Ace Lake, Antarctica- Antarctic Ace Lake Metagenome 02UKC (SPAdes) (version 2) | ecosystem: Environmental > Aquatic > Non-marine Saline and Alkaline...
ATAGCAGCAAGCGGTCCAGAGTACTTAAAGTCAATATCAGGCGTGTTAAAGGCAAATATCAAGTCTACAGGCGGGGTAGTAATTGCAAATATTAAGAGCATTGGTGGAGTGGACTAGAAATGTCTTATAGTGGAGCAGATAGGAGAAGCCACGAAGAGAATAGTTCAGAGTTATGCTCGGCAGGTAAATTGCTTGAGGCAAGATTAAGGATTTGTACTGATAATCTTGTTGAAGCCACTAAATCTATTCAATTCAGTTGTGCCGACATAGCCAAATCCTGTAAAGACTTAAGGGATTTTTCTATTCGGGATCAGGAAAAGATCGAGAATCTTGAAAATGCTCGTAGGTGTAAAGAAAAGAAAATAGAGATTATGCAAGAAGATGCTAAAGAACATGAAGTGGCTTTTGCTGCACATCTTGGGGAGCACTTAGCTACAAAGAAACTTGAGGGATCAACTGGTAGAAGATGGGGACTTTTAAGTGGTCTTAGTGGTGGTGCAATACTTGAATTTCTTAGGTATATGGTTACTGGTAGATGGGGTTAGTAAATGGGGGAGAACTCGAACCACTTTAAAATAATAAGAAAGTGCAAAGAGTGTTGATTTTATGCCCGCACAAATCTGACAAACTATACATTTAAAGGTGCCTCGATTTGTAAACACAGTAGCCGGATCATACCCGACGTTAACAGGATACCTGTTTGGTGCCACTTGGAAGAGGGTACGTCTGTTTTACTAATTGAGTCAATTAACCCAACTGTCAGGCGTCACGCAAGTATGTCAAAGGTCAAATAGTTGATTTAATCTTTTACTGATTGGGGGACCAGAATCATGAAAAGAATTGCAACCTTTTTAATAGTTATTCTTTCAGTATTCATACTGAGTTCGAGTTCAATTGCATTTGCCGATAATGTTACTGATAGTTCTACAAATATTACGATAGGCGGTGATGGGACCGTTATCATCATTAGCGGTGATGATTCAACGGTTATACTCCCTGGTGACGATACTGGTGAAGATGGATGTATCTGTCAGCCTGCACTATTCGATTCTGCTACAGGTGCTTTCGTGGTCCCGAATGTTATTGTCAAAGTTGACGGAGTTGAAACAGTTTTTATCCGTATTATTTTTATGCTCGATGAGACCACGGGGCAATTCAGGCCAATTTGGTCTGATCAATAGAATACTCTCTTACGGGACATCAACATATTGTTTCGGGGACGAGGTGGAAGAATTTAAGTTCACGGGGAAGTAAAATGACTAAGATATTCGTAGCGATACTTATGGTTTTTGTATTATTATCAGGTGTTTGCCTGGCAGATGGCCTCGATGATGGCCCGCCTTCCTTTTTTAATAATCTATATTTTTGGAATTCTCCTCCGGTTATACCTGCGCCACCAGTTGTGCCGCTGGAGACACCTGAGCAACCAGCAATTCCTCCGTATGTTTCACCGTTTCCAGGCGGGCTACCAATGCCAGATATACCGCCCACACCTCCGCACAGGCCACCAAATTTGCCACCATCTGAGCAATCAGACACAGATAAAGTACCTTTTCTCCAAGCTTTCCTCATTGTGTACGATGGCCCTAAATGGGTAGCTGTTTTTAATAACGGTGTACAAAAATATTCAGTATCCATTTCCAGGAAGCCATGCACCTGTAATGAAGATGAAACTCAGTGTTGTGGGATGATGAGGGCCTGCGAATTTGGCTCTAATACAACTGCGCTTGAGTGTCTGTTTTGTCTGAGGTCGACGTATGAAATTCATCTTAAAAACCCTGCTGGCGGGTGGGATTTCTTGGGCATAGGAGTCAGAGGGGCTAGAATAGAAAGTCCACTACATCCCTCTCTGCCGGGTTATGCAATAGATGATCCTGTGCTTATAGAGTTTGGATTTTTCAGACTGGTGCGGTACGAATAAGAGAATAAATCTTTACGCAACATGCTCCCGGCTGGATGGCAAGGGATGGTTGGAAGGCTGGGAGCAATTCTTTGTAGGGGTTAAAAATGAAAAGATATATACTCAATCTGCTAATTAGCCTAGACCAACTTGGTAATACTATTCTTGGTGGCTGGCCAGATGAGACTATTTCATCCAGACTCGGTAAATTAAAGAGGAAACATGGTGGTACAATCCCTTGGTATCATCCGCTGGCAGGGTTAATAGATTGGGGACTTGATAAGATCGACCCCAACCATAGCATCGATGCCATAGAAGAAGACGAGGGAGTTCAACTACCAGAATAAAAAACTTCCCCTCCTAACACGCTCCGGGCCTGATGGCAACGGGATTGGTTGGAAGGTCGGGGGCACCTTTTAAAAGGAGACTCAAAATGATTAAACAAGATAAAAAACTATTCGTTATGGTACTCATCGGAGTTGTTGTTCTTATTGCTTCAATTTGGTTTATTTTAACTCCGGCTCATGCTGCTGATCTAAGTTGGGATACTCCCACTGAGCCAGACATTTTGGGTTACAACATACAGTACAAAGGAGATTATACTGGGGCAGTGGATAGAATTAAGAATCTGCCTATGGCTGAGCTTGATGTCAATGACACTAGGATAAGCTACACAGATATAGATGTTAATCTTAATTTGCGTCCCAATGTAGAATATACGTTTACCGCAACTGCCTATGATGCTTGTCAAGAAAGCGTCCCCAGTGAATCTGTTACTTATACTAGAGTAGGCTATGTGCCGCCAGAAGATAATCTTGAGCCTCTGATTATCTTTTGCACCTCACCTGTTCATGTCATAATAGGTGAATGAACTGATGAAGATCAGAATCTTACTGTTATTAGGCATTGTGTGTCTGCTCGTATCTTGCAATCCTTATACCCATGGGGGAGCGAAGTACATTTACAGACACGTTGATCCTGATGGTGCGAACTCAACCATTGAGGTAGAGAGTGCCCGCAATGTTGGAGAGACTGAGTTTGAGTTTGATCCGACGACCGGAAAGATCAGGGTTGTGACAAGAGGCTTTCAGCAAGGTTCAAGTGCTGTCGAAAAAGCTCTTGATGTGATTGATGTCTTGGTAGGAAACTTGTTGAAAGTTGCTAAGTAGAGCTCAGGTTGGGGAGTGCGAAAGTTATGGCTTTTAATAGAGATCAATTTAAAGATCTGATTACCAGGGTTATTACCGAGCAGAAATTATATTCCAAAGCGGCTATCAATTTACTGTTAGGGACTGCTGCTGTTGAGTCAAACTTTGGTACATACTTTCGACAGATAGGTGGTGGGCCAGGCCGTGGGCCATTTCAAATGGAAGCGTATAAACCTGATGATTCTAAAATTAGGGATGAACAAGATATATGGGTTAATTATCTTTGCTATAATCGTCGTTCTAAGCAAGCTGCTGTCTACAAAATTTCAGGTATTCGGTCTTACGATAACAATGGTGCGTTAGAGGGGAATTTTTTTTATGCTATCTGCATGGCCCGTTTGCATTATCGAAGAATCCCGTTTCCATTTCCTGACCCGGATAACATTGAAGCTTTAGGTTATTATTGGGATATTCACTACAATAGAAATCCGGATAAGGGAACGGTTGCTCAGTTTATAGAAAAGTACAACAAGTATGTCCGGGTTTAATGGCTGTTAATCTCTCTTTTTTCGGTGCCCTGTTTTAGCCACCCATCCAGATATGGGCAGTAAGGCCTTTCGATAGTACTCGATGCCACAAACGTATCGCATATTAACAATCGATTTTGCATTGAGTATTTCCACCCACATAGACTTCAAGTGCTTGCGCCACTTGCGCAGGTCTGCCAGGTAACAAAGAGCATCTTCCTCCTCGTCTTCGTACTGAAAAAAGGAAGTAGAGGGCATATAATTATTAGTACTACTACCATAGGCCTTCCAGTTAGTTGCCCCTGTGCTTGTAGATCTCCCTGTACTTGGGTCTGTGTCCGTAGATGAATAGTTTAACATTATTTTACCTACTCGTTGGGTTTAATAACTCGTCCACCTCTGATGGTGATCACCTTGTCTGCACGGTCGGTCAGCCTATTTCTGTGGGTAATTAGAATTAACTGAAGCCCTAATTTCTTGCTCACCGCTTCGAGTAGATCAACAACGAAGGGGTGACGATCCTCTGATACGTTCCGGAAAGGTTCATCTAATAGTAGGGTAGGCCTGTTGCAGATCATCCGTTGAACAGCTACACGCAGGGCAAAGGCGGCTACATCCACTGCTCCCCCTCCGGTGGAGTCCAAGGGGTCTCTCTCTTCTCCATTTCGTTTGAACACCAACCTGCACTCCGTTTCATTGTGCTTGGTTTCAAAGATGGCTTCAAACTGGTAGGGATCTTCGAGAACTGTTTTAAGGGCCATGGAGACCAAGCTGTCTAAGTACCCCTTAACTTCCGTTTGCATCTTTAAAGCAGAAGCGTGGAGGATCACACGACACTTTTTTAGAACTACTTCATGGCGCTCTTCAAGCAGTATCTTCCGTTCGGTATCAGCCAGTCTTTGTGTGTGGTATCTAAGGGCGGCCTTATCCTCATTTATTTTTTGACGCAGACCAACAACCTCAGTTAACCAGTCTTGGTTCATTTTACCACCTGTAGATACTCTTCAACTTTTTGAACTTAGATTGAATCTCGTCTTTCCGTTTGATTCCCTCGGCCTCCCAGTCTAAAAATAAACTCTTGGCTTCTTTAAGGGTGGTGATTCCAAACTCTGATTTAAGATTCTGGAGAAGGATTTTCTTTTCTCCATCGAGGCGGGCCTTCTCCGGCTTAGCCCTGTCTATGGCCTCAATCAGCCTGTTCAAACTGGTCAATGTTGACTGCATATTATTGATCTCTCTTTTTTGGGTAAAGCCACCTTGGTCGGTTCTTTCCTTTGGTTATATGCTTACTGCCACCTGATTGTTTATGGCTATCCTTCTTTAATTTTTGGTACGCTGCTCGTTTACCTGTATTGTAAACGGATCCAGTAGGCTGTCGTGCGTAGTCCCTCTCTTTGGGACTGAAGTCACCATAAATTGTTTTCTTTAACCCCTTTGCTTTTCTTCCGTTCATGCTGTCTCCTCCAGGTTCAATTTCATATCTTTGGACTCTGCGGCTATGAATATCTTTTCCATCATGTTGCTTACGGCGTCATTATTAACCTTTTTAACGGCACTTAAAACGGCGTCCTTGTAGTTTATTTTCTTTTGGACCTTAACAACAGACTCCATTTTTTCGATGAGTTGACTCAGCTCTGCTTCCTTTCTCTTTCGCTCTTTGGATTCTTCAATTTTAAGAACCGCCAAGGGGGGCTCGATGGGGACTCTAACCCGGGCCATTTTCTTGGTGTCTGTATCGAAAACAAAGAAGTGAGGGATATGCGTAGCTTGGTCTATGTTTGTTCTGCCCAGGCTCCCACAGTTGACCAACCATCGACGGCCATATTTGGTTGTGAAGGATGTATGGTTGTCTCCGGTTACTATGAGATCAAAAGGATTTGTTTTAAGCAGGTGCTTTGCCACGGCGAAGTTCTCCATCCCTGGCCATAGCTTTTTATCATCGATGACCATCCTATGGGTGGCCCAGATGTTCACGTCCTTTGGGTTCGTGTCTTTGGGGATATCTTCATTCCAACTGGAACCCCAACCAACTACAGTGTTAACGTCTGTTGGTAGATTAAGTATGGTCCCACCAGTAGGGTTCAGCCGAGTGACAAGCTTAAAATCCTCGAATAGTCTGAGAGGAACATTCTCAGTACTCTTGGCATGGAATCTGAGATCATGCTGGCCATAGACCACATAGACTTTAACAGTGTGGGATCTAAGTATGTGGAATGTACGTCTAATTAGAGATATAGATGCAGACACGGACTCAAAGAAATCCCCTGGCTGAATGAGCACCTTTATCTTATGCAGGTCACAGAAGTCCAGTATGAACACAAACTTATTTAATAGCACCTCGTCATAAGAATCAGACCTACCTTTTGGAATAGTGTCTCTCAGGTGCAAATCCCCCATGGCTCCAAGCATCATTTTGGTTTCCCCTTTGACATTTCAACTATATCTTTTTCATATCCCTCTGCACTTGCTTTCATGAGGGCCATACCTTCCTTGATTTTTTCTAACAAGTCCGGATGGCAGACTATTTTGTTTTCAAAGATGAGGGCCTTGGTTTTATCCTTAAGGGTTTTATCTGTTTCTATTGGTAACTTATAGATGTCCATCAGAATGGTTTCTCACATACAGGGCATACCTTAAGTTCTTTCTTCATGGCAGCCAGCTTGCTGGTGTTGTATTCGATAACTTTTCGCACATTGGCCGTTTGGCTATTGATCCCATCAAGCTGAGTGACCAGCTCACCCAACCGCTGGCTCCGCACTCCCAGGGTCTGAAGGCCTGTGATTTCCTTTTGTAATTCTATGGCCTCGTCCTCTACCTGCATCCACTCCTTCAATTCCCTCTGCTTGGCAGCAACTTTATCTACGGCTTTTATGGCCTGGTGCAGTTTGTCAAACTTTACTTGTTGTTCATCTGTCTCCGATATTTTAACTAAGAGTAATCTGGCTCTCTCTTCGACTATGTCAGGAACACTTGAGGCTTCTATTTTTTGTTTCAGTATCTTGCATCTTTCGAGCAATGCAGTCAGGTTGTGTGTTCTTGCTTCCAGTTCCTCGTAGTTTTGAATTGCCAACTCCAAGTCTTCAAGCTCAGTTTCTAATCCCTCGATGTAGTCATATTCCTTTATGTCCACCTTGATATTTTTAAGTTGGATCCTACGGGATTCAAGGAGCTTCGCTTGTGCAGTAATTGCGCTGTTGGCTATTCTGGAAGTCTTGTCTACTAAGTCCATGCCAAGGAGCTTGTGAATTGTTTTCGCTACTTGGCCGGCGGTGCTCTGCAGCAGGTAGTATTCTTTAAACTGTTCTTGAATATTAACCTCGGAAAGATCCAATATTCTGGAGACTTCTTCTGGGACTTCACGTTTGAAAGCCTTGAGAGATCCAGTGCTGCCCCCTGTGAGCTCTTTTGAATCTATCTTGTAGTAGTTCTTACCCTTTTTACCTCCGACCCTGCCACGGGTGATTGTGGGAGCCCCAGTGCATCGGATGGCCACGAAGCTGTCTTTCTTTTTATTTTTAGCCCTGCCCTGGACTGGTCGACTGAATGCTGCATACGTGAGGGCTCTTCTTATTGTGGACTTTCCTTGATCAGTGCTCCCTTTGATTACATTGATTCCCGGGTCAAATTCGATCAGGGTATCCGCGTGGACCTCGAAGTTAACTAAGTGCAAAGATTCAATTATATTGTTAGGCATTTTCTTTTGTGTAGGCATTGAATATCTCTGGGTCTACCCAGTCCAAGAACTCGGATAGCCTCATCATGTATAAGCTGTAGCGGGTCTTTTTATTTACACAGTCAATTTTTACCAACAGCCGGACAGCCTTTGATTTTCCAGCATAGTTGGTGAGGAACTTCCAAAAGGACTTATTAAATACAAGGCAGGCCTTCCTTCGATCGCGTTGGAATATCAGCCAGCTCCACTTCCTTTTGCCCACAAGGCGGTCTCGCTCAGCTTGCTCCCAGAATTTCAGTAGGAGTGGCTTCTTTTGGTTGCTGTCAAGTAGATCCTGAATAGTCAGTTGGCCGGAGTACCCTCGTTTGAGCTCAATGCTCACTAAGTCTATAAGAGGAACTCCGATTGGGTCTATGGCACTGATATCACCATAAGAGTTGGGGGTGGCTAAGCCCTTTTTGGCTCGGACTGTGGCCCTGGCCCCCGAGGTGCTTGTTCTCCAGAAGACTGAGTTTGTTTCTTTATTAGAGTACCATAGAGATAGTTGCTTACAGATAGCCCTTTCAAATCCGGATCCTTTTTGTGCCATTGTTTGTTTCAATCCCCACCCCGCGAGGGGCTACTGTTTTTCCTAATTTCCATTTATCTAAGAGTATGCTGTTATTTTTATAATCAAGTCCCATAGAAGAAGTCATGCCACAATCTAACCTTGTCCGGTGTTAGCATATAATCGAAGTGCATCCGGTTGGATAGATCAAGCAACGCGGGGAAGGAGAGCTCATCCTTTTTTAAGGGAAATGTTCCTGTGCCCCCCCAGGGTAAGGTCATTAATTTGATATTCCTACGAACTATTTGTTTTCCTTCTGGGCTTGTAATTCGTTCGTAAACTTTACTTTCCCTTTGCATGCTCTTGGTCAGAAAGTGCATAGCCCTGTCTGGACCTATCATGGAGATACCAGGGATAGAATCAGATGGATCACCTGTTAAGCCACGAAAGTAGGGCCAAATTTTAGGTGGAAATGGGTACTTCTGAGCAAAGGTATCCTTTGTCATAATTCCTTTTTTGTGGCAGAAAATAATGCAATGATCCAAAAGCTGATACAAATCTTTATCTGACGAGACCACTACCAAAGAGCCATAAGGGATGTGTTTTGAATATGTTTGCACAAGAGAGGCTATAATGTCGTCGGCCTCAAAGCCTTTTTTACAGAAGACATTACGGAAGCCTATCTTTGGAAGAACTTTCTCCCTCAACAACTTGAATACTGGTTCCTTAAGGTGCGGAGGTGGTCCCCATGTGGGGAGTACTCTACGTTCATGTTTAGCTCTTCCTTCGGAAGCTCTCGCGGACTTGTACGCAGGGAACACCTTTGATCTGTGGTATGGTTTTAAGTCCCATGCAAAGATAAATTTATTGGTCCCAAATCTACGAGATAGCTTTTGGAGTTGAACCAGGAAGCCTTGAATAACAGACAAAATAATTTCCTTTTCTCTGTTAGCAACCGCCTGGCCGGAGATCTCCCGGGAGCCCCGGATAACCAGGGCTCGGTAGCATAAATTATTACTATCTATTACTAGGGTTTTCACAGTACGTCAGGGTCGGTGTCGTCAAAGAAGTCACCGAACTCATCTTCCTCGGGTACTTCTTCTTCCTCGGGTACTTCTTCTTCCTCAGCCAGCTCTTCCTCGGGGACTTCTTCTTCCTCAGCCAGCTCTTCCTCGGGGACCTCTTCTTCGTAGACTTCTTCTTCTTCGTAGACTTCTTCTTCCTCAGCCAGCTCTTCCTCAGCCAGCTCTTCCTCAGCCAGCTCTTCCTCGGGGAGTTCTTCCTCGGGGACCTCTTCCTCGGGGACCTCTTCCTCGGGGACCTCTTCTTCGTCTGATTCGATCCCAAGATGGTTAAAGACTTGAGCAGTAATTTGACTGAGTAGTTCATCCACTCGTTCCTCAGCCTTCTTTTTGGGGCAGGTCTCCTTGATAATAACTTCTGCGGTTAGGGGCTCATACTGCTGTTCCTGAATTGTCTTTGAAACACGCACTGTAATTTCTTGTCCTGCGGCCATCTAGTTCTCCTTTTGCATGATTTAAAATCTTACTTTCTTTTTTCGGCTCTGCTTAAAGAGCCTTTCGATTGCTTCCCAGGTATCAATGACAATTTCCCTGAGCTTGGGCTCCAAATCGTTATCCTCAATATGTTTGATTGCGGGGTTGATCTGTGAGTATTCCTTATCAACGCATGGGAATGTGTTTAGGGCCATCACCTTCTTAAGCCATACTAAGTTTGCTCTGATATCGTCTATCCCTATTCCGGGAATTATGTAAACAGGAGCCTCCTGATATTCATTACTGACAGAAGACTTAACAGTAGTAGCTTTTGATTCTATACCTATAGTTTTGGTCAGCTCTACTTTTTTCTTCAATATTTCTCCAGTTTTTTTGTTCACAACATTTCGCAGCACTGTCTTGGTAGCCTCTAACTGGCGGGCACCTGCTCGGGCGATTCTAATACGTAGTGATGCGTGATAAGGCACTGCTGATCCACCTGGGGTTACTTTTCCATAATCTCCCTGGATTTCTTGATTAGTAAAGACAATCAATTGGTGATTATGTGCAATTTTTCGGCCAATTATTCTGCACATTTCATGTAATTCTTTTGCTTTTCTTTGCCCTCGCTTGTCCCTTGTTCCCATTTCTAAATCAGTAGAAAACGCGGCTAAGCTGTCGGCAGCAAGGACATTGATCACCCCATCATTTTTTGGTTCCCAAGAAGATATTAATGTGATGAGTTCTGATACTGTATCCGGACGGTAGTAAATATCTCTTGGTATTTTTAGACCAAAGAGGGAGGCATACTCTTTATCAAGGCGAGCTTCGGGATCAGCTATTAAAATCTCTCCGCCTTTTGCTTGGGCGGTAGAGCAGATCTCTACGAGCAGCGCTGTTTTTCCTGTAGAAGGACCGCCGAATATCTCGACAATGATACCTCCTGGTATGCCACCTCCACGTATTCTACTGCCGGAGATGGCCAAATCAAGCAGGGTTGAACCTGTTGAGATGACCATGGAGGTATCAAGTGGGACATACAAAGAGTCTTTTGGGCGAGACTCTGCTTGCTCTACAAGAGAATCTGTATCACTCTTGGCACTTTTCTGTTTATTTGCTTTCTTTACCATGTCACTTTCTTGGCCTGGTTGATGTCATCCTTTTTAGACCTGGTTTTGCACCGGGCTTTACTACCCTACGTCGTACCATGGTTTTCTTTGTGCCCTCCGTCTTACCAGGGGCTTTAGCCACTGTTTGGGGCTTTACTGGGGGGTTGGTTCTTCTGAGAGGTGGTGGGGGATCCTTTTCTACCTTGGCCGCTGCTAACCGCATAGCTATTCGGTCAGTATCATCTGGGATGTCGTCACCTTCCACCTGCGCGGGCTGCTCGGCAGCTTTCTGCTGTTGTACCAGGCCACCAAGGAGTTCCTCTTTAAGCTCCTCGTAGGAGAGTTTATTGACCAGATCATCCAATGTGTAAGCTTGTTCCAAAATTTCGTCACTGACAGGAACCTGCCTGTCTATGAACTTGTGGCCAAGGTACTGAGTGTTTGACATCCCGGAGCCTTCTCGTTCGAAGTATATCGACATTCCGTTGTCCGGACTTGAGAAGGGAACGAATCCTCCGCCTCTGGGATTTCTGGCTACTGAAAGGATCTTTTTCTCAAAGAGAAAATGGGCTACCTCCCACAGTTGCACACCCCGGTCTTCCTCTCGGGTGGAATCATAGCACACGATGTTGTAGAGGCACCTACGTTTGGGATTGAGAGCCTCAAGAGACTCTTCAGCTTCTGCTGTGAGATCCTTCTCCAACCGCCTGGAATTAAGGTACTCACAAACAGGACAGGGCTCATTGTAGTTCCTGGCCAGGCAGACACAATCATTTTCGTTCATGCCAACCTTCTGGTGAACCCAGATGTCCAACAGATATGTGGGCTCTCCCTCTTTTACTTGGTGGTGGTTTGAACCAGCAAGGAAGGGGATAACATCAATGATGTGTTCTCCCTCTTTGCATTTCCATGATTTGAGTGGAGCACTACTACCCGCTGGGGTGGAGTAGAACCTTCCGAACTTTCCATACTCATTCATTCTTTGGTGGGCCTCTTCAACTCGCTTCAGAAGAGCCTTCCCTGTGAGTCTGCTACGTAATCCAGTTTTTGCCATGGTATAACCTCCTAAGTTAAAGTGTTGTTTGGGGGAGAGTGTCAATGTTGACATGACGCAGGTTCCAAGGTTCCCCCAAACTTAATTTTATGTAGTTTACCAAACTTTGGTAAGCAATGCAAGTTCTTTGCTTCAAACAGACTAAAAATTTATTTCTTTTTTGGTGATACAGGTGATGGCTTAGAAGGTTTGCGTTTGCTTGTGGGTACAGGTATAGCTTTCGGCTTTGTCTTGGGTGCGACCTTCGCCTTGGGTGCGACCTTCGCCTTGGGTGCGACCTTCGCCTTGGGTGCGACCTTCGCCTTGGGTGCGACCTTCGCCTTGGGTGCGACCTTCGCCTTGGGCTCTGTCTTTTTGTCTTCAGAATAAGGTGGGCTCGGCTTACCTTGAGGAGAACCTTTCACTAATCGTTTTTCTGTTTTTAAATCCTTCTCCAACTCTGTTCGTACTTGCTTTGCATACACCTCTTGGGCTTCCGACTTTATTTTGGGGGAGGCCCAGTAACCATTGAGATACAGGTCGGTCAGTTTCTCAAGTGCTTTCTTTTTATGATCAAACGACCTGACTACCCCGGCAACTATCTTGGCGTTGCGAGTTGCTATCATGAGCTTCTTATTCGCTTCAATATACTTTTCTTGCTGCTTGATCTTATTGAGTATTGCAGGTTCAGTGGGTTTGACTTCGAAGCCAAACTTCACAAAATTTAATCGTATGTCCCCATCTAACTGTGCATAGGTCAGAGCAAGCTTATCGTTAAGCTGATCTTTCTCATACAAGGCAATAGCCTCTTGTTTGGCGTAATACTGATACGTGGCCGCTTGTCTAATCCACTCTCGATCTAAGTGGTCAATATCAATTTGAACGTCCTCTTTGTATCCCATAGTCTTCTCCTAATCTGATAGGTTTAAGTGTTTATCTAATGTTTCTCGAATTAATCCCTGGTAGGTTATAGTCTTTTGAAGAGCTACCGACTGTTGTCGAGCCAGGTCATCGAGCTTTTCCTTCCATTTTAAAGGTATCAAGAGGTTTACTTGTACCTTCACCTCGCCTCTGCTTAATGTTCTTGCACTCATTCTTGCCTCACTGGGTTACACGCCGCAAAGCAGGCCATTATAAGCCCGGCTCTACCGGTACTATGAAAGCTTTCTGTGAAAAATGTCATTGCTTCATATATTTTTGGATCCCAAGTAGAGAGAAGCACCTTTGACAGGTATCTTAATACGTGCTGCCTGGCTTGCTCTGTATCGCATTCCAAAGCAGTAAGTATTTTCTTTACCTGTCCTGAGTCAGATTTGCCCTGAATAGCCGCCAAGACTTCTCTGCACAGGGCCTGGGTATCTCTGCTGAGAGTTATTAGATATTCAACTCCCTCTTCTGTGGGGTCATCCTTAATGGTGTCCAACAAGTTAAGAGCTTCACCGGCAGACCCCTCACTGGATCTAGCAATCAGTTTCAGGATTTCTGGTTTTATCCCACTGATCTTCTCTCTTTTAATAATCGAGTTCAAATGTGCCCTAGCCGCCAGTGGGGGGAGCAATCTTGTTTGGAGTTTGGTACACCGTCGTTGAATAGTCTTTGGAATCTTCTCTGGCTCTGTGGTGGCCAGTAAGAAAAACACATGGGCCGGAGGTTCCTCAAGTATTTTGAGTACAGCCTCCTTCGAATAGGTCAGTAAATTGTGGCAGTTATGAACAGGACAGCCTTCAGCGAAGTATGATGGGTGGCCGGCTATTTGTAAGTCATAGAATTCTGCGAAGCCTTGACTTCTTTCTTTATCTTGGATAATACTTGAGAAAGATTTGTTATTACTTCCTTGTTTGTAAATCTCAATACGTTCCACCCCAATTCGTTCAACTTCCTTGTTTTCTTCACATCGAGCGATAAACGCTTTTTCCACCTGTGGCCTTTCCCATCGATCTCTATCGCTATTTTCAAGTTGGGGTGAGCTAGGTCTACTTTGTAATTTGTTGGGAACCCAGGCTCCTTTTTTTCTAAGGAAATCGCATATTCGACAGACCATTTCAAAATTGAAGCAAGTCGAGTTTGTGGGGCCGTGAGCTTTCCATTTCCTCCACGCTTTCCTGGCCAAGCGTGTAATGTCCCACGAGCCAGTTTGGTTTCCTTCATTTTTTTGATTGTCTCGGGTTTGTGTGAGGGATTGTTCTCTTTCATTCGTTTTGAAGAAGCCCTTCTTTGAAGCATTCCTTCCTTTGTGCAGTTCCACGCTTTGTGAGCTTGCGAAATTTTTGCTCTGATTTCTGAATTGTGTATTTTTTGACGCATTTCCGGCTGGGCAATATTCCATTTGGCCGCACAGGATCGGGAGCAGAACTTCCTTTTGTCGGACACTTTTACATTCATTTTTGCTCCACACTCTTTGCAGTATCGTATTTCTACAATGTATGCCCCAGCTTCTGAAGCCCTCAATTTTTGACCGCAGTGGCGAGAGCATGTTCGCTGTGTCTTGCTTCTTTTTTTGGAAACAAAAAGGCGATCGCACCACTGGCAAGAGCGGGGTTTCATATATTTTTTCCTCCTCGTTGACAACTTCAGGATTAAATTTAAATATTAAGTCCCGACTTTTCAAGCTTGCTGCTTTTTTCCACCCAGCACCAGTTAAAAATAGATGGTCTTTTGTTGTGTGCAAAGTATCCCCGTTTGAGAATTGTAATTTAACAATTCGATTTAAGGGCACTTTGTTTTTAAACACCCGCTCAATTTTGGTTTTTCCATTAATTGAAAAAACATAATCCCCACTAGAAAGATCTTCTATCTTCATTGCTCCTTGTGGGGTTTCTATCGATGTTCCTTTAGCAAAGCACTCATCCCAGTAGTAGATCTTTATCTTCCCTTTGAGCGGAGCGAGCGGTGCCTCAGAGATTATTGCTCTCATGTCGTCTATCTTTCTGAGGTCGGCGGCATTGAGTTCATGGTAATCGTAGTCCGAGCAGCCTATTTCCTTTCTAATTATCCTGGCCAAGGTTGTTTTCCCTGTGCCCGAAGGCCCAAATAATAGGAAGCTGTGAGGCATTTGGTCCATCGGTCTTTTTAGAATTGTTTTGAGGGTGCTCTTTATTCCCTCGTTTCCGAAGAACTCATCGAGAGTACTGGGCCTGTATTTGATTGGTAATGTACCTGTTGTCATGATCGCTTTATCCTTGGCTTTTTTTGGTCCGCTGAATTTCTTGGTTAGACATTAAATATTTTACTGCTTCCTGAAATCCTGCGATGAAAAATACCTGCTCTTTAGCACCCAGGCTTCCTGACAAGCCAACTGCGATTGCTCCGGCTTCTTCTACTGTCGGTAATTGGTTCATTCATTCTCTCCTATATGGGTGGTCTAATGTGTTGATCACCGGCTCGTCCGGTGCATCTGTTTGTTATTTTTCAATACTGTCTTCTCTGTCGCAGCGAGCATTATTCTAAGCGCCTTTTCAATATAGTCTAAATCGTATTTAGTAAATTGACCGCTTTCCATTATTTTACCACACTCTGACAGGCGCTGGACTATTTTTTCACCGTCTTTCATAGATTCTCCTTGTAAAAATAACGCTCCGCGCGGAAGGATTTGAACCTCCGGCATCCTGGTTCCAGGCCAGGAACTCTTCCAGACTGAGCTACACCCGGATTTATCATTTATCCCTAAACTAGGCATCTTGGTTCATGTAGTGACATTTGTTGTCTCTCCTCCAAATAATAATATTTGTGTTCCATCTGGTTTCCTTTCTGTGTTTAGCACTTTAGTACTCTTGATTTTAAAGAGGCCCTGGTGGCCATGATCTCTTCCTTACTTGCCAGGGACTTATAATAGTCTTTTGGTACTGCCTTGATGCTGTACCAAGGCTGATT
>Ga0208769_1000744_pt1 | contig 15277 bp, 17 predicted proteins | sample AntAceMetag02UKC_FD_184768 | JGI IMG/M metagenome (GOLD analysis project Ga0208769, IMG submission 184768) | Saline lake microbial communities from Ace Lake, Antarctica- Antarctic Ace Lake Metagenome 02UKC (SPAdes) (version 2) | ecosystem: Environmental > Aquatic > Non-marine Saline and Alkaline...
ATAAACTAATAAAACTTTTTACGTAAAGAAAAACGACAAGTTTATGTAATAAAAAATAAAAATTATTATATTATGCAGAAGGCATACAACAGTATTCTCCGCCAATTATTCTTTTTTCTTCACCAGCAAGACAAGTAGCAGTTTCATTTGAAACATTCCCACCTTCAGTTACACAATCAGCGAATATATCGCTTGCACCTTGATTAGTTTCATCTTCAGCACTAGATAAAAGATTTTGAATAACATACCATACCACACCTATTGCAACTAAAGCTAAAGCAATTATGATTAACATTGTAACAATTGCAGACATACCTTGTTTTTTATATTTCATTTTTACCTCCTTTCAATAAGCTTATAATTATAGTATTAATTAATCTTTTTAAATATTTCTAATTTTTATTAAAACTATCTAAAAGTTTAAAATATTCTTTTTTATCAATAGTTTTGTCTGATTCTGACAAACCGATATTTTCTGAAAACTTCCAAAACGCCGAAGGTTTGTAACCTTTTTTCTTCAATGCCTGAATTGTTGGTAATTTAAAATCATCCCAACCAGAATATTTTCCTTCTTTAATTCCTTGTGTAATTTCACTCGCAGACAATCTAAAATCTTTAATGTGCCAACGACCTAAAAAACCTGTCCACGGAAACTTTACTCCCAAAATCTTGTAAATCATTTTCTGTTTTTTTGCATTATCTCTATGCTCTTTTGCCCGAATAATATGTGTCATTTTCATTTCTATATCATCAACGGTTACAGATAAATTCATCAACGGCCAAACACGATATTTTTTCTTTTGTAAAACATGTGGGGTTTCATTAATTCTCGCTAATGGGAAATCCCTCATCGCAGGATTCTTATGTTTCATATTTGATTTAAATCTTAAAACAGCATCACCAACTCCATAAATTTCTTTATCAAACATATTTTTCCATCTTTCTAAATTTTCTTCAACATTTAATTTCCTACAAGGACAATTTTTCTTTTCTTTTGAATATTTCCTAAACTCATCTCCCGAACAAGTACAAACATATGCAACTTTTTTGTCAATTAGTTTCTTAGCATATTTATAATAAAGTTTCATTCTTTCTGACTGAATTACAATCTTTGCCTTATTATCAAAAAGCCATGTAGAATCCTGTTCAATTAACTTGTAAGATTTAGGATAAATATTTTCTGGATTTGTATCTTCTATTCGAACATAAAATTTTCCACCATACTTCATAACAAAATCAAAAGAAATACAAGCAGTCATTGCATGCCCGATATGAAACGCTCCGGACGGCGATGGTGCAAACCTCATAATAACTTTTCCTTTTTTCGCATTAGGAAGTTCAGGCAAACCCTCACGAACTTTTCTCTTTGAAACTTCCCCTTCTAATTTTCCAAATTCTTTTTTCTGCTTGTCAAAACTTAAAGAATTAATTTCTTTAACTATCTTAGAAATTTCCTTAATATATTTTTTAACTTCTTGCTTTTTCAAGCCCTCATGAAACAAAGAGGATATTACAGAACCTTGATTTGCTTTACCATTATAAATAATGGCATTTTTCAAAGCATACGCATGAGACTTTTTCAGCAAATCTTTTAAATTCATAAAAACAAAAAGAAAACAACATTAATAAATTTAATCAATAACCAATTTGCGACTCCACACGCGTTATTGTCTAATTTAGTCGTTACCACGAAATCGCTCGCCGACACCGCTTCTTTTTTCCAAAACTTCAAGTCTTTGCTGAAGATGGTAAATCTGATTTGATAATTCTTCAATTTTATTTGTCATGTCAATTAATCTTTTTGCAAGTTTTCTTTTTTTATCATCAACTCCAGAAGAGATATCCACGTAATCTGAATTAAGGTTTCCTTCTTCAGAGTTCATACCTGTGGAATTTTGAGAAACAGTGTTCGCAATCGCACCAAAAAATCCAAAACCCCCTGTATTTCCATCAGAAGAACCTTGAGACTCCTGCATATCTTGTTTTATCTCTTCAGCACGAGCCTGCTGTTTTTTATACCTCTTTGTCAAATCAAGAATTTTATTTTTTCTCTTAAATAATTTCATAACAAATCTAGATTTCACATTTATTTAAATTTAACTGATGAAACATTTTTTAAACACGAATGTCCTAATTAAAATATGGGTGAAATTGATGAAATAATAAAGAAGGTAAGTCCTTATTACAAAAAAAAAGATAAACCTGAAATAGAGCACAAAATCGTTTATGATTCCTCAACAGAAACTTTAGAACCTGTTTATTTTTGGATATTAGATTTTATGACAGGAGACCTCGGGCTTTCAACAGAAAAATTAGTTGATAGTTTTACATCTTCTCCTGGCTCAGGACATTTTGGCGAACTTCAAGGAAGAGCAACACATATGCAACAGCAAGGACAAAACATGCTGGCACAAGTAAACACAATTTTAAGAAGTGTGCTAAATATTATTTATGACTTAAAAGAATTTAGAATAAGATTACAAAATTATGATGATTTAAAATCAAAAGATAAAAAAGATGCTGCACGGCAAAGTCTAAAACAAATTTGGTTAGATAAAGTAGACGTACAAAAAGGGAACTCAAGTATAAAAGCCATGTCCCTCGGACAAGCAGGATTTCAAACTTTGCTTGACGCATTTTTAGTAGTTACTAACGAAAAAGACGCTGAAAAACTTGACTTGAACGATAGAGTAAAAAGAATTGTCTCTTCAAGAATATATGAATTTAATATTTGGCTCACACAATCTGAACAAGAGCTAAAAAAAAGATATGAAATGGAACGAACTTATTTAGGTAGCCAAGTTAATTCATTAAAGCTCTACTCGCGATGGGCAAAACCTTATCTAAAAGCTGCACAGCAACTTGAAATGAAAGAAGGTGGAAGAGAACCAGCATTAGTAAAAACATTTAATACAATTTTATTAGAACTAACTTTATTAGGAAAAGGAAAAATTGATGTGAAAAAATCTGCAATTGCAGGCGACTTTCCAACTGACTTTAAAAAATTAAAAACAAAAAGAGATTACTACAGCTGCGTATTAGCGGATTTTAAATTCAGAGGAATACCACAAAAAGTAGCACAAAGAGGCGACTATGCTTTTGGAGGAAAAGCAGAAATAACTTTCAAAGCCTATGCATTAAACAAAGAAGAATTAGATAAAATAAATCACGAACTAGAAAAATCAGATATAGGAGACGTCCTTAAATTAATTGAAGGTTCAACGTCAGAAAGCTTGGACAAATTACAAGATGAAATTAATTTTTTCTTAGAAGAAAAAGAAAAGGAAGAAGAAAAAGAAAAGCCAAAAGACCAATCAAATCCTTTCTTAGCTTTAGTTGGACATTATAATAAAAAAGAAAAATTAGAAAAACAAAAAGAAGAAGATAAGGATAAACCAGTTAAGCCAGATGATTGGACTGAAAAAAATCACCTTAGACTTTTCGCAGCAAAAGAAGCAATTGATAAAGTTTTCACATTATTTGATGTTTACAAGAAAGCACATGGAATGGTTAGTTATACTTAGCTTAACAAAGGAAAATCTTTTAAATGGAAAATTTGTTGTTAATATATGGATAAGGGATATTCAAAATATTTAATAGAAAAAAATCTTAAGAAAGAAGGTATTTCACTATTTAAAAAAAAAGGAAAAACATATATTAAACAAGGTGAGAAGGTAATAGAAATTCCTTATAGTCATGGGGTGCTCAGTGACTACGGATTGGCATTCATTTCTAAAAAAACCGGAATAGATAAATTTTCATTAGGAAAAAAGCCTAATTTTTTAGAGCAAAGAGTAGCAAGTTTTACAATAGCTGTTTTATGCATTGGTTTAGTAACATTAATTTTATCAAAAACAACTTTAACAGGATTTGCCATCAACAATATTCCAGACACAACTTCAAATATCGGAATTTTTGTTTGTGTCATTGGGATTCTTGGATTGTTATATTATCGTAATAAAGGTAATATTTAATATATTTTTTATCTCTTTAAAAATAATTAAATAAAAACTATTATATACTTCTACTTCTTCTATAAATCATGACAAAAAAAGAGAATAAAAAAGAATTATCAAAAGATGAATTAGAAGAAATTCTTAATGATGAAGAATTAATTGATGAACTAGAAGAATCAGAAGAACCTAAAATAAATATTAATGAAAACCAATTTAGAGAATTTTTACAGACAGAATCAACTTTACCTGTTTTAGAAGAAATTGCAGAAGAACAAGAATTAAATGGAAAAGTTTTTTTTACACCTGGAATGGATGCAAATGTACAAGACGATGACAAAGCATTTAGATACGACGCACAAACACAAGAAGATGGGACAAAATACCAAGGAGATTCTTCTTTAACAAATCAAAATTTAAAAGAACTTGATATAACAAAAGTAGGAAGAGATATTGGACAACCCCAAGTTAAAGAAGCAGGATTTGTGCACTCTGCTGAACAAACTGATTCTCTAATGCAAGAAAAATATCAAGAAGCACAAAAAATTGATATGGGGAAAGTTGGAAGAGAAAATCCTTTTGAATCAAGAATCCAAGAAGTAGAAGAAAAGAAATCAGAATATATTATAAAATAAAAACATTATTAAATAAGGTTTTATTTTAATTATTATGACAAAAGAGGATTATACAATTAATAATATTTATCAAGGAGGATACTCTAGTTTTACACCATATCATACTGAAGCAACAGCAGGAAGCATGGGGCTTACCACAGACCCTCGTAATGCGAACATCCTACAAGAAGTTTCTTCAAAATTATCAACAGGTGTAAAACATATTGAAATTGAGTTTGTTTCTCTAGATATGATTGACCAAATTCCAAAACAACAAATGGAAGAAGTCAAAAGATTAAAAGCAATAACAGGGATAGAGGTCTCAGTACACGGCCCAGTTATTGATACAACTGGAATTAATCAACAAGGTTTCAGTGAATTAAACAGAGAAAGTTCTGAAAAAAAAATAACTGAAACACTTAATAGAAGCCATGATCTTGATCCAAAAGGAAATATCGTAGTTGTTTTTCATTCTTCAGAAGGAATACCTGGAACAGAGTGGAAAAAAATTCCAGAAGGAGATAAAAAAGGAGAAGCAAAAAAATTAATTGTTGTAAATAAAGAATCAGGAAGATTAGCCCCACTTGAAGAAGAAAAAATGTATTACCCTGGCTCAGAAAAACCTCGAGAAGATTTAACAAAAAAAGAAATTGAAGGATTTCACAAAGGACTTATCTCTCGTGAAAAAATTTTCCAACAAGTTCCACTACAAAAAGGAGAAATAAAAACTCCTGAGTGGAAAGTTAAAAATTTAAATGCAACAGAGTGGGATAATTCAATATCTCAATTAATTTTTAACAAAGAAAGAGCAGACGAAATTCTACAACAAAATGAGATTCAAATTAAACACCTTCTTCCTGAACTTAATAGTGAAAAGTTCAATCCAAATAATCTAACTCCTACGCAAAAACAAGCATATCGTCATTATCAAAATGCTGAAACATATCTTCAAGATACAAGGCAACAAATAAATTCTTTATTTAATAAGGCATACAAATATGGGGGAGAAAACCAAAAAGAAGTGTTAGAAAAATTTTCCAAAGAATTTGCAAAAGATTTAGCAAAAAATTCCTTTGATCCTTCTGTGCAATCAGAAGCATTGCATAGTTTGTTAATTAAAATGAAAGAAACTCAGGGAATTGCACCTGTAATGAATGTTCCTGTAGAACAATTCGCAGTAGAACAAGCATCAAAAACTTTTGGCAATGCTGCTTTTGAATCTTGGAATAAATTTAAAGATAATGCCCCAATTATAAGTATTGAAAACCCTCCAGCAGGTTTTGCGTTAAGCACAGGAGAAGACTTGAAAAATCTTGCTGAAGCTTCTAGAAAACAATTTGTAAACAACGCTGTTGAATCTGGAAAACTTTCTGAATCCGAAGCAGAAAAACAAGCTGAAAAATTAATCGGGCTTACATGGGATGTCGGTCATATTAATATGATTAGAAAACAGGGCTTTGAAGACAAAGACATTATTAAAGAAACAGAAAAAATTGCACCTTATTTAAAGCATATTCATTTTTCAGATAATTTTGGTTTTGAACATACAGAATTACCAATGGGAATGGGAAATGTGCCTACAAAAGAAATTATGAAAAAACTTGGTAAAAAAGGTTTTGAAGCAAAAAAAATAATTGAAGCTGCACATTGGTGGCAACATTTCAAAGGCCCCCCTGTCCAGGAAAGTTTTGAAGCAATGGGTTCTCCAATTTACAGCGACGGGGCAGGTCCTTATTGGAATCAATCATTAGGATTCCAACAAAATTATTATTCAGGATTTGGCCAAACACTCCCTTCAGTTAATTACAGTATGCAAGGCTCTGGGTTCTCAATGGCTTCATTGCCAACAGAACTTGGTGGGCAAATGCCAGGAGCACAAGGAGGGAGAATGAGCGGGAGAGGCATGGAATAAATAAGGTAAATTTATAAATAAAATTTTACTACTATAATCAAAGAAAAGATGGTGAAGAAAAAGAACAAAAAAGGAAAATCGAAAAAAACTATTAGATTGGTTCCAAATTCCAAAAAGAAAATTATCAAAAAAGTTAAACAAATTAAAAAAAATAAAACCAAAAAATATCTAAAAAGAAAAAAAGTTGCTAAAGAAAATATTTCTTCTATTGAATTAAATTCAAATCATGATATTGCAATGGATTTTGCAGTAAAATCTTATAAAGTTTTTGATAGGATAATAAAATCAATTATTCTATTTGGTTCAACAGTAAAACAAACTTCAAGTTCAGATTCTGACATTGATATAATAATTTTAATTGATGATGTTTCAATAAATTGGGACCAAAAATTAATTGCTTGGTACAGACAAGAACTAAATAAAATACTAAAGAAAAACCCTTATGAAAAAGAAATTCATATTAACACAGTCAAGCTAAGCACTTGGTGGGAAGATTTAATGAGAGGTGATCCAATCATCTTAAATATTTTAAGACAAGGAAGATCCTTAATTGATATTGCAGGATTTTTTGAACCATTAAAATATTTGTTAATAAAAGGAAAAATAAAATCCACTCCTGAAGCAATTTATAGTTGTCTTCAAAGAGCCCCAATTCACTTTTCAAGAAGCAAGGTAGCAGAATTAAATGCAATAGAAGGATTATATTGGGCAATGGTTGATTCTTCACATGCAGCACTTATCGCAGCACACACAGCACCTACTTCACCAGAACATATTGCTTCAGAACTAAAAGAAACTTTTGTTGACTCTGGAAAATTAAAAATGAAATATGTTATTTGGTATAGAGATTTATTAGTCCTTCATAAGGAAATTACTCACGGAAGAATCAAATCTCTTAAGGGAACAGACATAGATGAATGGCAAAATAGAACAGAAGAATTCTTAGAAGTAATGGCAAAATTAGTTAATGAATTAGTAAGTTAATCTGAATCTGCTTTTTTCTTAGGGTGATACTTTTCATTAAGTTGCGCATCTATTGCATTTAATTCTGCAAAAGAAGAGGAATTTATTGTCTGTAAAGTTATCGCTTCAGTATAAGCCTCAACAAGGAGATTATATTTATCAAAAGCTTCTTGCAATTCTTTACTTAATTTTTTAGGATTAAGTTTACCTGTTTCTTTATCTGCTGCTCCACTTTCTATTGCCATTTCACTTAAAGTAGAATAATTAAATTTCTTTAAATTTTCAGGCAACTTAAATTTAAAATTAGATGAAATTGATTTTACAATTTTTTCTAAATCTTCTAAAGTTGCAAAAGGTTTATTTTCTTCGATTTGTTTCATCATACTATAAGAAGTGCCTTGTTTTGCTGGATAATTTGGTTCACCTACAACTCCTAATTTTTCATAATTTTCTTTTAATCCTTGATATTCTTTTTCTTGTAATTCTCTTATTTCTTGACCATTCATATACATGTCATAAACTGATTTTCCTTTTTCTCCAAAATGAGTATGGGCAAGATTAGCACCAGCTACATTTTGTAATAATTTGCTTTCTAAGGTCATTCTTGCTATATCACTTTTTGTGTATTCTTTTTCTGCCATTTTATTAATTTTCCTAAAACTTTAAACTTTATAAACCTTTCTATCTGTAACTACTTTAGAATTAAACTTTTTCATATAAAACTTTGGTATTGCCAGGAAGTTTAGACTTAATCTGTTTGAATATTTTTCTTGTAAATGCAACTGCTTTTTCATTTGGAACAGCAACAAAAAAAATTCCTGAATCTGCTTTTAAAATAGCTGCCTTTCCCGACGACTTGCCATATGCTAATTGCATTCCTGTCTGCATTCTATCAGCCCCAGCACCAGTAAGCATTTTGTTTTCTCTTTGAATATGATGTGGAAATGGAATAATCTTAAAAAAATACTGTCCTGCTAATTCCTTATCCAATTTTTTATTAATAAACTGTCTGCAAGCCTCTAATGCATTGTGCCTGATTTGAACTTTCTCTGTTGAAACTAAAGTCAGCTGGTGAGGCAATTTTCCTTTTTGAACAAGTGATTTCTTTCCCATGTCAAATTTAACAATCTTTTGAGGTGGAACTGTTTTAATATATGACTTCTGTTTTCTCTTACTAACCCGCGTAAACGGAAGAACTTTTTTCTTAGAATATGCTGTTGCTTTTCTTAGTGGAGCCATTTTATATTTTTATATCTATTATTGTTTCTAATCCACTTTTTGGAAAAATCCCGCAAGAATCTCCTTTTTCATTATATGTTTTTGAAAAATCTTCATTTTCTTTAGGAACTTTATAATAATTATTCTGTCTATTAAATTTTAAATCAATAATCATTTTATTTCCACCTCTGTTGTAATAGCCTGTCCTGGCAAACCCTTTTCAAAAATCGCCCGAACAATTCCATTGTTTCCATGAGCACTTGAAACTTTCCCAGTAATCATTTTTCCTGCAGGCGACTTCCAAACAACCTCCTTTCCAACAAATTTCTCCGCGTCTTTTTTTGTCTTACTCCCTTCCACTTCAATTAAAAAATGCCTCTCCTTAATTGTGTGTCTTCCACGCCTAAATTGTACAACTTTTCCCTTTACCATATTAATTAATTAGAAAAATGGTTTAAAAAGTTTTGTTTTAAAATTATTATAGCTATTTTTTCTTCTCATTTACTAACTCACATCTCTGATTATAATCAATCAAATCATTAATCAATATACTCGCGTTCTTTCGCGCCTCTTCAACTTTATGTGAATTCAACTTTCCTTTTTTAAAATCTGCACGAGCTTTAACAATGTCATTCAAGATTCTCAAATGCTGAGCAGTGAATTTCCCTTTTTTCACAAAATCTTTTTCAAACTCAGAAATCAAAACCGCCTGTGCCTTCTTGCCTATGCTCGCCTTTAACAACCCAAAAACATTTTCATAAATTTGCTCAATTGTTTTTTCTTGGTACCTTTTCTCAATCTGCTTTCTCAATATCTTCAGCGTCTTCAAATAGGCATCTGTTTCTTTAACTAATCCGTCTATATCTTTACCAGAAATTTTAAATTTTGTATCATGTTCATATTCCTTAAACAACTTAACAGCCTTAACCAATATTTCCATCTCAGATTTCTTAATCATCTTTTCTTTCTTGACAAAAATATCTTCCATTATTGTAACTGTCTCCTTATGCGTCGGAGGAGGAAGCCCGTACAACATCACCAACGCCTGCGACGGATTCAACACACTATAATAAATATCAATCATTGCTTCTATCAACCTTCTATTAACCATCTCCTTAGTTTTTTCTGCAGTTTTCATAAACAGGTCAATAGATTCTTGAGAAGGTCTAAGCTTACCCATTTTCAACAACGCTTTCCATGGCATAAATGTTTGCCTGTCATAAATCGGAACTCCGTCTCTGATAAAAGTAAAAATAACTGGTGAAGCATCTTTAACAGAATCCCAAAACTCTGTCAAAAGATAAGTCTGAATATGCAACTCGTTTTTCACACCAGCCAAAGCAGCAGCCTCTGCAACATATTGATAAATTATGCTCCTTAATCTCTCTCTCAACTCAACCCTCGGCATTCTCTTAACATCAGTATCATTAATAATTATCGCAATATCAACATCAGACATTGGCGACGCCTCTCCCCGAATAAAACTTCCTGTAAAAACATAACTAACAACATACTTCTCAAACTTCTGCAAAACCAATGATTTATGAATCTCAACTATTCTTAATCCTCCTAAAAATCCTTTGTCATAAAGTGGAAACGACATTGCAATTGCACCAGCCAAATCAAACTTAGAATCCAAACACATTTCCCAAATATCAACAGGATTTTTAACCTGCAACCAAATTTTATTTTCATTTCCTTTTAAAGATTCAATCTGCTTCACAATTTCCTGAGTCATTTTAGGAATCTCTTTAACCTTTTCCTCAGGAACAATCATATAAAGTTGTATATGCTTTTCTGTTTCTTTAGGTATCTCTTCCTCTTCAATAAATCTCTTAATTGCTTGCGGAGGAAGAACACTCAACGACTTTGTAAAAGGATATTTCTTGACAATAAAAGATTTCAACTTTTCAAGTTCTTTCTTAGTTTTCTCAACATTTTTTTTTATCTTTTCAGAGCTTTTAGCATTAGGAATTTTATTTGAATATTTTCTATTAAGATTCATTTCAGGAATATCTTGGTTTTGATTTGTCATGACTAAAAAACAATAACTTTATTTTTAAATCTTTTTGTTAAGAATGGTCCTAAGCAGAATCGAAGCCTTTAAGTCATCTCTGTGAGAAACTGCTGTAAGCAGTGAGATTCAAATGGTCCTAAGCAGAATCGAACTGCTGTTTATTCGGTGTAAACGAATTGTCTTAACCACTGGACTATAGGACCATCATTAAAGCCACATATCTTTTACAACTATCTTAGTCGCATAAATTTTAAATAGCATCTGCGCTTTTAAATTTTACGCGTGAGTAGTATAGTGGTTAGTATATGTCGTTGCCAACGATGTGACCCGGGTTCAAACCCCGGCTCGCGCATTTCCTTAAATTTTTTAAACCTCCTTTTCCTAAAGTCAACAAAGTAAAAAATGGTATTTTATTTTCCAATCTTAGGAGCAATCGCATTAGCAACAGGTCTTGTAATACAAAGAACAATTTTAAAAAAAAGAAAAATTAATATTAAACTTTTTCAGTCTGCAGAATTTCTCGCAATCATTTTAGCACTTTTACCATTTCTTTATTTTTTCTGGAAATTAGAGGCCCAAGCATTTGAACCAATAAACATTTTTATTTTTTCATTAATAATTATCTTTTCAATTATTGCAAATCTATTTACTTTTTATTCGATGAAAGGGGAAAAATTAAATAATCTCGAACCTGCAAAAATCCTTGAACCTTTATTTGTCATCTTGCTTGCGATTGTTTTCAGTTATTTAATAAGCGAAACAATGTTTGAGAGGAATTTAAAAATAATCATTCCTGCATTAATTGCTAGTTCTGCAATAATTTTATCACACATAAAAAAACACCACCTTAAATTTAACAAATATTTCATAGCAGCAATTATTGGAAGCTTTTTCTTTGCACTTGAATTAATTACCACCAGGCTAATACTTGATTTCTATTCGCCTACAACATTTTATTTCTTAAGATGTGCCTCAGTTTTCTTAATAAGTTTTATTGTATTCAAACCAAATTTCAGCAAACTAAACAAAAAAGTAAGATTAGAAATTTTTGCATTAGGATTTATCTGGGCTTTTTATAGAGTAATTGTTTATTATGGTTTCCTAAAACTAGGAGTAATTTTCACAACACTGATGATAATGCTCGGTCCAATATTTGTTTATCTTTTTGCCTGGAAATTCCTAAAAGAAAAAATCAATTGGAAAAACATTGTCGCTGCTTTTGTAATTATTGGTTGTGTATTATATGCTATTTTAGGTTAAAGAATGATTTAGTTTTTAATACTCTCCCATCCCAGGCATTCCACCTGTCATAGAATTCATTCCACCTTTATTTTTAGAAGCAATAACATCATCAATCCTTAAAATCATAATCGCAACTTCTGAAGCAGAATTAATTGCTTGGCTCTTGATTTTATACGGTTCAATAATTCTCGCTTCTAAAACATTCTCAACTTTGTTAGTAAATAAATTCAATCCAGCATTTTTTTCCCCAGCATCGTGCCTTGACCTTAATTCAGTTAAAACATCAATTGGATCTATTCCTGCATTTTCTGCAAGTGTCGTTGGTATAAATTCCAATGCAGATGCAAACTCTTCAACTGCAAGTTGCTCTCTTCCAGTCATAGACTGCCCAAAATGTCTCAATCTCCGAGCAAGTTCAATTTCAATTGCCCCCCCTCCAGGAACAACCAATCCTGTTTTCAAAGAAGATGCAACAACACCCATGCCATCTTTAATTGCCCTTTCAACTTCGTCAACAACATGTTCAGTTCCCCCGTGAATTAAAATAGTCAAAGCTTTTGGATTCTGACAACCCTGAACATAAGTAAAAGCATTATCTCCATGCTTAATTTCCTCAACAACTTCTGAATTACCTAATTCTGAAGAATTCAATTCTCCTAAATTACTAACAATTTTTCCCCCTGTTGCCTTTGCCAATTTCTCCATATCACTCCTAGTAACCCTTCTACAAGCATAAATATTTTCCTTAGACAATAAATATTGAGCAAAATCATCAATACCTTTTTGACAAAAAATAACATTTGCTTCTGAAGTCTTAAATTTCTCGACAATATTTTTAATTGTATGTTCTTCTTGATTAATAAAATTCTGTAATTGCTCAGGTGAAGAAACAGAAACTTTTGTATCTATTTCAGGATTTTTCAATTCCAAGGGAAAATCAACCAAAGCAATTCGCGCATTCCTCACAACAATTGGCATATCACTAGAAACTTTTTCCTTATCTAAAACAATCCCAGAAATTAATTTAGTATTCTTCATTTCTTCTCCTTTAATTTTTTCAATTTTAATATCATTTAAATTAACATCCACATTATTCTTAACTTGTTTAATTGCGCTAACAACAATATCTGCAAATTTTTCCTTTAAACCTTCTGCTCCTTTGCCAGTCATGGAAGTAATTGCAATTTGTTTTAACACATCTTCGTCCTCAGAAGTAATTCTCAAAGAAATCTCTGTTAGAATTTCCTGACATTTTTCAGCAGCAATACGATAACCTTTTGTAATAACTGTTGGATGGATTTTCTTATCTAACAACTTTTCTGCATTCTCCAAAAGTTTTCCCGCAATCATCACAACTGTCGTAGTCCCATCTCCAACTTCTGTATCTTGTGTCTTAGAAATATCAACCATCATTTTTGCAGCAGGATGCTCTATTTGCATCTCTTCTAAAATCGTCACACCATCATTAGTAACAACAATGTCGTTCGTCGGAGAAACCAGCATCTTATCCATCCCCTTAGGACCCAAAGTAGTCTTCACAACTTCTGAAACCATTTTTGCAGCGAGAATATTATTTCTCTGAGCATCCTTCCCCATAATTCTTTGTATGTCCTCAGGCATTAACACAACTGGTTTTTCTGTCATATTTATAAAAATCAAAATCTACTTATTTAAGTATTATTGTAATCAAACAAGTAGTTTTTTTCAGATAAAATTTATAAGCAGGAAAATCATATAAAGTTATGACAAAAGGATTAGTATCTGATATTATGACAAGAGATCCAATAACTATTAAATCACGTTCTAATTTATTAGATTGTGCCAAAAAAATGGTACAAAAAAAAGTTGGGTGCCTTTTACTTATAGAAAAAGATAGGCTTGTCGGAATTATTTCTCATAAAGATATTTTATGGGCATTGATAAAAAAATCATCAAAAGATTTGCTATCAATAAGAGCAATTGATATCTCTCCAAAAAAGATTGCAAAGATAAACCCAACAAATACAATTGAAGAAGCAATCAGAAAAATGAAAAAACTAAATTTTAAAAAACTTCCAGTAATCTATAAAAATAAACTTGTGGGTCTTATCACAGTTAAAGATATTTTAAATTTTAACCCAGAAATCTATCCTGAGCTTGAAGAACTCTCAAAAATCAGGGAAGAAGCAAACAAATTAAAAAGAATAAAAAAGAGGGATCAAATAAGTGAGGGGATTTGTGAAGAATGTGGAAATTATGATATCTTAAACAAGTTTAATGGAACTTTAATCTGTGAAACCTGCCAGAATTCTCATTAAATTTTGGGAAGATTTCTAAAGGGGAACAGGATTTAGTTGTTGTTGTAATTTGTGTGGTTTCCTTCAGATTATAATAAAAAAATCACTTATCTAAATAGGAGATAGATTCCAAAAAATAATTAAGTTCTTTTGTTTAGTAAACTATTTAAATAGAATTTCATTCTTTTTATAAAGAGGAATTAAAGTGGCAGAAAAAGATAAAATATTTTCAAGCAATATAAGTTACAAAGGAATTTTCTTATTTCCAAATTTTTACAAATTTTGTTATGATTGGCTCACAGAAGAAACAGGTTTAGATATAACAGAAAGCAAATATGCAGAAACCCTCAAAGGAAATTCAAAAGAAATAGAAATTGAATGGATTGGTGTAAAAGAAGTAACAGATTATTTTAAGTTTGAAATAAAATCTGTTTTTAAGATAACAGACTTAATAGAAGTAGAAATAGAACAAGGAGGGGCAAAAGTAAAAACAAACCAAGGAAAGGTAAAAATTACTCTCACAGGAACTCTTATTAAAGATTATGATGGAAAGTTTGAAAAAGATGCCTTTAGAAAATTTTTAAGAGGTATTTATGAAAAATGGGTTATAAAATCAAGAATAGACCAATTCGAAGATAAACTCTTTGGAGATTGCGACGAATTCTTAAACCAGGCAAAAGCTTATATGGATTTAGAAGGAAAAAGGTAATTTATCACAGAAATCTTTAAATAGAATTCATGTCTTTTTTTATCATGAAAAAAATAGCATTATTACTAATACTTTTAATTTTGCCTTCTGTTTTAGCAATAAATCTAAAAGTTGAAAAGCAAAGTTCAGATGAAGTCATGATAATTGGATTAAAAGACCAAACTATTTTTGATTTGAAAATAACTAATTTAGGAGCAACAGATAATTTTGAATTCTATAATTTATTAGGTTTTGAAATGTTTCCTGTTGGAACAACACCGATAAATCAAGGAGAAACAAAAAATATTGAACTAAAAATTTCTCCAATCGGAAAATTATCTTCAAGAGGAAAATATACATTTAATTATTTTATCAAGGGACAGGACGCTTCAGA
>Ga0208769_1000745_pt1 | contig 15275 bp, 17 predicted proteins | sample AntAceMetag02UKC_FD_184768 | JGI IMG/M metagenome (GOLD analysis project Ga0208769, IMG submission 184768) | Saline lake microbial communities from Ace Lake, Antarctica- Antarctic Ace Lake Metagenome 02UKC (SPAdes) (version 2) | ecosystem: Environmental > Aquatic > Non-marine Saline and Alkaline...
GTAGTAAAGATGCTACTAAATTGCAAAAAAGCATCTCAGAGAAAATTCAGAAACTTTTTTACACTAAAAACCCCATTCTTTTATCTACATCCTCCGGTACAGGATTAATGGAAGGTTCAATTCGCTCATTAACGGCTAAAAAAGCAGTTGTCTTTTCTGTAGGAGCATTTGGCGACAGATGGTATCAAATAGCAAAATCCAATAATATTCCCGTTGACTACGTTCCATCAGAATGGGGAAAGCCAACTCTTCCTGAAACAGTTGATAAATATCTTTCTACAGGAAAATATGATGTTTTCACTATTACACATAACGAAACTTCTACAGGTTTAATGAATCCTATAAAAGAAATTGCAGAAGTTCGTAAAAAATATCCAGATGTATTGTGGTTAGTTGATGCTGTTTCATCAATGGGAGGTGTAAAAATTGAAGTTGACAAACTCGGTATTGATGTCTGCATCACTTCTACACAAAAAGCGATTGGATTGCCTCCCGGTTTATCTATCTGCTCTATTTCAGAAAAGGCACTTGAACATGGTAAACTTGTGAAAAACAGAGGAACTTATTTTGATCTACTTACACTTTACAAATATGTAGTAAAAAAGCCATTTCAATATCCTTCCACTCCTACTATTCCACATATGTTTGCCTTGGATAAACAATTAGATTATATTCTTAATGAAGAAGGGCAAGAAAATAGATACGCTCGTCATTTGAAAATGGCAAAAATTACTCGCCAGTGGGTAAAAGATAATGGATTTGAAATGTTTCCAGAAGCGGGATACGAATCCAATACAGTATCTGCAATTAAGAACACTAAAGGAATTTCTGTTGCAGAATTAAATAAAAAAATTGGCGAAGTTGGTTATGTGATCTCAAATGGATATGGCGACTTGAAAGAGAAAACATTTAGAATTGCTCACATGGCTGATCGGAAAATATCCGAATTGGAAAAATTATTATCAATTTTAACAGAAACAATTAAAAAATTATAAAAAGAGATGATATCATGAAAATATTAATATCAGATGGATTAAGTAATAATGGACAAAAAATATTAGAAGATAGTGGATTAGATTTTCACATTGAACATTATGATTTGGAAAACCTTATTAAAGAAATTCCAAATTATGATGGAATAATCGTTCGTTCTGCAACAAAAGTACCTAAAGAAGTGATTGATGCAGGTAAAAATTTGAAATTAATTGCAAGAGCAGGAACAGGAATAGATAACATTGATCATGTTTATGCAAAATCAAAAGGATTACCTGTTTTGAATACCCCAACTGCTAATTCTGCTTCTGCAGCTGAACTTACAATTGCTCATATTTTTGCTCTCGCCAGATTTTTAAATAAATCAAATATATCTATGCGAGAAGGAAAGTGGTTAAAAAAATCTTATAAGGGTTTTGAAGTTAATGGTAAAAAATTAGGTATTATTGGTTTCGGCACAATTGGCAAAATAGTTGCAGAAAAAGCCATTGCCCTTGGAATGAAAGTAATTGTTAATGATTTAGCTGACATCAAAACAGATTTAAATGTAGAAGTTGCGTCACTTAATAAATTATACGCTGAAGCAGAAATTATTACAATACATCTTCCAAAATTAGATAAACCGCTAATTGATAATGCAGCGATCAAAAAAATGAAAGACGGTGTTTATCTGATCAATTGTGCAAGAGGTGGATTAATTGATGAAAGAGCTTTATTGGATAATCTGAATTCTGGAAAGGTTGCCGGCGCCGGTATTGATGTCTGGGTAAATGAACCGGATTTTAACATAGAATTGGCAAAACATCCTAATGTTTCAATTACTCCTCATATTGGAGCGGCTACTGTTCAAGCATCTGATAGAGTTGGAATCCAGATAGCTAAGAAAGTTGTAAAAGAATTGAAAAAGTAGATAACGAAATAGAGATTCATATTTTTTCAAAAAAGGAATATAACAATAACAAAGAAAATAAAGATTAACGGAATTGTACAAGGAGTAGGATTCCGACCATTTGTTTATAGAAAAGCTATCGAACTTAATTTAACCGGAAATGTTCTTAACACATCAACAGGTGTGGAAATTGTAGTTAATGGTGAAGAGCAAAAAGTAAATATTTTTATTCATCAACTTCAAAATGAAAATCCTACCGCATCAAAAATAAAATATTTTAAAGTAAACAATATTCCTGATCAACAATTCGCTAAATTTACAATTAAGAAAAGTACGCAGCAATTAGGCACAACATTGATTTCGCCTGATTTGGCGGTTTGTGAAGATTGCGTAAGAGAAATGTTCGATGAAAAAGATAAACGACATCTCTACCCTTTTATTAATTGTACTAATTGTGGACCTCGTTTTTCAATAATTGAAAATACACCTTACGACAGACCGGCGACAACAATGAAAGATTTTCGGATGTGCGATTATTGTAAAGATGAATACAAAAATCCACTCAATCGTAGATTTCATGCTCAACCGATTGCGTGTCCGGAATGCGGACCTGCTTATTCTCTGATGACTAATAAAATGAAAGAAATCACTACAAACAATCCTATAGCAGAAACAATAAAATTATTAAAAAATGGAAAAATTGTTGCAATAAAAGGAATTAGTGGATTTTATCTTGCTTGTGATGCAACAAATACAAAAGTTGTAAAACGATTGCGAAAATTAAAAAATCGCCCTTATAAACCGTTTGCTGTAATGACTCAAATAAACGATTTGTCAAAATTAGTTGAAATCAACGAAGATAATTTGAAATTGATAAAGTCGGTTGAAGCTCCAATTCTCATACTCAAGAAAAAGAAAAATTCGCTTTCAAAATTAATCGCTCCGAGCAATCCAAATCTTGGTATTTTCATTCCTTATGCACCCATTCACTATCTGCTATTTGATGAAGAACTTCCGTTTCTTGTAATGACATCAGGAAACATAAACAACGATCCAATAAGTAACGAAGAAAAACCTTTGCAAAAAATATGTGACTATTTTTTAACAAATAATAGACCAATTTTAAATCGTTCGGATGATTCAGTGATACTACCAACAAAAAAGAAAAACTTAATATTAAGAAGATCACGCGGCTATGTTCCATCTCCTATTAATTTACCAATAAAAACCGTACAAACTTTGGGAATGGGAGCAGCTCTTAAAATTACATTTGCTTTGACAAAAAATAAGCAACTTTTTCTCTCGCCATATATTGGAAATTCTTTCTCTAAAAATACAATGGATTTCTATTTTGAAATGTTAGAAAAATATAAAAAATGGTTTGATATTAGTCCGGAATTAATCGCTTGTGATCTGCAACCTGACTTTTACACTACACGAATTGCTGAGGAACAAAATCTTCCGCTTATCAAAGTACAGCATCATCACGCTCACATTGCAGCAATAATGGCCGAACATCATATTAATGAACCTGTTATCGGAATTGTCTATGATGGAACAGGTTACGGCACTGACGGGTTAATTTGGGGCGGAGAAATAATGATTGCGGATTTTAATAAATTTGAACGCCATTTTCATCTTAATAATATGCCTTTACCCGGTGGAGATTCTGCAATAAAAAAACCAATCCGAATTGCTTATGCTTATTTAAAACAAATCGGCATTGACACGGATTTTTTAGAAAATATTTCCGACATTGAAAAAAGAATTATTTCAAAACAGATAGAGAATAATTTCAATATTTTTCAAACTTCAAGTATGGGTCGCTTATTTGATTGCGTCTCTACGATGTTAGGACTATTTCCTGAAATTAGTTTCGAAGCTCAATCGGCTATGGCTTTGCAGTTTTTATGCGATGAAAATAATGTAAAAAATGCAAAAATTTATTCTTACGAAATTCAAAATGAAAAGATAAATATTCAACCGATGCTAAAGGAAATAGTTAAAGATATTCAAAATGGGATTTCAAAAAATAGAATTGCAGAATCGTTTCATAATACAATTATTCACTTTACTTTAGATGCTGTTATGAAAACATCAAAAAAATCCGGAATAAAAAAAGTTGTATTAGCCGGTGGAGTGATGCAAAACAAAATAATCGTTGAGAACTTAAATCAAATTTTAATAAAAAATAACTTTACAGTTTATTTGCCTTCAGAATTGCCTTCAAATGACGGATCAATCTCTGTTGGACAAGTTATGATTGCTAATAGTAAATATCAAAAAGTTTGATGTTTTTATCTTGGTATTGTGAACATTTATTGTTATTCTTTAAAAAACCTAAGAAAAGAGAAATAACAGATGTTTTTTTAAAGAAAATATTAAAAATGATAAAAGAAAAATATACACAATGCATAAATCCACGCAATATTGCGCAGATACAACCAAAACCGGTAGTGTTCACGCAGTTGATATGCGGGGATACAAACGTTGTCCGACATACATTTTTTATCTTTTTATAAGGAGGTTTCCCGCTACGCTTAAAAGAATAAGGATGCAAAACAAATTTTTTTTATAGGGGATATAAGGTGTTTTCTCCGCTATCGCTCCGAAAACGATTGTTAAAAACATAATATTAATTTAAAATAATTTCTATGATTAAATCAGAAAAAATACAAACTGGCTTCATGACAATGCTCACGGCGTTAACGGTTCCAATAATGATTCTAAATTTGCTTGGTGGAGTTATTTCTGGCATATGGTTAGCAGTTTTGGGAGAATGGGGGGAAATTTTTAGAGGATTTCTCTTTATGGTTATTTCCGGTTTTGCTATATCAATTGCTCTTATGCCATCTTTACTTTTCGCCGCACCTGCGGCAATGGCAATAGAAAAAGGTAAAAAACTTTTAGGAATGTTTTTTGGATCCCTTAGTGTTTTATACACTATTGGATTGATAACTGTTTGGTGTATCTGGATAATGTGGCTATTCGTTAGTTCGGCTAGCGATAGTTCGCTTATCCCCTTGCTTATTTGGTCTTACGGGGTAGCTCTTGCGCCATGGATGTGGCTCGCACAAAAAGACCAACAAGGTGGCTCAATGTTCTCTATTTTCTTTGCACAAATTTCTTATATTCTCGGAATGATTATGTTCTTTTTAGGCACAACACTCGGAACAGTTGCATTAATTTTTGGCATAATAATGTTGCTTGGTGGAACCCTTCATGTGATTATTGCATTTGGCGGGGAATTTAAAAAGTCATTCAGCAAAAAAGAAGTTAAAGAAGCTATCAAAGTACTTGAGGAAGCAAGCCAAGAATTTGGAAGTGGCGGATTTGATTTAGTAAAAGAATATGTAGAAAAATCAATTCTTTCGGACACAAAACAGTTCATTGAAGTCGTCCAAAAAGGACGATCTGTTAAAAAATACGTTTATTCCATGATTGCCAATGTATCAGGCGACATGGTTGAAAGCGGACAGTACCATATTTATCGTGGCGTACTAAATCCGATGGGGCCAGGAGAAGATTTACTAAAGATTTTTGATTCAGCTATGGATGAACTTGTTAAGTTGGGTGATACAGACAAGAAAAATGCTGATGAACAAAAAAAGGCTATTCGGGAAAATATGAAGAATATGGGTTAAAAATATATACAAATAATAAGGTGTTTTGGGCTTCGGGCATTCACCCCTTAATCCCCTCTGCCCTACGCCCAAAACGGAAAAATTTTGTTTTGCATTTAATAATAAAAGCTACGCGGGAAACTTAAAATGAAAGATAAAAAATGTACGCTAAAGCCACGCTGCGCTCTCGCTCCACTGCGTTCCGCTCGGGTCGGACAACAGCGTATATCTGGTTCGCTCCTGCCGTCGCTCGACCCATATTTTGCTCCGCTACGCTCCGCAAAACATCAGATATACGCAAACGTTAGCTGCAAAAATAATGAGGTATGATGAGAAACTATATCATTAGAAAAGTTTTAAATCGACTGTTACAAAAAGCTTGTCCTTCAAGAATACCACGTTCTGGTAAAGAGGGGCGTAAAATAAACTGTTTCAATATTTTCATTTACGAGAATAATCAACGAGATGTAGTTATACAAAATGTAACAAAAACTCATTTCGAAGGAATAAAATGGGATGGAAAACATTATTCAATAGATTACTCAACAACATTAAACTCAATAAAAATGAGAAATATAAAAATCAATCACAACTTTGGTTTAAATGATATTTATTACAATGGTTTCATAGATTATATGATTTCAGGTTTTACGAAAATTCAAATATTAAAAGTACAATTACAAAAGATATGGGACAAATCAAATCAATACATCTACAATAAAAAGAAGTTTGCTACAATTGATAGACTGTACCTTCTTAGATATCTAATTGATTATTATCTTAAGTCAAATGGTGAATCTATACACATAATGAATTTAATGACAGAACTTCACACATTGAGATGGATTCTACATCCAAATAAAGATAAAGAAGAATTAAAGCTTAAACTTCTTTTGGGTTCATTCATCGTTTCTGAGGATTTACAAATGACTGGAAATAAGTATATTATAACTCCAAAATCCATTGCTACGTTAACGAATTATGAGGAAGCAGAAAGAAAACATAAAGATAACAGATATTTAAAAATTGTTATGATTATATTAACTTTAATCTTGGCGTTATCAAGTTTAGTCCAGATTATTTTATCTTGAAAAACAATTTGTGTAAATGAAAATGCAGCTAACAAGCGTGTCAGCAGTTCGTGTTATTAGTCCGTTTCGTTTGAATCTTGCGATTCAAACTTTGGTTGGTTCGTTTCCAGGCGTGATCGTTCCGATCCCGCTGCACACGCAGAACATTATGTGCATAAGAAAAATTAAAGGAAGAAATTATGGAAAATTTAACTGAAATATTAGTAAAAATATCTCCTGCATTTTATTTCATTGGTGGATTAATTGTTAAACATCTTTTTGAAAAATTTATTAATAGAATTTCAAAGCTTAACTTTTATGTTCATCACTCATTTTTAGGTTCATCCACTAATGATCCCACATTTGGTGATGTTACATTACTTTATAATAATAATCCAGTCGAAAATCTTTATATTACAAATGTTAGAGTGATTAACGGAAATAAAAAAGATTTTTCCAATTTGCAAATTAAACTATGGTGTGATTCCGATAGCGACATAATTGTTGCTAATGGAAAAAAGATTAACACAATTCAGCTTCTAAATTTCACAGACAGATTTAATAATGTAATGGACAATTTCAGAAATAGAGGTGAAAACTCTTTCGAAGCCACTACATCAAGAGAATATTTAGTGCCTGTTTTAAACAGGGGTGAAATTTTGGAATTTTCTTGTTTAACCACAAATATAAATGGTGATCTTCCATATGTTTCTGTCGATTGCAGTCATTCTGGATTAAAAGTAAATTATAAAGAAAATCCTCCAGCGTTATTTTGGAATGAACCTCAGCATATATGTGCTTATTGGGGATTAATTATTACTATCTTAATTTTAGTACCGTTAATGATTCTTCTTGAATCGAAAATGGCTATTGGATTAATTAGTTTTTTCTTAGGTGCTTTCTTAATTATTCCAGGAGCAATTATCGTAAAATTGAAGAAAAAAATTGAAAATTTATTTTTATAATAGTTTTATTAGATGCACATAACAAACGTGTCAGCGGGTAGGCTGGGTGGTTTGTCTTGGCTGAATCGTACCGATTCAGGTTTGGTCGGTTTGTTCGGTCGTGATCGTTCCGATTCCGCCGCACACGCAGAACATTATGGGCAATGTAAAAAAAGTAAATTATTCACAATCAATAATATTGTAATTCAAGTAAAAAAACCTTATATTTTCACCAAATAAATGGAGAAAAAAATGTGTTTAGCAATACCATCAAAAATAGTTAGTATTAATGGGAAAAAAGGAATTGTAGATATGGGCGGAATAAAAAAAGAAGTTGGTTTGGACTTTATTCCGGAAGCAAAAATTGGAAATTGGATTCTGCTTCATACGGGATTCGGTCTTGAAATCATATCCGAAAAAGATGCACTTGAAACAATTGAGGCAATTAATGAAGCTTATCATGTGATGCCGGATGAATACTAAAGAATTCCAAAATCCAAAATTAATAAAAAAAATAGTAGATAGATTAAAGCGAAATAAAAGACAAATTTCTTTGATGGAAGTTTGTGGATCGCATACAATGGCAATTGGTAAATGGGGAATTCGTAATCTTTTGCCAGACAATATTAAATTAATCTCAGGCCCGGGATGTCCCGTTTGCGTTACACCGATGTCAATAATTGATGCTTCGATAGATTTGAAAGATGTTACAATTGCTATCTTTGGAGATTTGATGCGTGTTCCGGGTGAAAAAGGTACTTTGGAATTAGCAAGAGCAAAAGGTCTTGATGTGAGAATTGTTTACTCACCCATAGATGCTTTAAAACTTGCTCAAGAAAAGGAAACAGTTTTTGTTGGAATTGGTTTTGAGACAACTATTCCCGGAATTGCTTACACAATTAGAGAAGCTTATGAAAAAAATATTAAAAATTATTCCGTTTTGACTTCTTTGAAAATTGTACCACCTGCTTTAGAATTACTTGCTTCCGCTGATGATATAAATTTAAATGGTTTTATTCTGCCAGGACATGTGAGTGTTGTTACAGGTGCAAATGCTTATAATTTTCTGCCTGAAAAATATAATATTGGCGGAATAGTTACAGGTTTTGAACCAGCTGATATTCTTGTGAGTGTAGATCGCTTGCTCCAACAAGTTGAAAAAAATGAACCAAAAATTGAAAATGAATATAGTAGAATCGTAACTCCGGATGGAAATAAACATGCTCAAAAGATAATGAAAGAAATTCTTGAAATTGACGATGGGATTTGGCGTGGAATTGGGAAAATACCAAAATCAGAATTAAAGATCAGAAAAAAATATTCAAATTATGATGCAGCAAAAAAATATAATATTAACATTGAATATAAAGAAGACAAAAGTGGTTGTCAATGTGGCGATGTTTTAAAAGGTAATATTATTCCACCACAGTGTCATCTTTTTGAAAAAGTTTGCACACCATCAAATCCCATAGGACCTTGTATGGTTTCTTCTGAAGGAAGTTGTGCTGCTTATTATAAATATGAAAGGAAACAATAATAATTAATTTGTAAACATAAAAAACATTAATTATATTTGCACAAAGAAATGATTAGAAATAATATAATAAAAATATATCATTTACAAAATATAAGTTTAAAACCTTATTTTTTTGTATTCAACCTTAGTAGAAATATAACAAGCAAACTAGAAAAACCTTATTACCTTATTTATTATGAAAATAAAATATAACAATTTATACACACATTTTATTTTTACAACATTGCACAGAGAAGCAGTTATTCCTGAAAAGCATAGAGAACAAATTGAAAAATACATTACAGGTGTAGTTAAAAACTATAATTGTAAACTCTATGCAATCTATGCAAATCCAGAACATATTCATTTTTTGACATCTCGTTCGCCAAATATTTCCGAAGAACATTTGGCGAATATAGTAGCTGACAGTTCAAAAAAGTTTATAAACGAAAATAATTTTGTTAAAGGTAATTTTAACTGGCAATCAACCTCATCTGCATTTTCTGTATCTAAAAATGATGTTGATGGAGTTTGTAAATATATTCTAAATCAAAAAGAGCATCACAAAAAAATAACTTTTAAAGAAGAATATGAGAAATTTATCAAATATTATGAAAAAACAATCAATAAGGTAATAAGGTGAAAATAATTTAGTGAATTTTTTCTACTAAGGTTAATTTTGATAAATAAGGTTATAAAAGGAAATATATATTACTAAAAACAATTGCAAAAAATAATTAATAATAAAAAAAATGAGAAACTTAAAATATATCATTTACAAAATACAAGTTTCAAATCTTATTTTTTTGTATTCAACCTTAGTAGAAGTATAACAGCAAACTAGAAAAACCTTATTACCTTAAAATAAAATAATAATAAAATGAAAATTCAAACTATATGGAAACAATAATATGAAAGATGAAATAATCAGATTAGGACACGGAAGTGGTGCCGGACTTACACAACAACTTATCAAAGAATTATTTGTGAAAAATTTCAAACTTACCTCGTTGGATGATGGTGTTGAAATTGAAAATCGTGTTGTTGTTTCTACCGATGCACATGTGGTTCAACCACTCTTCTTTCCCGGCGGAGACATCGGTAAACTTGCAGTTACCGGAACTGTAAATGATGTTTCAATGCAAGGTGCAATTCCAAAATATCTATTAATAACTTATATTATTGAAGAGGGTTTTAAAATTTCCGATTTGAAAAAAATCACTCAATCAGTACAGAAAACTGCAGAGAAAGCAAATGTCAAAATAATAGCTGGCGACACAAAAGTCGTGGAAAAAGGAAAAGCAGATGGATTATACCTTACAACTACCGGCATTGGATTTCTTCCAAAAAGTGTTGATCTGTCTATAGAAAAAATAAAAAACGGAAATACAATTATACTAAATGGTTCTTTGGGCGATCACACCATAGCAATTATAAATGCAAGAGAAAAAATGGAACTTATGCCGGCACCAAAAAGCGATTGTGCTTCTTTAAATGAATTGGTGCAAGTAATGTTGAAAAATGGAAAAATAAATTTTTTACGCGATATTACTCGTGGCGGTTTAGCAACAATATTGAATGAAATCTCAAGTGAGACAAATCTTGGAATTATTATTGAAGAAAAAAATATTCCCATAAAGAAAAATGTAAAAGCAGTTACAGAACTTTTGGGATTAGATCCACTTTATCTTGCGAACGAGGGAAAATTGGTTTCTATTGTTGATGGCGATACAAAAAATTTAATAAAGGAAATGAAAAATGACAAATTGGGTCGTGATTCTGCCGTGATCGGTAAAGTTACAGATGAAGTCAAAGGTGTTTACATCAGAACATCTATCGGTGGTTTAAGACCTTTGATAATGCAAGATTCCGATCCATTGCCAAGGATATGCTAATGCATGAAGGAGCAATAGTTCAATCAATATTTGATTCTGCTGAAGAAATCAAAAAAAAAGAAAACTTAAAAAATGTGACTACGATCAAAATTATAGTTGGCGAATACCATCAAATAGTAAAAGAAGTTATGTTTACTTATTTTGATATCATGAAATTGGAATACAACGGATTCGAAAAAGCAAAATTGGAAATGGATGTAATACCTGCAGAAATCCAATGCAAATCCTGTGGTAAATCATTCAACATTAATGATCCAATTATGATATGTCCTAACTGTCAATCTTTTGAAACAGAATTAATAAAAGGAAAAGAACTTTACATTAAGGCAATTACCGGAGAAACTAAAGATCCTTAAATTAAATATTATACAATTAAAAAAAGGAGATAATTTTGTTTAATCAACAATTAATAGTACTAATCCCAACAGCAGCTTCCATTGCATTTCTTCATACTATTTTGGGACCTGATCATTATGTTCCTTTTATTGCAATGTCTCGAGCAAGAAAATGGTCAACACAAAAAACAATGATTGTAACTTTGTTAGCTGGAATAGGTCATATAATTGGCTCGGTTTTACTTGGAACGGTAGGAATTGTTTTTGGTATTGCAATTAAAAGATTAGAAATTTTTCAATCATTTCAAGGCAACCTTGCAGCTTGGTTACTTATTATCTTTGGTCTGATCTATTTTGTATGGGGACTAAAAAGAGCGATAAAAAACAAACCACATAAACACTTTCATTTACATCCAAATGGAATTAGTCATACTCATGAACATATTCATAAAGATGAACATACTCATGTCCACGATGAACAAGGAAAACAAGATATAACTCCATGGGTTCTATTCACTATTTTTATATTTGGTCCTTGTGAAGCATTGATTCCAATCTTTATGTACACGGCTATTAACAACAGTACTTTCGATTTAATTGCAGTAACTGTTGTCTTCGGTGCTATAACGATCTTGACAATGTTAACTGTCGTTTTTGCTACTTCTTATGGAGTTAATTTTATTCCAATAACTTGATTTGAAAAATATACACACGCCATAACCGGTATAATTATCTCATTTTTAGGAATGGGGATATTGTTTTTGGGATTATAATATTTTAGCAACATCTTGAATTGCTCAAATGCCTTTCAAACACGAATTTAACGTATATACATTTTTATAACTTTATTTTTTAACTTTTGAAATTTCATCAATTTATAATTTAAAATCTATAATTTATAATTTTAAAAAATTCATCATAAATATCCAATTTGCTTTCTGATTATCCATTCAACTATGGATACAATAAATAATAAAATTAACAAAATCAAATTTGTTCTTGAAATAAAATTATATTCATTAAATAATCTTTGCTTTTCTAAATGAACATTTTTTTCTAACGAATCAACTTCTGATAACTTTACAAAAAGACCATTATTATTACTCGATAATTGTTTCAAAGCGATATCATCACAACCAATATATTTTACTTCTTCATTATTTTTGCTTACCTTAATTCTTGCAGTATCAGAACCTAAAGAAACTTCATTAACAACTAATTTTGATATTAATGTAAAATTCCCTTCCATTTTTGATTTATAATTAAAATTTATTTCTTCATTATTAGGAATCAAATATTTCCTTGATAATTCCGAATCATTTTCGTCATATATTATACAAATTACTTTAAGTGAATCTTTCTTGTTATTCTGTGTTAAATTTAATTTTATTGGAATATCTACATTTTCATATTTATCAATTTTGAAAATATTCTTATTAATATCTATTATTTTTCTTTGATTTTGATTTATCAACCATTTTGCCATCCCATTTATTAGTTTTGAATAATGCCCACTCCATTCTTTATTATATGAAGCTAATTTCCATCTCCATAATTTTGTAATTAATAAATATATTGTATTACTTTTTTCTTCCCAACTCATCAACGGGATTTTTGTATCTCTATCCGATAAAATAATTTCACCTGTAATTTTATATCCACTCCAAATTACAGGAGGTAACTTTTTCCAATTAATAAATGATTTTGTTATTGACGGTTCAGTTAATAGAAAGGAGAAATTCTCATTGATACTATAATTCCCCACATATTTTGGAGAACTTATTTTATCAAATTTCTTATAATTTTGAAAATTATTTTTAACAAAAAGAATTTTTGGAATATCGGAATTCCTTAACCAATTGAAACTTTGATCATTTTTCATATCTGGAAAACAAATAATTAAATCAGGATATTGATTTACATTTTCACTAATCCAATCACCATAATTGTATAAATTGTAATCTAAATTTTTAGATAAAGCTAATTTCATAAATTTTATTTCGGGTGATGGGATTTCATAACAAAATACAATATCATATTTTGATTTTACTACTGAAATATTACATTTATTATCAATTAGAATCAAAGTATCATTCGTCTCGGGTGTAAAATACCATTTAATATTATACTCCCCCTTTTTCAAAGTAGGAAAACGATCTTCTATAAAAGCATTTCTTTCCTGTAGTATATTTACTTTGCTAAAATTTTGGGTTTTATTATCATTTATTCTATATTTTATTACACCATTTATTTCACTCTTTCCATCATTTCTTAAATTCAATTTTATTAACGGCCTTTCATCCTCTTTTATAATATCCGGTTTTCCCATATTCACTAATTTTATCTTATCAGATATTTCGGTTTTACCAATTCCAATAGAATAAATTTTTGCTTTACCTTGAGTTGAAAATTTTTCAATCAATTTACCATAATGACTCTGCCCATCAGATACAAGAAAAATAGAATTCAGATCTTTTTCTGAATATTTTTCAATAACTGAGGATAGCATATTGGAAATATTTGTATGATCACCATTAAATTCTAATCTGCTCACTTCACGATAGCTACTCTTCGTTAATTCATCATGACCATAATAATGTTTAATATTTGCTCTATTATCTAGATGTTCATAAAATTTAGAATTCAAAATATTTTCGGCATATCTACTTCTTTTAGCAATTCCTTCCATACTCTTCGAATCATCCCAAACAAAGACAACATTCGGTTTTTTCATTATTACTTGTCTAAAATTTATTCGTAAATTAATCAAGAATATTATTAATATTAAAAATGCCATAGTTCTAAAAATAATTATTAAATATTTATTTAACTTTGAAATTTTTGAATTATTTAAAAATTTATATAACCAAAATAAATAAACAATAATAAAGAATGAAATTATTATATATAAATTAATGTTGCTTGATATTTGAATCGAAGTAGTCAATTTGATCTTTAATTTATTTTTCTATTTGTAACTAATTAACTTTAAATTTGGAACTGCGTTAATATTTAGATCAGAAAACCATTTATTTTTATAATATAATACGCCCGTTGCTCCAACCATCGCTGCATTATCTGTACAATATTCTAAAGGCGGATAATATAAATTCATATTTTCTTCTTTGGAAATAATTTCCATTCTTTTCCTAAGCTTGCTATTTGCTGCAACGCCTCCTGCTAAAACAACATTTTTATGTTTAGTTTTTTTTACTGCTCTTAATATTTTTTCACATAATACATCCACTACCGCTGCTTGAAAACTTGCAACAACATTATTTACCATTTTTTCACCAGTTATAGGATTATTATTTACATAATTTAAAACGGATGTTTTTAATCCACTAAAACTAAAATCTAAAGAATCTTTTCCAAGATATGCTCTCGGAAATTTTACATAACTGTCATCTCCATTTTGGGACATTTTATCAATTATTGGACCACCTGGATAACCAATTTTCAGCAATCTTGCCACTTTATCAAATGATTCTCCGGCTGCATCATCAAGTGTTTCTCCCAAGATATTAAATTTTTTAATATCTTGGACATCAATCAGCATTGTATGACCACCGGAAACCAATAAACATAAAAATGGTGGTTTTAAATCCGGATATTCTAACATTGGAGCATACAAATGACTTTCAATATGATTTACTGCAATAAAAGGTTTATTCAATGAAAGTGCCAAGCCCTTTGCAAAATTTAGTCCGACTAATAATGCTCCCATTAATCCAGGACCATAAGTAACAGCGATTCCATCCAATTTATCTAATGTAATATTACTATCTGAAATGGTTTTTTCAACAATTTCGGGAATAACTTTTAAATGTTCCCTGCTTGCAAGTTCCGGTACCACTCCACCATACTTCTTATGAATAATCTGAGAATAAATAACATGTGAGCTTACCTCAAAACCTTTTAATACCGCAGCACTTGTTTCATCACAAGAAGACTCAATCCCCAATATTATCGGATTATTTTTTCTCAAACACAACCTCTATTCTATTGGG
>Ga0208769_1000750_pt1 | contig 15214 bp, 21 predicted proteins | sample AntAceMetag02UKC_FD_184768 | JGI IMG/M metagenome (GOLD analysis project Ga0208769, IMG submission 184768) | Saline lake microbial communities from Ace Lake, Antarctica- Antarctic Ace Lake Metagenome 02UKC (SPAdes) (version 2) | ecosystem: Environmental > Aquatic > Non-marine Saline and Alkaline...
AGTGTCTTTCCTTATAACATAAAGGACTTGCCCATCTATTCCTCCTGTTAATCCCCCTAGAACAACGTCTCCGCCTGCAGTTGTAACCCATAAAGTATTAACATCTGAAACATCTGTATTGTCTGCCGAAGCTGTTACTGTTGCAGTTCCTGATGCAAATGCATGATTTAATTTTAAATATCCTGTAGTATCTATTCTTCCATTTGAACCATCTGAATAAAGTTTTAAATCTTCTCCTATACCAAAATTCATAGGGAGATTATCTTCCCGAACCCAAAAACGGTCAGTTCCTATATTATAATATGAACCTGTAACTTTACTTCCATCAGGTGTCAAATAAATGTTTATTCGTGTTGCTTGACTTGTTGAAGTCCAAGCACTTGCTGCGGCTAATCGTATCTCTGCAGCCTGTAAGTTTTCTCCTCCGTCACTTCCACCACCTCTTAAACTAAATAATGTATTTCCACTACCGATTGATGTATCTTGCCTATATCCGAGAAACATTCCTCCATAATTTGGAGCTCCTCCATATCCTCTACTAATTACTCCCCCTGAATTTCCATTGTTTTGAATAACTCCGGTTGTTGTAAATCCCGCAGCAGTTATAGTTCCGCTTGTTGTATCACTTGCATCATTTAATAAATAATCTGAGTGTGCTTGTGAATTATCATTTCTATGAGCAGAGTTTAATATTACAAAAGCACTCATTCCTGCAATATCAACCCCATCAACAGAACCACTTACTATAACATCTTTACAAGAAACATTTCCAGTGGTTGTTAAATCTCCTGTTGTTGTAAAATTCCCACTACCATTAAAATTATTATTTGTAAAATTATAATCTGCTTTTATATCATAATTTTCATATTTATTAAAATACAATCCTTTTACTTCACTTGAAGTTAATGCCCTATTAAAAATCATTACGTCATCGATTGAACCGTTGAAAAAATAATCAGCAAACCCATCATCCTCACCCCCATATGCCCCAAACCATAATCCATTTATAGATGGATGCACATAACTTCCTGCACCCTTAGAATCACAATCAATTAAACTTCCGTTTAGATATATGCATGTATCAGTATCATTTGACACTCCAACTACATGAAGCCAGGTATTGAGGGGGAGGGATTGGCTTGAATCTACATAGTCATTTGCATAATTATAAACGGCAAATAAAAGATTTCCAGAACCATCTTGATAAAACATCCAACCTTTACTTGACAAAGCTGCGGCTTGTCCAACAGGAACTGCATTAGTACTAGTTGCAGTTTGTTTAACCCAAAATGAAACACTCAAATTTCCAAAAGTGTTTAAAGCAGCAGTATCACCAATAGATATATAATCCCCATCACCATCCAATTCAAAACATCCTCCCAGTTTTCCAGAAGAATTATAATTAGAATCCCCTCTTTGTTCCCCAGCCCTACTATTAAGATAATCATAAGTATTAGTCGCATCATGTTCATCCATTCTCCACCACCCAATTAGATTAGAACCAAGATATATTTCTCTATAATCTGCTGAAATAGTTGTTTCTTTATTATAAGTTGCATTATAAGTTGATAAATAACTTGCATTATTTATAGCTGTTTCATAAGTTGCATTGTATGTTGAAGTCCATATTGTATCCCATAAATCATAAGCCAATTGTGTCCAATTTATAGAAACATTTGTTTTATAAGCATCATAAGTTACATTGTAAGTTGATAACCAAACTGTATTCCAATTATTATAAACATCTAAAGTATGATTAACTATTAATCCAGTTGAATTATAACTAGCATAAGTTGCATTATAAGTTGATAACCAATCTGTATTCCAGTTAGTAAAAGTATCTAGGGTATAATTCCTAGAAACATTATCTGCATAGTTATCATAAGTTGCATTGTAAGTTGATAACCAACTTGAATTACTATTAACAACTGTTTCATTTAGATTATCTAATCTTGTAGTTTCATTAGTATCAACAAAAGCATCATAAGTAGCATTGTAAGTAGAAAGATAACTAACATTATTTACTGCACCAAACAATATAGAAAAATTAGCATCCCATTGTTTTGTAGTTGCATCATAAGTAGTATTAAAAGTTGATAAATAAGAAGCATTATTTACTGTTGTTAAATAAGTAGCATTGTAAGTTGATAACCAAACAGTGTTCCAATTATTATAAGTATCTAAGGTATGATTAACTATTAATCCAGTTGAATTATAACCAGCATAAGTTGCATTGTAAGTTGATAAATAAGAAGCATTATTAATTAAACCAGTAAAGATAGAATAGTTTCCAAGCCAAGTATTATAAGAAACATTATAAGTTGATAACCAACTTACATTGTTTGCTTGAATAGTATCATTTGCCCAAATTATTGCACCAGTAGTTTGATTATAATTCCAAGTTATATTTGCATATTTTGTATCTGCATAACTTTCATTCCAACTTTCATTATCTCCAGAACCTCCACCTAATAAACTTGTATCATTCCAATAAACCCCAGATTGATTTACAAGAAAAGTTACATTATTTTCATCAGTTGCATTTATTGTAGCACCATCTCCCCAATTCTTAAACCATAACATTGAACCCTCTACTAAATCTATAAAATATTCTGTAAAAGTTCCTGTTTGATAATAACTTTTATCTACAACACAAGTACATCCATCATAAGTTCCATCTAAACTTCCAACAGTACACGCTCCATTATCTTGAACTTCACATCCATTACCAGTATCTTTTCCACTTGCGTCACAATCTAAATACCCACTATCACATTGGCATATACAACTTGCATCTAAATTATTATGGTCACCATCAGCACAACTTGTTGAACCATAATCAACTTCACATCCATCTCCATCAATATAACTTCCATCACAATAAACATATCCACTTCTACAAGTTGTACATGAAGTATCTCCTGCATCTCCACTCCATTTATTTGCTTCACATTGTGTAATTCTTCCAATATTATAACAACCACTATCTCTATCACACCATAAATTTCCACCATTATCACAATGTGGTTCACTTCCATCATATGCTTCACAATCTATTAAATATCCTCCATCATAACTTCCACTCCAACTTGTTGCATGAGTTGTTGCAGAACTTCCAGGAGCATTTAATGTGCTCATATCATAACAAAATGTAACTCCACCACTTGAACCACAAACTAAATCGCTTCCTGAACAAGTTTGACTATCTAAGTTATTAGGACAACTTTCTGGGTCATTTTTCCAATCTGAAGCACCAACTAATGTTATCATAAACATTCCTATTATTATCGTTAGTAATATTTTTCTCATTTTAATATGTACAACAAGCAAGTGAAAACTCTGTTCCACAATTTAATGCTCTTCCATCTCCCATTTCTGTTTCATTAAAATGCCAATAGTTACCTAAATAACTAACTGTTCCTGAATAAGTCCAACCATTACAATCATTTACAGGAACATCTGCTGGAATAAACTTCGGACTTCCGGTTGTTACCCAAGCATCTCCTGTTATTCCTGAACCAGCATTAGCAAACCAAGAAGATATTTCAAATTCTGTACATAAATGACTTCCAGTATATTCTCCATTACATATTGCATTAGCACTTGCATATCCTCCCATTGCACCATTATAAGTTGCAATAGTTAGATTAATTTTACTTGGATAATAATTTGTTCCTCCACTTTCATTAAATCCTAATCTAACTCCTTCAGTAGAAATAGTTTCATTTAATTTTGTTTCATTGAAATCTAATTCATTTCCATTATTATAAAACCAAGTTGAAACAAATCCTGTTAAATCTGCCCACCAAGTTGTTGAATTAGAAATATTTGCAGTAATATAATCATTATAAGTTGCATTATAAGTTGAAAGATAACTACTTTCACTTGTTCTATTTAAAAATAAATCATAAGCCATACTTTCATTCCAACTTGCATTACCAGATTCAAAAGCATCATAAGTTGCATTGTAAGTAGAATTAAATCCTAATCTAATTCCTTCATTAGAAATAGTTTCATTTAATTTTGTTTCATTGAAAGTTAAACTTGAACCATCAAAAATATTCCAATTATCTGCTGAAGTCCAGTTGAATTGTCCTTTAAATAAACCCCCTATTGTTACATTCTCATCAGTTATTATTCCTGTAGTATCTACTATCATATGAACATTTCCTGATTGATAAAATCTTAATCCTGAACCAGTAAGAAAATCAATCATCCAAGGGTCTGATCCAACTCCGTCGTCAAAGAGTATAGTAGGATATGTATCTTCACCAATTTCTACATTTGGATAACTTAACGAACCTCTATCATTTTCCATATTTCCTGAAAATTGAGCAAAACTTTTTGTTATATTTAATCCACCAAATAATCCATAATTTGCTGAGAAATTATAAATTCCAATATCAATATTTTGATTTGCATTTGTTCCAGAAAGATTAAGATAACTATATCCTAGTGTTGTTCCATTAAAAAATAAAGTATTAGAACTATTATATAAATAGTTATTTGCTAAATCAACCAACCATTGACTTCCTCCTGCACCAATAACATCTGCTCTACATTGGATTGCACCATTAACATCAAAAGCATAAGCATATTCTCCTGCTCCACAAGTTCCAAAATCTGAGGGGTCATTTAATAAATCCCAATATTCTGAGGAATTTACAATTCCAACAGTAGAATAATTTATTGGAACTACAGGTGAAGTATAGATTACTTTCCCTTCTGTAAAATCAGAATTAACATTTCCAACAGAAGTAGCTGTAACAAAAGTTATAAGAAATATACTTAGGATTGAAATTAATAATAACTTTTTCATATTCTTTTTAAATAAAATAAATATATAAACTTTTTATAATCTTATTTTATCCAACCTTACTCCATAAAGCAGCAAAGCCAATGAAGACAGCAAATAATATTATTGCCATTTGAATAGCAAATTGGTATTTATCTAAGAAACCTTTTAGAGTAAATCTATTCTTAGCATTCTTTGCAGCATGAAATGCCCATTGCCTTCTTGATCCTAAATCTCCTTCAATTTCTAATAAAGCAAACTCCCTTTGTTCTCCTTCTTTTGCATTAGCATTAATTATTATTGTATAACTTTTAGGAAGTATAGGAATATAATCATCAGGCCCAATTTGTAAAACTTCTAGATACTTATCTCCTTGAACATATTTATTAACATTAAAAGGTTTCATTTCAACAGGAGATAATCTACTTCTTTTAATTGAAACAACTCCCTCTTTAACATCAAAATATCCTTTTGCCTTTTCAGAATTAACAAGTAGCCCATCACTTCTTGGTATTTTAATCTCCACTCTTAGATTCTATTTCTTTCTTTTAGCTGCCCAAATACCTAGCCCACCAAGAATACCAAGAACTGATATACCAACAACAAACCAAATACCCCACCCCATAATCTTAGTAAAGATTGGTCCAATAGTTTCACTTACACCTACCATTTAATTCCCCCAAAATCTCCACCAATTTTTATTTTCTCCACTCTGTTCAGGATTAACTTGTCCACCTAAACTTAAACTTCCATACAATCTATTTCTTTCAACACCTGATTGACTTCTCATAATTGTAATAAAAACTGCTTTAATAACTATCCAAAATATTCTATCAAGTTCTTTTAATTCTAAATCCTTATCAGCAGAATATAAATACCAAGCCATGAAATCAATAACACTTTCCATTATTCCATTAATATGTCCAGCTTCAAGATTAGTCATTCTTGTATCTTCACTTAAATCTGGAGTTATGAATTGAATAATATCTTTTCTCATTTCATCAGAAATACCTTCACCTATCTTTTTCCATTCCTTCTCAGCAGAATCATAAGCATAACCTTGCAAAGCATAATTAATTTTATCTAAAGAAGCAGTTGGTGAAGTTTGTGAAATAAAGTTTGTTACTCTTTCTTCTTGGAAGATTTGATTATTCAATTGTCTTTCTGTTTCAGAAGGTTGTTGTTGTTCAGGTTCTTGGCCCTGAAAATAATTACTAGGGGTAGTATTTTCTTCCATTATAAATTAATGGATTTAAAAAATACTTATAAACCTTTTTAATTAATTAGTAATATTCAACAATTGGTTGTGTTGTTTTCTTAGCTCTAACTTTTTTATTAATTCTTTTCCTTAACTTCTTATTCTTTTTCATAACCTTTCTAACTTCCTTCTTCGCAGTAAGATCAATATACCTACTTTGTTTTTTTCCAAATATCATTTTCTTTTGTTACATTTATTGACTTTTCTGATTTCTGTAAAGTCAAAGAGTTTTTCCCTCCTGTTGCTTTTTTAATATTCCTTTCTTCTCCTCGTTCCATAAAAATAAAAAAATAAAAAAATAAATAAAATTCTTTAGACTCTTGTGTCTTCTCCAAAACTCTTAATAATAATTCCCAGTACAATAGCAGCAGCAATAATCAGTAAGATTATTCCAACCCAGGGTATGAAGTCTACAAAGTCATCAGTAATTGAAGACATTGCTTCGCAATCATCTCCTCCATAGTTGTAAGTATAAGTTACATTTAGGACAGATGCATTGTAAATGACAGCACCAGCAGTAGTTAATTTCCAAGTTCCTGCAGTTGTACTTACAACTGTATAATTTGCAGCAACTAATGCTTCTCCTGTGGTTGCATTTGATACTGTTACAATATCAAATCCATCAAAACCACAAGCAGCTAGACTTGTACTTGAAATAGTTTCTGTTCCCGCAGTAGTGTTACTTATATTGTAAGCAACATTTGAAGTTTCATTAGATATACTTGCAGTTAAAGTGTTAGTAGCATCTTGCCACTCACTAAAAATTAATAACAAAATAGCTAATAAAATCCCTACTATAGCAATCATTATTACTATTGGGTATAGGTTTCCGACACCCATTCCTCTCTTGTCTTTAAGAATCGATTTCATTTCCATTTGCTAGGAAAGATTAAACTCTAGTCTTTCCTCCAGCAAATGAATTAATAACAATTCCTAGCACAATAGCAGCAGCAACAATCAGTAAGATTATTCCCATCCAAGGTATGAAGTCTACAAAGTCGTCAATAATATCATCAGTTGCATTGTCTGCAGCAGAATGATTAGTCATCTGATCTCCAAATGCACTAAGTACATAAAGAACAACAGCTAATAAGATTCCAACAATAGCAATAGTTAAGATTACTGGATATAGATCTCCAATTCCCATCGCCTTTTTATTTCTTAAAGGGGTAAGTTCCATCTTTTTAAAACCTCCTTATAATAGTAATTAACTTTCATTGGATTGGTGAAACTGAAAATTACTTATAAAGGTTTATTTTAAAACAATTAGAAACCATTAGAAACCATTAGAAACCATTAGAAAGTATTATATTATATTCTTTTCCATTATTTTCTTAGCAACTATTTCACCAACATCATAATAACTTGGATTAATACATTCCCAAGTTGTTTCTTTTACTATATCTTTTTGTTTATCTAAAACCTTTTTTAATAAAGGCCCAACTAAAATAGTAATCTCTTCTCTCTTTTTATTGTTAGTTTTTTCTTCCATTATACTCTATCACCGCAGTTAATTTATTTATTTCCATTAGATTATATTCAATTTCATTTTATTATAAACTTTTTATTATCTATTCTCCAGGTGCATCCAAACTATTGCAACACCAACTAAAGTAATTGATAAATACATATATCCTTGTGATAACCAACCAAGAGTTCTTAATAATATTGAAAGGATCATTCCAAAGAAACAAGTTCCTCCAAATGCTTTGCTATTAGTATCTGAGTTTCCTCTTAGGATTATGAAAGTAATTATATAAATTCCAAACAAAACTAATGGAAAGAATAATGTACTAACATCAAAATGAATGTAATCAAATATTTCTTTTATATTTGTTACATTGTTGGTTGCATTTGAAATTAAAGGAGCGACCATTATAATTTCCCCCTACTAATTGAAGATATGATTACAAAGACTAATATCCCAACAATGATTGCCACAATGCCACCCATTACTAAATTCCCTAACAAAGAAGGAACTCCTGCATCTATCATTAAATAAGCTCCAGCATTTTCTACTAATCCAAAGCTACTTAAGATAATGGATATTATACTAAAGGTTGCAGTAAACATTGTTGTAAAAGTTGATACAACACTCATTCCCTTATTACTTGCTGTTTCATTTGACATTTTATATATATCTCTCGTTGAATTTGTAAAGGTATCATATCTTTCTTGGTAATCTTCATCAGTCATATTTTCAATATCATAACCAGTTTCAGAATTTGCTATATCAACAACCATCAAAGCACCAGCTCCAGTAATTATTCCAAATAATACTAAGCAAACAAAGTAATCTCTTACTAACATTTCTCCCTTTTTATTCATCATCTTCTAAGCTCCCACAATAATATTAATCCTATTGCAATTACTCCCATAACAAAAGTCGTTCCAAAGGAAGCTAACCCAGTTACACCAATTAAAACTACTCCTGCAATTAATAGTATGATTCCCATTGTTGCACTTACTGCTATTCCAATGAATCCTGCAATCATTATAACCATCATACCCCAAAACAAACCTGCTAATCCTAATACAGATTTCAAAGTTTTCATTACAATTGATTTCATATAAACAAAAATCTCTGGGCTTCTGCTCAAATATATTTCTGCATAAACTGTTGTGTCTTGTCCTGAAACATTACAAGTTATTGTTGCAGCAGAAGAAGTATCATTCTTATTACAAAGAATATTCTTATTTATTCCATCTTTAGTATAAACTAATAGTCTTCCATAACTTGTTGTTCCAGAAGTATCAACATAAGTATAAGTCCAAACATCTGTAGTTTCATCAAATTCTAAACTCCATATTAGATTAGGTAAATCTCCAAAATTACTCCAACTTTCAGGAGCACCCGCTTCGGTTTGCAATTGAATAGTACATGGTGTTTCTTTACAATATATCTTTTGCATTTCACCATTATATAAAACTAAGCCCTCCTTTTGAACTATGAATTTATAGTCTTCTGTTTCTTCTTCAAATTGTGCAACAGTAGAACCTTCTGCATCTGTCCTAACTAATTGAACAGTATGAAACAATCCAGAACCAGGATAATATCTTTGAATATAAATATAAGCATCTGCAATGGATATTTGTGTATTGTCAATTAAATTTATAATGAAGGATGTGGCAAAACCATTATCTAATAAATATAATCCAATGTCTTGACTTACATTAGTTAGCGTTGCATTAATTAAATAATAACTTCTTTTAACATAACCAGTTCTTTCATATTGTATTTTTGCATCAGTATAATAAGTTGCATTTGCTCTATCTAAACAAACTAATTGTGTAATCCCATTAATTGAACTGATTGAAAAGTTATCTCTAACAGTTCCAGTTCCCATCCAATATTCAAATGTTCCATAGAAATCATAAATATCTGACATGGTTTCATTAACTTCAAACCAAGAAGTAAAATTAAGAGTTTGGTTTGTTAAAGTTGTTGAACAATTACCCATAGTAATATTCTTAGCATTCTGAGTATAGGTTGTTAAGTTTTGTAATACAAAACTTCCGTCTGGTTTTTCATAAGTTAATTTCCAATACCAATCAAAGTTTAATGAACTTCCATTGGTAACTAATGGAACATCTATAATTCTTTGGATGGAATAATATGCACTCCCTAAATCTGTGATAGTTCCAGAGTATGTTGTTCCATTATAAACCAATTCTGCATCATAGAAATTTGTTCCAGCGAGTAAAGTTAAATTTGTCATAAACTTTTCTGCTGCAGTTTCATAAGTATAATTATTAAATGATTCAGTATCTATTGATGCTCCAACAGTAAAGGTATAATTGTTTGGTGCAAATGAACAATTACTCCAAGTTGCATTTCCATGACAAGCATAAGAATTCCATTCATAACTTCCTATAGTAAAGTTATCAATATATCTATCTGTTGAATTAGAACTTCCAGTTATAAGTACAATTACTGAATTATTGAAAACTGTACCAGTAGAATCCCAAATATAGTAAGTTGCATTTGTAAGATTGTAAGTTGTTGCTGTATAATTAGCTGTGAAGTTTGTACCAACTGCAGATAAACCAGAATTATGAGCTGGAGAGATTAAAGAAATGTTTATTGAAGCAGCTGCCTCACCCCCAAAAATCTCAAATAATAAATCTTCAGCACCAACACTCCAGGTTGTTCCATTGTTTGCAGTATACCATTTATGTCCTCCATCATATGAGGCTGTTCCATCTAATCTATTTGTAAATATATCTGTTCCTGTAGTAGCATCAGGACAACCAATAAAAAATGAATAGTTTGTATCTGCTAAAACTTGATAAGATGTTCCAAATGTAAAGTTAACCATTTCGCCTGGAGTTGTTGCAATACCATTCAAATCTTTTGTAGCAAATGCTAAATCACTACCAGTTGGTTCATCTCCAGCCCTTAAACTAAGAAAACAAGTTCCAGGAGAACCAGTCCTAAATCCTATCACACCAATCTTACTAACATAATTTGTTGTAGTTAAATTAAATCCTTGTGCATAAGCATAAGTTGTATATGTTGTTCCTGCCTGAGCATCGTTTGGAGTTGTATGGCTAAGTAAAATAGATTCTGCAGAAACCAAAGTTATACATAGAATTGAGGTAAGCATTAGTATACTAAATATTAAAAAGTTTTTATATAATTTCATCTTTTACCTCAATTTTTATTAAATTTAATTTATGTAACTTCCTATTTTCTAATATAATATCCTTCTTTCCTTGATTACATTCTAAACAGGCAGTAATTAAATTTGAAGGATTATCATTTCCACCTTTACTTTTTGGAATGATATGGTCTATTTGTAATTTAACTTTATCTTGTTTTGGATTTCTACCACAATATTGACAAGTAAAATTATCTCTTTTTAATATTTCAAATCTTAATCTTAAACTTTTTTGAAATCTATTATCTTCTATTATTGTGAAATTCTGAATATTATCATGATACTTTTTCCTACATTCTAAAGAACATAGTGTATGGTTAGAAGTTCTCAATGAAAATTCTTTATTACAAACTTTGCAGGTTCCTTTTATTTTTCCTAAATTATATCCTTTTCCTTTTTTTCTGAATCTCAATTTAGCTTTTTCATTATTAACTATCCTTTTACAATTATCTGAACAATAGTTTGTACGATAATTTTTAGCTTTAAATATTTTTCCACACTTCTTACACATAGATTCAATTAAAGGTTTCTCTTTTCTTTTAAGATTACATTGTTTGCAATATAAATTATTTCTACATTTTATTTCTTCTGCACATAATCTACAAAATCTTCGTTTTTTTCTATACATTTTGAATACTAAACCTTACCCCCTATTGTTTTTTGATTATAGTGAGCTTCCCTTGGCTTTTTATTAGTTAGTTTTTCCATTTTTTTAGGTAATTTGTTCCATCCCTCCACCATTCCCCATAAACTTCTTCATAACATTTCCAAGCATTGGAGATATTTCTTTTGTCTTTTCTTCAAATGCTTTTTGAATTGCTTTCTTTTCTTTTTCTTTCCAACAATCTAAATGCATATCTAATTCACTTACTTTTTTATTTCTATTCCAATCTTCAAGATGAACCCATCTATCTTCAGCCCTTTCTATTTCTAAATTACATTTAGGACAGATCAACATTTCTTTTCCCATTATAATCTTTCTCCAAATAATCTTCTCTTACCAAATATTATTATCATACTTAATACTCCAATTGCAATTATTATTGGAATATAATTACCTATGATCGCCGTTTGAATTGTTGTGTAATCTGTGACTGTTTGATTCAATGCACTATTTGTTGTGAACTCTGTGTAAACATTATCTAATATAACTCCAACTACTACTGCAAATCCTAATAACAATATATAGATCGGAATAAAGATTGGATGTGAATCAATTAGGAATGAAGATATTAATACACTAATTAATAACCCTGCGAATACTGCTAGGTAAATACTATCTAATCTTTCTGTTGCAATTACATCTGTTTCCAAAAAGGCTTCTCTTACTGCTGCAGAATCATTCATCTCAGAATTTCTCATTCCCTCAGTTACTTGTGGAATAACATAAGCTAGGATTATTATAAATATCCCAAAGCCAACCATGAATATCATTAATGTAAATATATCCTGAATACTTGCTTTCTTTTCTTTAACTATTAAACTTTTTAATTCTAACATTTCTACTCCTTTGTAATTTATTTTTAGTTGATTGTGTTACTCTTGGTTTGAATTGGTATTCATTAATACTTCTTTCTAATGATGGTCCAATCATTCCAGTAAAGTTTGCCTGTGATATTTTTACTCCTGTCTTTCTTTCTACTTCTCTTCTCTTCTTTTCTATCATTGCTTTAACTTCTGGAGCTAAAGGATATGCTATTCCGTTTTTCATTTTATATTTTCATTCTCCGAATGTTTTTTCCAACACCCTTAATATATTTAAAAGATGGAGCTAAACTTTTAGAACCTTTTCTTATCCTTGCTATTCTTTCCTTAGTCGGAATAACTTTTTTAATAACACTCCTTAGTTTTCTTCTCTTTAAATGTCTTAGTTTTTTCTTTAAGGTTTTCTTTTCTATACTTTTTCTTCTCTTAACATTTTCTAAGTTTTGTTTAGCTTCTTCAACTCTTAATTGCTTTTTTAATTCTTCTACAGTTACCATTATATTGAACCTCCCCTTAATAATCTTGTTGAAGTTCTTATTCCAAATAAACTTCTTCTACTTATTCTTCTTACTTTCTTCTTTGGCTTCCTTAACTCTTCATATATTTTAATTCTATTCAAAGCATCTTTATCTTTATCATGCCTATATTTTGCTTCAGGATCTTTAAGAGTTTTCCTAATATGTTTTTTTACATAAGATAATTTTACATACCTTTTCCCACCAATTTTATCGGAAGGAATTTCTTGTGTTGGTTTTGTATAATCTGCATAACCTTCTTTATTAATTCTTGATTTAACTTTAAAAGTTCCAGGATGTTTTGCTGGTTCTACATAGAAATAATTTCCACCAAAGGATTTATCTAATGCTTTTTCTGTTTCCTTAGCATCTTTCTTAGGCGTAGGACTAAATATATCAAAGTCTGTTGTATGTTTATCTAAGAATGGTGGGAATCTTTTATTCAAAGCTCTTGCCCCATATATAATTTCTTTATTTCCTGTCTTAGATAAAACTACTTTAGATATTTTCTTTTTATTTTTATGAAAGTGTTTTATTCTCTTTAAGTTTTTATTTGTATTTCTTTTCATTTTAATTAAAGCTAAATTTTTCTGTTGGTTGAATAATTCCTCCAACTTCTTTATCTTCCATTGGCTTTCCAAAGTTTGTTCCTATATTATTTCCATTACCCATTGTTGATTCACCAATCCCTTGTAAAGATTTAGCTGAAGCTTCAGAGAATTTCTCAGCCATTTTAATTGCTTTCTTTAAAACTGTTGGCCTTTCTTCTTTTAATTTTATTATCTTATCTTGTAACTTTGTTCTTTTATCTCTCACTTCTTTTTCTTTCTTTAATGTTCTTAAAATCTTTTCTTCTCTTACAATTGCTTCTTCTTCTTTTGCAATCTTTTCTCCAACAGATTTAGTTGTTCTTCTTCTTAATATTTTTGGTAGTTTCATCTTAAACCTCTCTTAGTTTTAAACATTTCAATTGCATTCTTAATTAATACTAATAACATAAAGATGGTTATGATTACTATCATAAATAAAACTAGCCAGTAAAATATATTATAACTTGCAATTAATGTTTCATAACCACCTAAGATTTCTGAGAAAGTTATCATTGTAAATATTAAAGCAACCATAAAGAATACAATTGCAAAACCCATAAAGAATATTTTCATTGGAACAAATTGAATCTTAAAAGAAGTTATGAAGAATAGAATTGCTATTATTAATATAGAAAATATTGCTAAGGATAAACTTATTCCTTCACCAGAATTAATTGCATCTGAACCACTTGGAGTTACTTCAAAGATTCCATATCCTGCAGCACAATCAGATCCTTCACAACAAAAAGCAACCCATTCATATTCTCCTAACTGATTAGATTGTGAAGAAAGAATACTAATGTTAAATCTTCCTGAACCAATATTAGTCATACTCTCATTTTCAAATAGGTTTGAAGAGTCAGGATAATCAATAGAGATATTACATAAGGCAGTACCATCTGCAGAACTACCATTAACTTCAAAAGGTATTCTTAAATCAAGATCAGTATTTTGTTCATAAGTTTGTGCAAAGATTAGAGGTAAGACTAAGAGTAATGCTAATGTTAAAAAGTATTTAGGTATCATCTCTTCTTTCCCTTAGATTTCTTTTTTCTTTTAGGTTTACTAGAAACTATCATTGGTCTTCCAATCACACCAGAGGCCCCTGCAAAATATGCCTTAGGTATTTTATAAGCAGTCTGCCCGAGCCACCTCGCAGTAAGGGTTGGTGTATAGCGAGTAACTCTTATTTTCTTTTTCTTCTTTTTCTTTTTAGTTATTGGTTTCTGTTTGCCTTTTAAAATCGGAAGTGCAAAAGGAATTATTGGTAAATGAAATCCCATTTTAAAGGAAGGAATTGAAGGTGCTAATGATTGAATTGTTGGTGCAAACATTGTTTTCATTGTTGTTCTTGTTTCTGTTTTAACTTTGTTCTTTGTTGAGGTTATTGCTAATTGTTGTGTCCTTTCTAAAACATCTATCTTCTGTGGAGAATAAAGCATTTGACTAACTACACTTTTTTGTTTAGAATAAGATTTTTGTTTAGTTAATTGTTTAATCATTAAATCACTTTTAGGCATTTGAATTATATCTGCTCTTATTTCTGTATCTGCTTTAATTGTTGGTGCATACATATCTTGTTTAGTTTGTAATTGTGATTTTAAAGAAGTGCTAACTCCTCCAACAACTGCAGAAGAACCTGTATCAAAAGAACTTTTTAATAAAGATTGTGTTGTTACTCCTAATTGTTTCTTAACTAATTCTTGTGAAACTGAGGTTGTTCCGGGAGAATATAAACTTTGGATATATGCTTGACTACTTCTTTTTCCACTTCCTTGAATAAATCTAACTCCTGTATCTCCAAACTTTCTCATATCAATTACTTTCATAAATCCCATAGCATTTGGATCAACTCCAAATTCAATAAATGGTTTTGAACTTCTTATATCAACTTGGCTAATCTTCCCTGT
>Ga0208769_1000753_pt1 | contig 15161 bp, 11 predicted proteins | sample AntAceMetag02UKC_FD_184768 | JGI IMG/M metagenome (GOLD analysis project Ga0208769, IMG submission 184768) | Saline lake microbial communities from Ace Lake, Antarctica- Antarctic Ace Lake Metagenome 02UKC (SPAdes) (version 2) | ecosystem: Environmental > Aquatic > Non-marine Saline and Alkaline...
GATAATAAGAAATTAGTTAGTCATGAGTTTTGATCTAACATACCCCGCAGCTTGCTGCGATTGGGTTTTTGATTTTTCAATGGCTTCTTTAGAGAATTCAATCTTCCATTTCCTATTTTCTTTTTCCATTCTTGTTCTTTCTCAAATCTTTTTCTAGTTGTTTGTATTCTTTAATATACAAATCTATTGTTGGTTTTAGATTTTGATTAAGTTCATATTCTTGTAATGTATTGTAATACTCAATCTGGTTTTTTAGATTAAGGTTTATCGGCGGAAGATTATGTTTTATTAAAATATTATTAAGAATTATCCTTCCTACTCTTCCATTTCCATCAGCAAAAGGATGAATGTTTTCAAATTGGTTATGAATAACTGCTCCCAAAACCAGAGCAGGATATTTTTTCTTGTTTTTATTATACCATTCAACAAGCTCTTTCAGCAGGTAATTTATTCTTGTTTGAGGTGCTCCTTCGTGAACAATTTTTCCTGATTTATTCGTAACAACCACTTCCTGCCCTTTTTTTCTGAATTTACCTGCAAAATCTTTCGAATTCTTAAAAACTATTTTATGTATTTGTTTAAGAAGATTTGCTGAAATGTGCTCTTTTGTTTTTCTTATAAATCTTATTGCTTCGTCAACTCCATAAGCTTCTGCAATGTCCTCTTTTGATTTGTCTGGCCATTTATCATACTCAAGAATTTCTTTGACTTCTTTCTGATTTAACTTGCTTCCTTCAATAGCATTTGTATTATAGGAGAAAAGTTTTGAGAATTTTTTCCAGTCTCTCTCGGATAAATGGGAGATTTTTATTGGAATTTCAGCCTCTAATTTTTTTATAGCCTTTATTTCTCTTTCTGATAATTCAAAATTCAGAGGATCTTTTACTATTTTGTATTTATGAATTTCCTCTAAAATTAATTTTTCCGCAATTTCTTTCCTTTTCTTTAATTTATCAGGGCTTAAATCAGTGCCTAAATATTTTCTAAATTTGTGGACTTTTGGACCTTCCCTATAAGAATATGCAAGATAATATTTTATCTTTTTTCCTTGTTTTCTTTTCTCAATATTCATAGAATAATTAGGTGTCTACATTTTTTAAATCTTTGTATTTGGGTGTCTACATTTTTAGGATTTTGTAGTCACCTGTTTTCATAGAAAAAGGGAATTTTGTAAGGGTTATTTTATTTTATCCAACAATTTAATTATTTTATCTTTCCCAACATTTAAAATTAAAGCTGCTAATCTTGGCCCCTTCTTTTTATTAATTATAACTCTATAAGCAGCATCAAAAAATTCAGTATTTTTTATATTCAATGTTTTGCATATTTTATAAAATTCATTAAACAAACTCTCTTCAGTATGTTTCTTTTTCTTTAAAACTTCTTTAAGTTTAATTAAAGCTTGTTTTTCTTTTTCATTTAATTTAACATTTATTTTATCCTGAACTTTAAACTTCATGTCTTCGCCAGCATATTTATCTAACCAATTTTTAACTTTTTCAGCTCTTATTTTTGATTCTTTATTTAAGCCATCAAGTTTACCTATTTGAACAAGAGAGACTAAATGTCTAAAACTAATTTTTTCTGGTTTTTTCTTACTAATTTTTAATCTTGATAATTCATAAATTCTTTTCTCTCTATTATCTGCTTTTTTATTATAATATTTTTTCTCAAGAGAATCATAATCTTCATATATTTTTATTACATCATTATCAAAGCTTATTTGAAAACCTGTTTTAGGTTTTGTTCCTACAAACAAATATCTTAAAATTTCTGGCTCATAAACTTCTTCTACATCATAAACATTTGTAACATTTCCAGTTGAACTTGAAAATTCTTTTCCACCTTTTATTTTTACCCAATCATAAAACTGGTAAATTGGGATTTCTCCATTAAAAATATCCTTAACAATTTCTTTTGAAGTTGTAAACGAACCTCCATGAACACTATGGTCTATTCCTCCTGGTTCAAAATCAACATTTTCATATTTCCATCTCATTGGCCAATCAACTCTCCAAGGAGCATTTATAATTCCTTTTTTACTAAAATCAACTTTTCCTTTAAAACCACATTTACATTCATATTCAATTTCATATCCTTGAACATCAATTATTTTTGTATAATCTTTTTTACATTTTTCGCAATAAACAGCAACAGGCCACCAACTTTCACTTAAAGGTTCTTTTCTGTATTTATTTAAAATTTTCATAATTTCTTTTCTTTTTGCTATAGCAATCTTGAGCAGTTTAGCATATTTACACTTTTTATTCATCTCATTTTGATAGATAAATTCTGGTTTAATTCCAACTTTTTTTAATTGTCCTTCAAGTTCTTCTTCAAAATGTTGAGCATAACTTTTTCCTTTTTCAAACGGAGAAGGAATATTGCTTAAAGGCATGCCAATATATTTTTCATATTCTTTAGAAATATTTTTAGGAACTTTTCTAAATCTATCAAAATCATCCCAAGAATAAATAAACCTAACTTTTTTTCCTTTGTCTTCTAATGCTTTAACAACTAAATCAGTAGTTATGATTTCTCTAAAGTTTCCAATATGAATTGTTCCAGAAGGAGTAATTCCAGAAGCACAAACATATTCTTTCTTTTTCCCCTTTTCTTTTATTATTCTGTCAGCAATTTGGTCAGCCCAAAAAAATTTCTCAGCCATATTTATCCAAAATAAAGAATGTTTATAATTATTTCTTTTTGTGGTCTTTCTTAGAAATAAAAAACCCTACTGCCCCAATTAATATCAAGGCCACTCCAAAGATATTTAATATCGAGATGTTAGAATTACCAATCACATTTCCTGTTAAACTCGGAGAAATAAAAAATAGTCCCGCAATAAAAAATGCAATAAAAACTCCTGAGATTAATTTGTTTTCTAAAGAGTTTCCTTTTTGAGTTTTCTTTGATTTATTTTTAACATATTTTCCAAATTCTTTAATATCTTTTTTAGAGCCAAGAAGGTGAATCTGGGAAGGTTCAAGTACAGCATAATTTTTAACTGAAAATTCAGGAAGAATATTATTTGTTTGAGGAGTTATAATAATTGAATCTCCTATTGATTTTAAAGGAGGTAATTTATTTTGTTCAGCATACTTTTGAAAAACATCTCCTTCAATTAATTCAGGTTTTCTAATGTTCAAAATTGCACCATATGTTTTTGCTCCTTTAGGATAAGTTGCTTTTAATTTTCTTTCTTTCATAGAGAACTTCTTTCCTTTTATGAAAATATCTGCAACTTTTTTATTTGGAACAAAATAAAATCCTAAGGTATTTGTAATATTTTTTGTAGAAGTTCCAAGTTTATCTTTATCAAATTCTTCAAAAGATTTTGTAGTCCCATGATAAACAATGTCTTTTACTTTACTCTCTGGAAAAATTGTTTTAAGGTATTTAGAATAATCTTTCTCTGTCCCAAGTTTAGCTAATTCAGGGTTTTGTTCAAAGACAAAGTCAACACCTTCCTTATATTCTTTTTTCATTTATTAAGAAAACAAAATTCTTTTAAATAATTACCTTTTATATTTACTATAACCTAATTTATCTAACTCTTCATTTAATAATTCATCTGCAATTTGTTGAAATTTATTCCATCTACTTACATGTAAATATCTTATTTTTTTAAAACTCTCCTGAAGTTTTTGAACCTTTAAAAATAATTCAAGAAGTCGAGGATGTCTGACTTTATATTCTCCTAAAAGTTGTTTAACAATTAATTCAGAATCAAGAATACAGGTTATTTCATCTTTTGTATATTCAGAAGCAAGTTCAAGCGCTTTGATTAAACCTTCATATTCTGCAATATTGTTTGTCACATTTTCACCAAGAAATCCACTATATCTTCTAAGAATTTCACCATCTTTACGAACTATGACCCCAATCGCTCCAGGACCAGGATTGCCTCTCGCACCGCCGTCAGAATTTGTGTAAATCATTTCATTCAAAATTAAATTGAATATAAAAAGGTTTAGAAATAAGAGGTGCCCATAAAACTTTGATTCACTTCATGTTCTTCATACATTGCCCTGATTTGTTCAGGAGATTTTTCTATTAAAAAATGGAACAAAAGGTTTTTTATAGAATTAAATTATTATGTTTTTATGGCAAATGGAGAACTTGCAGAACTTGAACAATGGCTTTGGGGAGCAGCAAATCTACTCAGAGGTCCGATAGACAACTCAGATTTTAAGGCTTATATCTTCCCATTATTATTTTTTAAAAGAATCTCTGATGTTTATGATGAAGAGTATGAGAAAGCCATTAAAGAGGCAGGAGAAGACTTTCCTGAGAACCATCGTTTCCAAATACCTAAGAAAGCACACTGGAAAGATGTAAGAGAAAAGACAGAGAATGTTGGACAAGCGATACAGTATGCTTTTAGAGAGATTGAGAAAGCAAATCCAGATTTATTATATGGGGTTTTTGGAGATGTTAATTGGACTAATAAAAACAGGTTAAGTGATGAATTATTAGTTGATTTAATTGAACATTTTTCTGAAAAAAAATTATCTACTTCAAATACTGAACCAGATATATTGGGTCAAGCTTATGAATACTTGATTAAAAAATTTGCAGATTTAACAAATAGGAAAGCAGGAGAATTTTATACTCCAAGAAATGTCGTATCTTTAATGTCAAGTATTTTAAAACCAAAAGAAAAAGAAAGCATTTACGACCCTGCATGTGGGTCTGGAGGGATGTTGTTAGAATCCTTTCATTATGTTAAAGATAATGGTGGGGATATAAGAACCTTGAAACTTTATGGTCAAGAAAAAAATCTTACTACTTCCGCTATTGCTCGGATAAATTTATTTTTACATGGTGTTGAGGATTTTAGAATTGCAAGGGAGGATACATTAAGGAACCCTGCGTTTCATAATGGAGATATATTATCTAAATTTGATATTGTTATAGCAAACCCTCCATTTTCCTTGAAAAATTGGGGTTCAAAAGAATGGAGTAAGGACCCTTATGGAAGAAATATCGCTGGAACTCCTTCTGATAATAATGGAGATTTTGCATGGGTTCAACATATGATTAGTTCTATGGCTGAGCCAAGTGGAAGAATGGCAATTGTATTACCTCATGGGGCATTATTTAGAGGAGGAATTGAAGGTAAAATTAGAAAATTATTATTAGAAAAAGATTTACTTGAAGCGGTAATTGGGCTTGGACCAAATTTATTTTATGGAACAGGTATTAGTGCGTGCATATTAATTTTTAGATTAAATAAGAAACCAAAACAAAAAAATAAAGTTCATTTTATTGATGCTTCAAACCAATTTCAAAAAGGTCGGAATCAAAATTATTTTAATCAGGAGCATGAAAAACAAATTTTAGAATGGTATGAAAAATTTGAAGATGTTGAAAATTATTCTAAAATTGTGAACCTTTCTGAAATTGAAGAAAATGAATTTAATCTGAATATTTCAAGATATGTGATTAAATTGGATGAAGAAGATAAAATAACTCTTGAGGACGCTTATTCTGAAATGAAATCTGCACAAAAAGATTTTGAAAAATCCGAAGAGAGTATGATTAAAATTTTAAAGAGGTATAAAATATTAAAATGAATGAGAATATAATTAGTCAACAAGAATTAGAAAGCCATCTTTGGGGTGCAGCAAATTTACTTAGAGGGGTTATTGATTCAAGTGAATATAAGAGCATAATTTTTCCACTTATGTTTTTTAAACGTATATCTGATGTATATGATGAAGAGTTTGAAAGAGCATTAAAAGAAGCTAAGGGGGATAAAGAATATGCAAATTATCCAGAACAACATGAGTTTATTGTTCCAAAAGGATTTCATTGGAAGGATGTAAGAGAAAAAACAAATAATGTTGGAGGGGCAATAAAAAATGCTATGATTGAAATTGAAAAAGCAAATCCTAATAAGTTGACTGGAATTTTTGGTGATGCTAATTGGACTAATAAAAATAGGTTAAGTGATAGAATTTTAGTTGATTTAATTGAACATTTTTCTGGAATAAATTTCTCTTTGAAAAATGTTCCTCAAGACGAATTTGGAATCGCTTATGAATATTTAATTAAAAAGTTTGCAGATGATAGCGGTCATACTGCTGCGGAATTTTACACAAATAGAACTGTTGTAGAATTAATGGCAAAAATAATGAATCCAAAACCAAAAGAAAGTATTTATGACCCAACTTGTGGTTCTGGGGGTATGCTTCTTAATTCGGCATTGCTTGTTAAAGAAAGAGGTCAAGAGCATAGAGGAATAAAACTTTATGGACAAGAAATTAATTTAATAACTTCAGGTATTGCTCGGATGAATATGTTTATTCATGGATTTACAGATTTTGAAATTGTGAGGGGAGACACTCTAAAAAATCCTGCATTTACTGAACAAGATTCGTTGAAGAAATTTGATATTGTTATAGCAAATCCTCCTTATTCAATAAAAAAATGGGACCAAAAGTCTTGGGAAAAAGACCCTTGGAAAAGAAATAAGTGGGGTTTACCTCCAAAGGGAAATGCAGATTATGCTTTTTATCAACATATTCTTTGTTCAATTAAAGATAATGGTGGGAGATATGGAATACTTTATCCAAACGGAATTTTAGAAAGAGATTCTGAGAAAAAAATAAGGACTGCAATTGTAAAAGACGATTTAATTGAATGCATAATTGGTCTTGGAAAAGATTTATTTTATAATTCATCAATGGAATCTTGTCTTGTGTTTGGAAGCACAAAAAAAAGTAAAGATAGAAAAGGAAAAATTTTGTTTATTGATGCTAAAGACTTAATTAAAAGAGAGAATGCTCAAAATTTTCTTACTAAAGACCATATTAAAAAAATACTTGAAGCTTACGAAAAATTTGAGGACATTGAAAGATTTGCAAAAGTTGTAACAATTAAAGAAGTGGAAGACAACGATTCAAATCTGAACATTAGATTATATGTTCCAGATATGAGATATTATAATGAGGAATTGATTAAAACGCCTCTAAAAAATTATGTTGATAAATTTATAGAGTCTAAAAATGATTTGAAAAAATCTACAAAGGAAATGAATGAAATGCTAAATGAGGTCGTTAAATGAAAATTCCTAAAGGTTGGAAAAAGGTAAAATTTGGAGATGTTGTTCAGAAGGTGAATGATAAAATTCCAAACAGAAGTGAATGGACTTTTGAAAGATATATTGGAGGACAACATTTTGATGAAGGCGAAATTAGAGTTACAAAATCTGCACCAATAAAGGGTAATGAGTTGGTTATTGGTTCAGCTTTCCACATGAGATTTAAACCAGGGCATGTTCTTTATGTTACAAGAAATCCTCGTTTACGTAAGGGAGGGATGGTTGATTTTGAAGGAGTTTGTTCTAATGTTAGTTTTATAATGCAAACAGATGAAACACAATTATTACAATCTTTATTACCATTTATTATCCAAACAGAAGATTTTGTGATGCACACTTGTAATAATGCACATGGTTCAACAAATCCTTTTTTAAATTGGAAGGATATTGCAAATTACGAATTTTTATTGCCTCCGATTGAAGAACAGGAAAAGATTAATGAAATTTTGTGGAGCATTGAAGAGAATTTTAAATTAAATAATATTTATTTAAACAAATGGGTATTATTAAAAAATAAATTATTATCAGATTTCTTTAATAAAAATAACAATTTGATAACATTAAAAGAAGTAGCGGATATAAATAAAAATTCTTTGTCGCATAAAACATCTGACAAGTATGAATTTAAATATTTAGATATATCTTCAATTATTGAAACTGGAATAATTGGAAATCTTAAAAAAATTAAATATGGAGAAGCTCCTTCAAGAGCCAGAAGAATTATTAAATTTAAGGATATTGTTATCTCAACTGTTAGACCTTATTTAAAAGGATTTGTATTTATATCTAAAAATATCCCTGACCTTGTTGGCTCAACAGGTTTTGCCGTTTTATCAGCAAAAAAAGAATATTTGCCTGAATATTTATGGGTTTTTGTATTATCTAAATTTTTTATGAGACAAGCAGAACAATCTATGGTGGGCTCAAATTACCCTGCTTTAAATCAAAAAGATATTGAGAAGTTTAAAATTCCTAAAGTAGGTTTAGACATACAAAAATCTTTTGTAGATAAAATTTTAAAAATTGAAGAAAATATTCACTTAATTAAAAATAATAAATACTTAGGACATAATCTGCGTAACAAACTATCAAACGAACTTCTCTCTGGAAATATTATCTTAAGCTAACATTTTCTTTAAAATATCTTTTTCTAAAATAAATAATGAACCCCTTATATCTTTTGCAGTTTTTAAAATAAAGTCATCATAATAAACTTTTATAGAATTTTCATCCACATTAGCTTTTTTATTTAATTTGAATTTGAAAGTAAAATTGGAAAATCGGGGGTCTATTAATGTAATCTCTTTGTTTATGTGTTTCTTTCCATTATAGAATAGTTTGAAGGCATTATCAACAACTAAAAACATTTTTTTAGAATATTTATCTCTATTTATTTCAACTCTCAATTTGGGAGCTTGTTTTTTTAATTCTTTAAAGGATATTTTTGAAGGGTTATGAACCATCATGTTTCTTAAATAAATCAATAAAGACATTTTTAAGATATAATTGATTGAAGAAGTATAGTTTGAAACATTTTCTATTTCTACTTCTTTTAATAAGGATTCAAATTTTCCAAATCTTTTTTTCTTTATTTTTTTCAACTTTTTATTTTCATATATGTTTAACAAAATAAGTAAAACTTCACAACATAAGGTTATGAATGTTTCAAATTTTGATAGATAAATTTGTTCGCAACCTATTAATCTTTTCCAATCGTATCTTTTTTCTAAATAAACTAATTCATCATAAAGTAGATTTATGTATGTAGTCTTTCTTTTAAGTAAATCAAAAAGTCGCTTATTTCCTAACTTGCTTTTACATTTCTCTAATAAGTCTAAAATTGGAGAAAATCCAGAACCATATGCACTCTCTTCAGACAACCAATTAAAATGTTTAATTTGTCCAAAATAACTATCTAAATGATTTTGACCTTCTTTTTTATCTTTAATTATATTTACTGGAAGTTGAACATAATGTCCCATAAGAAACATCCCCATCCCAATTTTTGTTTTTAATATTTTGAGTTCTTCTTCAGGAGTTAATTTCTTTTTCATTGTATACTTAAATTATAAGAATAGTTTATTTAAAGAATTTATCACTTTCAATAAGACCAAAAACTTTAAAGTGTCTAATTCTTGTGATTTATATGATATTTAATGAAGAAAATACAGTTGAAGATTATATAAAAGATTTGCTGGAATCTAAACATAAATGGAAGTATGTTAATCAAAAGGAGCTAAAAAGACAAGAAAATGACGTTCTTGTTGAAGGTTCTGTTAGAGACGCTTTAATTAGACTTAATCCAGAAATAAAAGAGAATCCTGATTTGGTTGAAGAAGTGTTATATAAGTTAAGGGCGATAATTATTTCTGTTAAAGGAACTGGGTTGGTTAAGACAAATGAAGAATTTTTAAAATGGATTAAAAATAGTAAAACCATGCCTTTTGGGGAGAATGGTGAACACACAACTATTAATTTAATTGATTTTAATGATGTAGATAATAACGAATTTATTATAACAACTCAATATAGTTATGTTAACAAAAGACCTGATTTAGTTTTATTAGTTAATGGTTTACCTTTAATTGTTGGAGAAGCTAAAACTCCTATAAGACCTTCAATTACATGGGTAGATGGGGCAAAGGACATAACTGCTTATCAAGAAGTGATACCACAATTATTTGTTCCTAACTTATTTTGTTTTTCAACAGAAGGCAAGGAATTTCGAGTTGGGTCTATTGGTCTACCAATTGAAAAATGGCAACCATGGAAAAAAACAAATAGAGATGAATTTGAAATTTTAAAAGAAGTGGAAATTGCAATTGACCTTTTATTTTCAAAAAAAGTTATTTTAGATTTATTAAAAAATTTTACATTGTATGGAACAAATGATAATGGAAGAAAAATAAAAATAATGTGTCGCTATCAACAATATGAAGCAACAAATCAAATAGTTAAAAGAGTTATTGATGGGAGAATTAAAAAAGGATTGATTTGGCATTTTCAGGGTTCTGGTAAAAGTTTATTGATGGTTTATGCTGCGAGTCAATTAAGAAAAGCCCCTGAATTAAAGAGCCCAACAATTATTGTGGTTGTGGATAGAATTGATTTAGATTCTCAAATTACTGGAACTTTTAATGCATCGGATATTCCAAATGTAGTAACTACAGATTCAAGGGAAGAATTAAGAAAATTGTTAAAGCAAGATACAAGAAAAATTATTATTACAACTATTTTTAAATTTGCTGAAGCAAATGACCAATTGAATGATAGAGAGAATATAATTGTATTAGTTGATGAAGCTCATAGAACTCAAGAAGGAGATTTAGGAAGTAAAATGAGGGCTGCATTACCAAATGCTTTCTTCTTTGGATTAACTGGGACACCTATCAATAAAAAAGATAAAAACACTTTTGCCACATTCGGAGCAAAAGAAGATGAAAATGTGTATTTGAATAAATATTCTTTTGAACAAGCAATTGAAGATAAAGCTACACTTCCAATTGATTTTGAACCACGATTACTTGATTTACATATTGACCAAGAGAAGATAGATATTCTTTTTGAAGAAATAGTCGAAGAAAATAAATTAAACGAAGAAGAAAAAATACAACTATCAAGACAGGCTGCGAAATTTGGAAATTTAGTAAAAGCTGAAAAAAGATTAACTAAAATTTGTGCAGACATAGCAAACCATTTTAAAACTTATATCGAACCAAGTGGATTTAAAGGACAAGTAGTAACCTTTGATAGAGAATCCTGCCATCTTTATAAGAATGAATTATTAAAATATTTTCAAGCTGAAGAAGTTGCTGTTGTAATGACCTTAGCCAAAAAAGACCCTGAATCATGGAAACAAATGTATTCTCTAACTACTGATGAACAAGAAAGACTTTTAGAAAGATTTAGAGACCCTTCAGACCCGCTTAAATTATTAATTGTAACTTCAAAACTTTTAACAGGATTTAACGCACCAATAAATAAAGTAATGTATTTAGATAAACCGATGAAAAATCACACTCTTTTACAAGCGATTTGTAGAGTTAATAGAGTATATGAAAATAAATTTAGGGGTTTGATTGTAGACTATTTAGGGGTGTTTGATAAAGTGACAAATGCTCTTCAATTTGATGAAAAAGAAATAAAAGATGTAATAAAAAATCTCGAAGAATTTAAAAAAGAAATTCCTAAAGCTGTGCAAAATTGTTTAGCTCATTTTAAAGGTGTGGATAGAACTATTGAAGGATATGAAGGATTATTAACAGCACAAGACGCTTTACCCACAAAAGAGAATAAAGATAAATTTGCCTCAGATTTTAATTATTTACATAATCATTGGGAAGCTATTTCACCAGACCCTGTTCTAAAAAAATATCAAACAGATTATAAATGGCTAAGCCAAGTATACGAATCTTTAAGACCTCCAAGTGGAAGTGGTGCTTTGCTATGGCACACATTAGGACCAAAGACTATTGACTTAATCCATAAAAATATAGAAGTGGATGCGATTAGAGATGATTTAGATAAATTAGAGTTAAATGAAAAAGTGTTAAAGAAAATAAGTGAAAAAAATCCAGAGGCTCAAGCAAAGGAATTAGAAATAAAAATAATTTGGAAATTACATAAAAAACCAAATGACCCTGAATTTATTGAATTGGGTAAAAGGTTAGAAGAAATTAAGGAAAGATATCAACAATATGCAAGAGATAGTTTAGGTTATTTGAAGAGTTTATTAGATTTGGCTAAAGATGTAGTAAAAGTAGAAAGAGAAACTAAAGCTGAACCTGTCGATGATACTAAGGAAGCATTAACTAAATTATTTTTAGAATCTAAAGTTGATGCGACCCCTAAAATAGTTGAACAAATAGTAAGTGATATTGATAATGTAGTTAAAGTTACAAGATTCGATGGTTGGCAATGGACTAACTCTGGAGAAAGAGAAATTAAACAAGCATTGAGAAAAGTGTTATTAAAATTTAAACTTCATAAAGAAGAAGATTTATTTGATAAATCTTATCAATATATTCGGGAGCATTATTAAAATGAATAAGAAGGGTCAAGGAGAAGAAATTGTTGTTTATGCAGTAGTATTCTTAGGATTATTCTTTATTGGTGGAATTATTGGGAGTTTATCTCTCTCTGAATTTTCTGGAAGATTCTTTATAAGTGGATTAATCTTTGCAATTTTTGGTACTGGAGCTGGAGCATTTATCATAAAAATAATTCTTCATAAATAAAATGATATATAAACTATCTCCCTCATCCTTAAATCTCATGAAAGATTGTCCTCGCTGTTTCTGGTTAGCACAGCATAAAGTTTGGAAAAGACCAGCAGGAATATTCCCAAGTCTGCCTTCTGGAATGGATAAGATTCTAAAAGTTCATTTTGATAAATTTAGAGATAAAAATCAGCTTCCTCCAGAGATATGTGAAAATGGAGAATGTAAAAATATGAAATTGTTTGATGATAAAGAGAAGTTGAAAGTTTGGCAGAGCAATTTTAAGGGCATTTCCTGGAAGGATAGAAAAGGAAATGAATTACATGGGGCAGTAGATAACATCCTTGTTAAAGGTAAAAAGTTAATTGTCCTTGATTATAAAACAAGAGGATATCCTTTAAAAGAAGATACAGCAGAACATTATAGATTACAACAAAATACCTACAACTTCTTGCTAAGAAAAAATGGCTATGAAACAGAAGATTATTTTTTCCTACTCTTTTATATTCCTAAAGAAGTTATGGCGACAGGAGAAGTAATATTCGATACAGAATTAGTAAAAATGAAGGTTGATATTAAAATGGCTGAGAAGGTTTGGAAAAATGCATTAAAACTTCTTGAAGGAGAATGTCCTAAGAAAAGTTGTGAATGGTGCGAGGGAAGATAGAAAATGGAAAAAATACTAAAGAAATATCAGGATAGATTAAATGATATAAGCCGAAGGAATAGAGCGATTCGGCTATCAAGGATAATTAAGAAAAAAACATTCGATATTTCTGATCTTTCTAAATTGGATAAAGACAGCCCATTTAAAATAACCAATAATATTTTTATTGAAGGAAAGTCAATTAATTTGGTAAATATTAATGTTAAGAATAGTGATGAAGAAAGAATTTTAAAAGATATTTTATATTTAAAAAGGGATGTTGAATTTACATTGAAGGAAAAGGGGTATTATGAATGTTTTTTGGGATACCCATTTATACAAGGGAATTTTTTTGATGGTTCTTTTTTTAGAGCTCCTTTATTTCTTGTTCCAGTAGAAATTGGACTTAATAGATCTACTCAGAAGATCACAGTTAAACCTCTTCCAGATTCTAATATTCAAATAAATAAAACTTTTTTTCTTGCATTTAATAAATATAATAAAAATTATAAAAATATAGATCTTGAAGAATTAAAAAAAATTGAAGATTTAAAACCAACAGAGTTAATTAGTTGGGCGGAAGATTTGTTTAAGAAATTAAATATAAAAGTTAATATGAATAAATTTAAAGAAAAAGAAATTACTCAACTAAAACAATTACGTAAAGATGAACATCCAAAAGATTTAATGGGAAAAGTAGAATTTTTGCCTCTAGCAATTTTGGGACAATTTAGCCAATTAAATAGTGCAATCAATAATGATTATGATAATTTGGTCAAAAATGGTAATCTTGGGGAGGCATCAAAATTAATTTTAGGGGGAGAGATAGAAAGAGATCTTGAAGAAAGATTTGATGATGAAAAATTAATTGATTCTTCTGAAAAAGAAAATTTCTTTATAACTAAACCAGATATAAGTCAGGAGCAGGTTTTGACTAAATGTAGAAAAGGTAAAGGATTAGTTATCCATGGGCCTCCAGGAACAGGAAAGTCTCAAGTAATCACAAATTTAATTGCAGATAACTTATTAAGAAATAAAAAGATTTTATTAGTTTGTGAAAAAAGAGCAGCATTAGATGTAGTTAGGAACAGATTAGCTTCTAAAGGATTAAATAAACATTCTTTGCTAATCCATGATTCTCAAAATGATAGAAATAGAATTTTTAGGCAAATAGCTTCTATTTTAGATGAATATGATCTTCAAGATACGGGTATCAGAGATTATTCTAAAGATTATAATAAAAAAGTAATGTTAGAAAAAGCAGAGAAATTTGACGAGAAACTTAAAGAATTAAAGAATTTAATTGATTTGGTTCATGATAAAAGAGAATATGGGGTGAATTTGTATTCATTATATAGGCTTTCTAATAGGGACTATAAACCACTTTTAAATTTAAAAGATCCTCTTTTTGAGAAAGTAAACTTTAACCAATTGAAGATTTTTACAGATAAGATTTCTAAATTGGCTAATGGATTCTATAAATATGAAGATAAGAAATCTCCAATTTATCAAAGAAAACGATTTGGAGTAAAATTTGATGAATTAAAATTTAAGGAAGAGATAATTCAGGCAATAAAAGTTTTTGAGAGTTTTGAAAAGATATTTTATACAAAAGAATTTGAAAAAGACTTAAAATTAATTAAATTTAGTTCGAAGATTGATCTTGAAGTGTTATCTCAGATCTTAGGGGAACTTAAATTTTTAAAAGATAAGGAAAATGATAAAATTTCTAGGCTTTTTGACTTAAAATGGTGGCGTCTAAAATCTAAATATGTCGAAGTAAAATCTGCAGGTAAAATAGATGAGTTAATTAATAGGTGGAAATTATTAGAAAGTTCATTTAAAGAAATAAAAGATTCTTTGAATTATCTTCATTTAGTATTTGAAAAAGAATTTGAAATCGGGATAATTAAAAGAGTATTAAAATCTGAGAAAAACTCCACTCAATTTAAAAAAATAAAAGGATTATTTGGGGAACTTGACGAAATAATTATCTTCGATTCTATTGTTAGTGAGTTTAATGCTGTAGAAGATAGATTGGCAAAGTTATGTTACAAAGATATTGGATTTAATATTAAAGGAGATATGATTCCTATTTGGAAGAAGGCAATTGAAAATAGTTTTTATTTGCATTGGATTAATGAAGAAGAATCAAAGAATCCCTCAATTAGAAATTTTTCTTATGAAA
>Ga0208769_1000759_pt1 | contig 15072 bp, 15 predicted proteins | sample AntAceMetag02UKC_FD_184768 | JGI IMG/M metagenome (GOLD analysis project Ga0208769, IMG submission 184768) | Saline lake microbial communities from Ace Lake, Antarctica- Antarctic Ace Lake Metagenome 02UKC (SPAdes) (version 2) | ecosystem: Environmental > Aquatic > Non-marine Saline and Alkaline...
GGTAAGAGTCAAAGCTCCATCTGCATCAGAAATAGGTATCGCCCCTGCTGCCTTCCCCGTTGTCTGCTTCAGGGTGGTAAACGCACCTGGCGCCGGAGTCGTACCGCCTATTGCTCCGGGAGAAGCAAGAGAAACATTCTGCAATATCCACCTTTTATCCCCCGGGTTCTGGTCAGGTGCAATTATATCAGGACTGAACTCTGCCGCCGCACTGTCATCGTCAAGGACGTGGTGGTATAGCACCCCGGATATGGTAGTGAAGGCGAAATCACCATCCAGCAGATCAGCTCCGTCAATCCCGTCAACGGAGTTTGTTGTCCCGCCGAGCAGGGCCGTCTTGATATATACTGTTTTTGTTGCCATGTTATTCCCCTATCTTTTTTAGATGATCTATTTTTTGTAACCTCTGTCGTTCTTCAACGAAGGCCGCCAGGTCTATGCCTGTATTCTTTCCGATGACCTGTGCCACCACCTGCACCCATATATTTTCGTTTCTCTGCTCTTCCTGTGCTTTCTGGACGCCTACGAGTCGGTTACTCAAATCCTGAATCATTAAGAATGTCCTGCGAGGGGCACAATCTTTTATCAGAATAGGCTTCCCTTTTCCTTCTGGTGTCCACCATGATTCCTGATAATTAGGGCATTGCTCTGGTTTCCCACCTAATAAATCAAATAATTTACACTCTTTGTAATTGCATGTATTTTCCATTATGTCCTCTCGATGATGATTCCTAAGTTAGCAAGTGGACGATAGGTAATAGCGGTCGCCTTCGCTCCCGTTGCGCCTGTACCCTCTGCTCCCGTTGCGCCATGACTATGCGCTGTACCACTTCCTGTGGAAGACGATGTTACTGTATTAGTTCCGGTAGATCCAGGTTCAGTCAAACCATTAGATGTCCCACCTTCACCCCCTCGACCAGTAGGATGCGTAACCGTATGTGTATGTGCCGCTAATTCAGCTACCGTTAGAGCATGACTTCCGCCTGTATGCGTATGGCTTGGGCCAGTATGGGTATGATTAGGCTGTGTCCATGTACCTATCTGTTGACCGCCTGTTGTGTTGTAGGCGTTTGAACCACCCTTACATGCCAAGAGAGCGTCTGAGGTTGAAGCGACTATGCTCCAGCCAGAAGGTGCGGTGTTTTGATATGTCCAGATTTTATTAATAGAGTTAAGCTGTGCTGCTGTGGCTGTAAGCCCCAAAGTACCTAAAGCAATGGCTGCGCTTGCGTCATCTATAAGTGTCGCCCCGAAAGCTGAAATGGTGGTAGAGGCCGGAAGTTCGAGAGTGCCAACATTTGCAGCAACATCTGTTGCTCCAGTTGACAATGTATGAGTATGAGAGTTTTTGGCAGCAGTCCCGTCAGAAGTAGCGTTTATCTCTGCCGCTGTGGCATTTATCCCTAAGTTGAGTAGAGCATTAACCGCTGACAGGACTTCCGGAACTCCCGTTGCCGCTGTTTTTCTGCCGATAAAAGAGGCGGTTGCCATGTCATTCATTTTTGCAAGGGTTACAGCTTTGTTTGTAATCGTTAAAGCGCCAGAGCCGGTAACTTCGCCTGTGTGGGTAGCGTTAGTTACTTTTGCATTATTGGTAGCAACATTGCTCTCTATTGTGTCTAAATTAACCGCCTGGGTTACAGTTATGTGACCAACTTTGGTCGCATCTCCACTTGGATATGTATTTTTAGCTGTGTTAGCTACTATCTCAGCCCACTTTGCCGTAGTCAACATACCGGCGGTCGAAACCGTAGCTGCTGGCAAGATTACATCATTAGCCCCGCCATCACTTGTTATCCCTACCGTTGTTGTAGTCACCGTTCCTACACTTAAAGCGGTTGATACGTTCGTGTTTTTAGCGGTGTTAGCTATAATCGCTTGGATATGTGCAGCCGTTGCGTAACCTGCGGCCAGATTAGTTGCTGCCGGAATACTAATAGCAGGCGTTGTACCTCCCGATGATGCCACCGGAGATGTTCCGCCTACGGAGGTTACGGTTCCTGGTTGCGCTCCTGCTGCGATTCCATTAAGTTTTGCTATTTGAGTGGAGGTTGCATAACCATTGACGGAAGCAGTGGCCGCCGGTATAGCAATCACAGGAGCAAGAGCAGCTATTACCGTAGGCGTGTTGCTCAGTGTAATAGGGGATGTGGCTGAAAGGGTCTGTTTATTAGCTATGGTCAAAGCGGTAGAGCCTGTAACTTCGCCTGTATGTGTAGCGTTAGTTACTTTTGCTGTGTTTAAATTAATAGCAGTTCGGTTTTCCTGTAATGCAGTTTCTACATTTGTACCAGTAATTATTCCACCTGCATCTGCTATCGAAACCCCTGCGGCATTTTGGTCGCCAGTATTCGTTCCTGTTAGTCCTAAGTCGGTTTTAAGAGTTGCAAGAGTGTTGACTTCAGGCACACCCACACCCGCTGTCTTCCTGTAGATCAAAGAAGCGGTAGCCATATTTGCCATCTTTGCTAAGGTGACGGCAGCAGCGGATATTGTTAATGCGGTAGAGCCGGTAACTTCACCGGTGTGAGAACTATGATTGAAAGTCCTGTTAGCCTCCAAAGTCCCGCCACCAGATATACCCGTACCTGCTATCATGTTTATTGTTTTTGCTGGCACTCCCAATGTGGTTCTGGCCGTTAAAGCATCCGCATCATCAACTACGGTTGCCCCAAAAGCTGAAATGGTCGTATCGGCTGGAAGCGATAAAGTGGCAATATCAGCGTCAATCCCAAGGGTTGCTATGACTGCCGCTGCATTAGCATCGTCAAGTATTGATCTGGCGAACGCTGTTAAAGAGGCTTCTGCGATAGTGTCTACACCAGTGGTGTAAAGTATCTTGCCTGCGGCTGTTCCTAACGCTGCCATAGCAGTCAAGAAGGCATCGTAAGCCTGTACGTTTGTTCCTATGACTATTCCTAACTTAGTTCTTGCTGATGAAGCTGTGATAGCTTCTTGCGATGTTGCACCTGAATTTACAAAAACAGGAAGATTGGCTTTACCTGTAAGAGGCGAAACCTTTTCAAAGCCCGTTTCTATCGAATTAAACTCCGTTCGCATTGTAGCAGAAACAGCTTTTGAAGATGTACTCGGTATCCCGCTTTTGTTATAGAAGTCATTTCCCATTACCTTTTCCTCCGCCTTAGGCTGTATTCAAGTATCGCTCCGCTAAACCTGCCTGCGTTAAAACAATCACCTCTTGACCATATTTTTAACGATACGTTTACTCCACTTCCGGTCATGTCTAAATACGCAGGAGATAGAGAAACGCCGTCCCAGAAAAATGCATCCCAGGTAGTATCATCCCATATCGCCGAACTTAACTCAACGGGTTTTGTTGCTGTTAAAGCTTGACTTTGCGAAGGCTGTTCAGTTTCAGTTGACAGGTAGTCTAAATCATAATCAAATTTAAACTCATAATAACCCGTGCCGGATATTTCTACCGTTGCCTTTCTGTATCTTTTAATTAGTGTAGGGTTTTTTGAATTATTAAAAGCAAGAGTTATCCATGCCTCGATCTCACCCCCGTCAAAACTTGTTCCTTTCTCCATTTGATGAATATACCCGTCAGAATCACCAAAATAAACTTCTTCTGTTCCGCCGATTGTCTCGTAAGAATCTATACATTGCACTACATGGTCAAAAAACACCGGCATCATTCCTTGTACTTTACCGTTACTTAACGTCACATACAATCCTGTTTTATCGGAAAAGAAAAGGCAATATTGACTTTTATCTCTAAGCACACATGACGAGATAGCGTTAGGCCGTTTTGTTGTCAGCCATGTTTGGACTTGTTGTGATATTGTTGCGTCTGCAAAGTTTCCGTATTTCTCTGATGCTGCTAAACTTGTTATCCCCCTGTCATCCAACATCAAAGTCCCCCCGATTGTTTGGAGAGTGTATTCTATTGCTCCTGCCTCGTCTTTGTAAGTTATAAGATTCCAAGTACTTACGCCTGTGCCGTATAATATTCCTATTGTGTTTCGTGTGAAAATAGCAAGAGCGGCTGTATCAGAAGCCCCTGATTGTGATACAAAACCCGTGACAGTGTCCCCCATTGCAAGCTCATCGGCTCCGGTGATAGGCGACCAGACATACGGGGTCCCAGGACTTGAGTGTTGGACAGAACCAATATAAGAAAAAAATAGGTGGTTTCTATGGGCACAAACGTGTCCTGGCGCATCAGTAATCATGCCTGTTTCAATAGGCACAAAAACAGTCCCATCAAATTCAAAACCTCTATTCTTTCCGTCACAGCCATAAAGCCTTTTTGTGTTTACATCACCCCCGAAATTTGAGATTTTAAATTCAAATCTTCCGCCTGGTATGGCGAAAGTAATCGCTGCACCGTTACCAGATATATTCGCTACATTGAGATCAGCTCCTACTTTTATTGTTTCAGCCTGGAATGTGCCTGTCTGTGAAGCATAAATAAGCCTTCCAGCAACATCCCCTCCGGCAAAAGTCCCTGTTTCTAAAACAACTCTCGTAAGAATAGCTGTAGCTCCTGAAGTTTCTCCTTCAATAGTCTGGCCTTCTGCTATGACAAAAGTCCCTCCGGAGGTAAAAGACAGCTCTATCCCCAACTCGACCTTAGACCAGCCGGAAGCGGTTGACTTGTACATATCCACAGTCGTTCCGCCGGCATTATTCCTAAAGCCATATTGAACATCCTCGTAACTTACTACCCCTCTAATTATCCCAGAACCAGGGACAGCCGTAATATCATCTCTGTAAATATCCGCTGCGAGGTTTTTATACTGAGCGTGTAGTTTGGAAGTATCAGCCCCGTCAAAAACTTGTGCGCCGGTCGCTGTGCCTTTTGTCGTGACTCCTACCTTGACAACTTCTGCCTGAAATGTGCCACTAAGTTTTGTAAGAACAAAATAAGTCAAAGTTACCGCAACAATAACCCCTGTAGCTCCTGAGTCGTTGCCTGTAAGGGTATCTCCCAGAGTAACCGTCTGTATATCTGTGGCTTCCAATGTCGCATAATCTGCGTCTGACGGTGCAGTCTGCCCGTCATATCTTTCGTACCCTTGATATGGAATATATCCGCCGTTTATATCCTGAACGAAATTTTGTGAATCTCGACAGGCTCCCGGGCTTAGATTAAGCATAGGAGTTACAACATCCAAGCCGCCCTTAAAGGGTATATATTCAGGAGTAATCCTCGCTTGCGGAAGTTTCATGCGAGTGGTTCTCCGTATTCAAGTCGTGGCAACTGATTTTTCTCAAGTTTTCTTAAAAGATTCCTGTATTCATTCAAGCTGTGCGCATACAAATCTGGTGCCCCAGAGTACGCTGAGAAAAGCATCAACCCTTTCCAGACAATAGCCATGTGGAATTGAGAAGGAATTATAGGGATATCATCGTCCACAGTCATAGTTTGAGCTTTTTTAAAATACTCTCCCGTTACAGTATAAACAGCATCAGGGATTGCCCATAAATACAATGAGTTGTCTGGCTTTATTGTGGTTATCGTAGGTCTCCCTGATGTTGTTCTAGTATTCCCAAACATATAAGCCCCTTGGAAGATATCCCATGGCACAAAAATAAGATACTGTTCGTCTGCCGCAGAAGAATAAAGCGTCATGGAATAATCTCCATCTGTCTTCCACGAAGCTAAATCAGACAAAGAAATATCAGCAGGAGCATAACCTTGAATGCCTGACGTGGTAGAAAAACTAAAGCTTGTTTGTAGAAACTTCCAGTTTGCGTAAGCGTTCTGGATAGTCTCATAAGCAGAAAGAACCCACTCAACAATCCTGCCCAGCTCACCCGTCTGGCTTACAACGGTGATTGGCCCGGTTCCAGCTATGCCTGCTTCTAATCGTAATCTCTGAGCAATTTCTAAAAAGTTCATTATGCCCCTTTAGGTTTGCGATAAAATCCCGTCGAGCCATTGGCGACCATTCGGTGAAGGGTCGTATAAGACTGCGAAAGGGTAAGAAAGCGTTGTTTGTGAAACGAGCTGTATGTTCTCTGGGCGGTTAGAATCCACAATCCTCTGAACATATTTAGTCCCTCTGGTACGAGCAAGAGCCTCTACATACTTACGCTTAATCTTAGACTCAACTCCCCGTATAACTGGCTGATTAAGGCCATTTACCTGCGGTGTAACAACGTCTAATGCCCCTTCCTCAGATGAAGGATGAATGAGAATAGTTAGAACATTATTCATAAAAGCCGCAAGTTCAGCAGTTTTTGCAAAGTCATTCTCAGTCACTTTTTCTATGGGGCCGTGATCGCCTAACTCAGACTGTTCCATTGCTTTATCTTTACCAAGTTTATCACTATGTGCTTCTGTTGCTTTTGACATTTCAATCTCCTTGCTCCATAGTTAATGTGAGGAAGCTGTCTGGAGGAAACAGTATTCAGGCGCGCGCCCTATCCCCACATTTTATTTTACGATGTCAATGGAGCCGCAGGAACCGCAAACAAATCGTAGTAAGTTACTGTTCCACCACTGATATCATCGGTCAAATCATCCGTTCCAACTGTGAATGTTGCACCATCGGTGGCAATCTTGATAGCACCAATCGGGCAAGTATTTACTGCCGGGGTCGGCCATACCAAGACATTAGTTCCTGCCGTTAAACTGGCAGTAGTAACCTCTGTGCCTTTGATTGTATCAATAACATTCCCTGTGGTAACTGTGATTAAGTACAAACAGGTTGTATCGTCTGCCTGTTCAGCACATGCTGTTGGGTCGATATTGTCAGCACTTCCCTTGTAGTAATTGATGCCATTGATTGCGAATCCAACCCCAGTGCCATTAGGCGCTGACGTCTTGATTGTAGAATCGTTTGTACCTTCGGCAAGGCCTGCTTTATCCTTACAAAAGGTTCCGCCGCGAATAAGCTCATTAAGATTTAAAGTCATTTTTTAGTCTCCTTTTTCTATTTCAATAAATTTTTCAAGCGGAGCCAAAACATCCGCTGATACGTTAAATGGTTTTCCGTCTACCTCAAGAGGCAAACAAACTTTCTCAAACTCAACTTCAACTTCTTCGGTCATAAGCTTCATATAATCTTCCTGAAACTTGACCATGTTCTCGCTGTTAGGCGCTATCGAAACACTCCCTTTATCATCTTTTTCGCCATGCTTATTTACCAGTGTGTTTCTAACACCTTCGATTGCATCGTATAGTTTCCCGATTGCAATCTTGAGCTTTGCCAATCCGAAACTTGCCTTGACCGGTAAATCTTTTTCAGAAAGTGTGTCCAATGCGCCATGTGCCATAAAAATTTCACCGTTTAAAAGTTTCATAATAATTCATATCTCCTGTAATATTTCCTGAGGTTAATTGTAGGAGCGGGGTCGCTCAGGAAACAACCCCTTCAAGCCATGGACTCTATCCCACAATTTTTATGTTAGGTTACACCAATAATAGTATCATGAACGTATATATATCCCGAAGTCCCATTCAACATGACCTTAATAGAGGCAATAGGTGTTTCGTCATACCCACTATTGTAGGTTCCCATTGTCAAAGCAGCCTGACTTCCATCTGTTTCATTAAAATGTATAGCATTGGTTACTGTTCCGACCAAACTAATTGCATGAGTAACAGCAGAAGTTGTACTAGACTGTCCTTCGATGTGTATTCCAACAGGCAGAGCGGCAGTACCGGGTGTAGCCAATATTCTTATTGCTGCTGTCTGATTGGCGCTCATACTACGAATATCAAGACCAAAATTAACATAATTAGCAGCTTCACAGTTGACATTTATCCGCATACCACACGTTGAGCCGACAAGGCCATTTTCACGAACCCGAGGCCGAATCTCCAAGCAAGCACACTCTTGAGCTACAGTTGCACCAGCAGTAATATCTAAATCAAACAAACCGGCTGTTAATGTAGCAGAACCAGTAGCTGTTATAGCATGAGCGCCTATTTCCATCGAGGCAAGACAAGCAGACTGCTCACCAAGAGCACAATCGTCACCAATAGCTACTCTTCCTCGTGAGGCATAACCATTTACAAGATCAAAATTAACATCAAGACGATTATACCCAACATGGATATAGCCAGCACTGGCTGCTTGAGTTTCAATATAATTCACACTGCCCATTACATAATCAGCAGAAGCTGGAGTAGCAGTAATATGCGTAGTCTGCATCACCAAGGTGTCGGTCACCGTTCCATAGGCAAGAGCAGTATTATATGAACCATGCTGCAATACTGACGCTGTAACGAATCCATCACCGGCTGTCTGAGCGACTGACACATTTACAGCTGTTGAACAAGCCCCTGAAAGAGCAATACCGTCTGTAGCTGTGCCTGCAAGCGAAATACCAGTCGTTCCGGTAAATCCACTTGTTACGGATATTGCCGTTGTTCCATCCCCAGAAAGGGTTATACCCGTAGTATAATCGCCTGAAATTATAATTGGATAGGCTGTGTCGCTAAAGGTCATTGCCTTAAAGGTGGTCGGGTCGTCATCGTTTAAAAACTTTGCAAATATAGACCGAAGTGAGCGCCTTGCTCTTGAATCGGCTATATAGTTTATGTAACTCTGTATTTTAGACATATTACCTCCTTACTCATGTGGCTTTCGCCGGGTAAGTCTTGTTTAATTATTTACTGCTAAATCACCTTCTTATAACTGCGTACTGCACGATTCTATGCGGACAAGCCAATTTTCGTTTAGTCTCACACAAGACAGCCAGAAATCAGCTCCAACGAATCCGAACATACCTGAAGGATTGGCATGGTTTTTCACGTTAGACGGAATTATCGTGGGTGAAATACCTGTATATCCATGGCCTTTAAGTGAAATATGACCCCATGCTGACTCTGCCATCACAATCGCAGGGTAAACATCATTATTCGAACCACCCGCGGAAACCATTGTGTCATCATCAGTATCACCAGCAGCAAGATAAGGAGCGAAAAGAGGTGAGGTTACAAATCTAAATTCCTCGACTGCTCCGATTTCTCTTGCATGGACGGGTTTAATCGCTGATCCGTAATCAACTCTTTTAGTGAATCCTGCAATATCTCTTATGTCTGAACTCTGATCTGTGTGAATGAACACGATATAAGCCTCTTCAACTGAGCTTACTCCAAAGTCAGGGCCGGATTTAATCGCGGTAGTTACTTTTTTACCCCTGTTGTTTTCAAGCGTTCTTGCAGCCTGACGAAGTTTATTCAAACTTATGGCTGTGTTAAGACCTACTCTTGTGTCACCATTTGCATAAATAACACTCGAACCAGCTTTTACCTGACCGTATGCAATAAGCTCGGCTACTTCACCCATCGTCTCGCCTGTGAGCTTTGCCATATCATCAGGGATGTTATCTTCATAAAGAAGTTGTGCTTTGCTTGTGAATTTAAACAACACCGCATATTGGCTTAATGAGGAGGTAACATCAGTATAACTAATTGTATTCGCCGTGGGTGTTACACCCTCAGACGTTACAAAGTCAGCTGCGGTTATATTTGGTGTTTCATTTGCGTTTGCATTAAAGGGTTTTAATCTCCTAAACACAACCGTATCTGTCTTGTTTAACGGATGTTCTTTCTGATCTCCGAACTTGCCAAGCACGATTATCGGCTCTGCGTGTTTCAACATTTTTAATTCTGCATACAGCAGATTTCTACTTGGATCTGTGGAATATTTTTGGGTACTCATAATTTTACCTCTCCCTATTCCTCCCAGATTTCAGCGGCTATTTTTTTTCTTATTTCTGCGTCTGACATGTCTGCTTCCGTCTTAATCGGTTTAGTTTTCTTGCCATCCACTGCAACTGACTGTTTCAGCCGTTGCTTTCTTTCCGCTGCTATCTCGGAAGGTGATTTATTGTTTTGTTTGTTTGTGAATTTGTCTAAGACCGAAATTGCGTCTTTGGCAAACTTACTTGTTGTCAATTGTTTAACTTCATCCGGTTGCTTCCCTATCCAACTTAAATACTCAGGTGTTTTAATTGTTTCTTCCCACCCTTCATGTTTGAGATCGAGAAGCGATGTCTGGGTAGATTCAAGCATTTTTTCAAGACCCGTTATCTTGCCTTCTGATTGCTCTCTGCTGGCGTTAAATGCTTTCTGGCTATCCATGATCTCTTTCTTGCTCAACTCTATGTTGGAGTTGGTCTTTGCAAGCCTTGAATCAATAGCCTCTGCCCATTCGGGGAAATCCTCTTTTAATACGTTCCATGCTTCATCGTCTGACGCAGCCTTTTCAACCTCTTCTTTCGTGGGTGCGGGTTTCGTTTCAGCTTCATGCATCTTATTCTGGATTGACCCTATCCTGCTTTCTGTCTGTTTTAACCTTGCAACCATTGTGTCAAAGTCTTTTAATTTTGTGTCGGAGTCTTTTAATTTATTAGACATAGCTTCAAAAGTTTTTCGCAGGGCGGGACTTACTCCGGCCCACTCATCTTCTGGCTCTTCCGATTCGACTTCAACTGCCTCGGCTACTTCTTCCTTGCTTTTAGTTTCTATCGGTGCTTCGTCAAAGACTTCGGCAGCGATTTCATCTCTAATAGCTTGGTTTTCTTTTTCTGTTTTCCCTTCTTCTGTTTTATCTGGCATAATGTTTTTCCTTTCTCAGCTAAACGGTGAGAAGTTCGAGGCGATTAAATCGGCTCGTAAAAATAAAAAAAGCCAGTTAATGAGATTTCTCCCATCAAGCTGGCTTCTAAATAGATAGCTCTATTCGCTTGTTATGTTAAATTGTTGTATTTATTCTTTATCAATTTTAATTGAAATTGTCAAATTAATAAATTTCAATCTGTCTGTTCTTACTTTTTCGACTTTATAATGAATACTATGATCCTTTAACATCTGTTCTATTTCGGATTGTATGGTTTCTGCCTGTGCTTGTATCATGTTTTATTCTCAGGTAATTTAAGTATCTCTTTTAACAGCTTAATCCTGCCTCGCAATGCTGCTGTTTTTAATTCAGTTAACTTCTGGAAATCGTTTCGTTCTCTTGCATTAATAAGTTCAACTTCAAGCCATTTTCTTACAAATACCCATGTTGGAGAATATGCGTCAATAAGACCGTCATAATCAAAATTCCCTGGTATCTTGACCTCTAATCTTTCTATCTGCTTATTTTTTCTGGGTTTAAACCACAACATTATGCTCCTATTGCATCCTATAGTTCTTTTTCCCTAAGTGATGAGCAAGGCTCTTCTTTGCTCCTTCTAATTTAGCTTTTTCAAACCCAATTCGATCATGAATATAACGTTTGATTATCTTCCCACACTCTGAACATTTTTCAACACCCATATTTGTCCCATAGGGATCTATTATAATAAAATTAACATTATAATGTTTACATTCCGCTTGACATATCTTTAGCTCTAACGCCTCAAACCTCTCTCTTGTTTTTTTTAACATTTTACCTCCAAGCGATGTTTAAAACACACCGTCTTTCCCCTCCGTGAAATTACTTAACCATTCAATTTCAGAAATTTCCACCCAGTTCTCAGCTTCAGCTTCACTATTAATCTCAGCGCAACTTATGCTATGCCCTGTTTTGTCAGCTTCTTCTACAACAAACACATGCCCCCACCGTGTTGTTTCTACCTCACCGACTATTGAAATGTATCTGCCTCCGTAATGACGATAATATTTTCCTTTTTCAAAGCGCATTCGATTTTCCTCCTAAAATCATATTAATCTTCAAAAGCTCTGCCATCCTTTGCTTTTCCTGCTGGCTCGCTTACTGGTTCTATAATTTGCTCTCCCCCACCTTTTTGTGAAGATAGATCACGCTGTAAGTTCATTTTCGCTGAATTTGTTGCAAGATCGGCTTTTATCTTATCAAGGCTTATCCCTGATTTAGACGAAAATTCCATTATCTTTATTTGGTAGTCTATTCCCTTTATTTCTTTTTCGTGCTGTCTCTCGGCTTCTGCGTCTTTGGCTTTTTCTTGAAGCTCGGATATTGTAGCGTCTCTTCTCAATTTAAACTCTTCGTTTTGACCTTTCTGAGACATTTCGGCTTTTTCCATTTCTGTTTGAGCTCTTATCTCTGCGGCTGCAATACGTGGATCTTTTGGCTGTTCGGTTTGTTTTTCTTCATCTGTCTTTATCTCGTCATCAGATTTAAGTATATCTAAATGCATTGCAGAAAATAAGGCTTTAATGGCTTTCTTCCAGTCAACTAATGCTTTTATATCAGGGTCTTGTTTTGCCTGGAATACTTGGAATAATGACTTAGCCTGCTGGTCTTTTTCAAGAAGTACTGAAGTGCCTCTGACGTCCACGTTATAGTCGCCTTTAATTTCCGGGTCTTCGTTGTATTGCATATTCCACGAATAATAACGAGTTATATGCGGTCTTGTAATCCTGTCATCCCATGTTTTTACTCTTGATCTGAGCGCTACGTTGTTTGCATCAACCATTATGTTCGTTGCGCCTAAGGTTTCCGGTATCTCGCCTTTTTCACCCTGAAACATCATCGGCAAAGAGGTTTCCATGTCTATAAACCTTAAGGCTAACTCTATTATATTCTGGAGCTCTACTTGATTATTGGCTATCTGAAACTGAGCGAAAGCCTGCCTTACATCTTCACTCTCTCCTGTCGCCCTCCATATTTTTTTGCCTGTGATTTCCCACCTACCATCGTCCGGCTCAACCCCTGATCCTAAAACTATATTAGCTCCCGCAGAATCGCCGGCGTTGTCCATCATTGCCCGCCAAGCCGCAATCAAACATCTTTGCTGCCATAAAGCTATTCTTGGGATACCTATTCCCCACGGAGAGCCGTTGACAGTTGTCCACTGAAAAAAATCATACGGTAGCTCACCTGAATCAAGGGTGTTTAATAGAACTTTGATCGGTCTGTCATTAACAAAGACAACACACGCTGATAAAGACTCGGCATTCGCTTCTGAGCAATCACACCCTAAAGACTCCAGGGATTCCTTATCTAAGTCCCCGTAGTATTCCCATCTTTCGTAAGTTGAACCAGCTGACGCAATCGTTTGTTTTATCTGTTGTTTTTTGTTTTGTGCGATATTTACGGTGGTTCTTTTAGGTTCTTCAGATAAAATCATAAGGATTTGGTCTTCTAAATATCCATCAACGCCTATTAATTTCCTTAGTTCCCGAGGGAGTATTTCGTCACGTTCCCACATGTATGCTGCTCTTGAAATATCTTCTTCGCAGTCAGGATCAGGGTAAATATTCCACGGATCGACACTCTTAGAAGCTGGTTTGAAGTCCTCTATAATTTCTGCAACATGAACTGTTGTTTCTCCATCTGTTTCAGGTTTCCATGACCTTTTAATGGTTTTGACTACGTTCGGGCCTTTTAAAATTCCGGTTCCGAGTCTGACTGCATTTGCAACTACCTTCCTGCATTCCCCGTTATATCCACATTCTGTTAATTGATCGTCTATTGCCGTTTCCATTCCTGACATTTTATCTTTTGCTACATCCATATCAGAGGTGGCAACGTCTTTTATCTGCATGGGCTGGCCGTCAGGTCTTTGTAATGGCTGGTTGTCTTTAGCTGCTTGTCGAGTGTCTTTCATTGCTTCGGATAGTTCTGGAGCAGGTGTTACTTTCAGCCCCCAGTTCCGATCGTCAACTGGTAATAATATATCAGAGAACCTCCCTTCTGCTACTTCACACTTGCCGCGGATGACATTGACAACAACCTGAGACCTCTTCGGTCCGGATGAACTTTTAAGAGTTGCTTCACCTGTGGCATAGTCTATCATTCTATCTTGACTTGATTTGTCCACGCCGTTGAAGGTATTTTCATCTTGAGACCACCTGGATTCCACGCCGCTTGCGGCTCTCGCTTCCACTGCTTCGTTTCTTTTTGATAGTAAAGTCGAGGCAAGGGAACGTATTAACTGCATACGTTCTTTGTCGGGCTCGTCTGTTTCTTCTGTGTTCTCTATTCCTTCGTAGTCTGTCATAATTCCCTTTAATAGTTTATAACCTCGTCTATTGGCTGATACCCTTGATGATAAACCATCTTAGGCTTCTCGTCTTCGTTTGTGAAAGAGTCTGCATTCACACAGATATACCTTAAATTATCACAGCCGTGCGAACTCCAGTCATGGAGTGGCGCACCAGGCTCCTGTGTCTTTAGATTAATATGACGTCTGTATCTCTTTATGCACTCAACAAGTCTGTGGTGTCCTTGAGAAGAGCCTTCTATTTTTTTAGCAAGCCCAGTTTTTTCTCGGTCAAAGTATAACCGGTTGAACAGCATGCGCACCTGCATAATACCTGACTCGATTCCTATTTGTGCAATTTCTTCTATTTTTGCTACGTTCCAACCAAATTTTTTAAGAATCTGCTCTGTTGACATACCGGTTTTAAAATCTTTATGATAGCCATCGTGCGGGAGCCAAACTTTGCCCCAATTATACATTTTTGCTTTTAACAGGGCTGAATAGTAGTCAAGAGTTTTGTGGGAGTCTTCAATATATTCAATTATTCTTAATTCCGAGGTGTGTTTTTGTACGAGTGAGATCGCCATCGCGTCGTTCCAGCCAAGGTCAAAAACGACTTGAACTTTTAATAGTGGGTCATAAGGAACATTGCATATTCTATTTTCATTCGCGGCTTTTTGCACCTCGTTGTAATAAATAGCACCTTCAACAGCAGGTTTACACTCCCCTTCCCAGATATTTCGATAGCCTTCAGGGTCATTTGCCTTACAATATAGTCTTTCTTTTTCGAGCACTTCAGGAAACCAAGGGTTGTCTTTATAGTCTAATTTTACGGCAGCTGTGTCGGGAGGAGGATTAGCAACAAATCGTTGGAACGTTTCGTCTGACTCTAATGAAGGATTAAATGTTATCCATATCTCTGAGTTTTCTTTTCGTATAGTAGGTATCAATATGTCCCACGACCGTTTCGTGATAGTGTGAGCTTCTTCCGCCCAGACGAAATCAACACCTTCCATTGACTTGATCGATTCGATTGTTTGTGTTGATAGGCCAGCAAAATTAAATTCACTTCCTGCTTTGCCCCTGATTGTGCTTTCTAAAATCTCAAAGTAAGCTCCGAGGTTTAATAAGCTAATTTGATCTGATAGGAGTTTATGGACGGAATCTTTAATTGATCTTTGAACTTCCCTTGCACAT
>Ga0208769_1000766_pt1 | contig 14984 bp, 14 predicted proteins | sample AntAceMetag02UKC_FD_184768 | JGI IMG/M metagenome (GOLD analysis project Ga0208769, IMG submission 184768) | Saline lake microbial communities from Ace Lake, Antarctica- Antarctic Ace Lake Metagenome 02UKC (SPAdes) (version 2) | ecosystem: Environmental > Aquatic > Non-marine Saline and Alkaline...
TTTTTGCAAAGATATTTCACAATTGGTTGAAATCAAATGGTTGGGCTGCATTGGAAATCGGAAATGGACAAGCCATAAGATTGAAAGAAATTTTTCAAAAATATACTAATGTGAAATTTATTAAGGACTATCAAAGAGATGATAGGGTTTTGGTATTTAATAATATGGATTAGGGATTGCAACGAAAGGCACGAAAAAGACACGAAAAAGATAGGAAAAGGCACGAAAAATATTTGATTAAAACTTGTGATTGAAACTTCTGAAGTTTTAAAAAATAAAAACAATAAAAAAAAATGATAAATAATAAGACACATAAAAGATGGATGAAATATGCTTATCTCGAGGCATTGAAAGCGTATGAAAAAAAAGAAATTCCTGTTGGAGCTGTTGTAATTTACAAAAACAATATCATTGGTAAGGGACACAATCTTATTGAAACACTTAATGATGCGACGGCGCATGCAGAGATGATCGCAATTACTGCTGCTTCCGAATTTCTTGGAAGTTGGCGTCTTGAAAATTGCAGTTTATATGTTACTTTAGAACCATGCATAATGTGTGCAGGAGCGTTGATAAATTCTCGCATCAAAAAAGTTATTTATGGTTTAAGTGATGAAAAGGCCGGAGCTTGTGATTCGTTATATCATCTCGGAGAAGATAGTCGCCTTAATCATAATTTTGAGATATTGTCCGGCATAATGGAAATTGAGATTAGGGAATTGATGAATAATTTTTTCAAAAAAATGAGATAATATTTTATAAAAATTAATAATTGTTTTGATAATAAAATATTTTATATTATATTAATTAGCTATGATGGAAGAGAAAAAACATATTATTATCTAAGAGAAAAATAAATTGAAATTTAAATAAATGGAGGAAAAGATATGGCAAAAATTATTAAGTATAATGTAGAAGCAAGAGCTAAATTGAAAAGCGGTGTTGATCAGTTGGCTAATGCTGTAAAAGTTACACTTGGCCCGAAAGGAAGAAATGTTGTAATTGAAAAAAGTTTCGGTGCCCCTACAATAACTAAAGACGGTGTTACGGTTGCAAAAGAAATTGAATTGGAAGATAAAATAGAAAATATAGGTGCACAGATGATAAAAGATGTTGCATCTAATACTTCAGATGTAGCTGGTGATGGAACAACTACTGCAACTGTATTAGCTCAAGCGATAATTAAAGAAGGGCTGAAAAATGTAACCGCCGGTGCAAATCCAATGGAAATCAAAAGGGGTATTGATGTTGCCGTTGCAAAGATTGTAAAAGAATTGGGAAAAATGAGCCAACAAGTTAATGATGACAAAACGAAAATAGCTCAGGTTGGTACAATATCTGCTAATAATCAAAAAGTAAGAATGCAGAAAATTGGTGACAAAAAAGAAGAAATCATTGAAGTACCAATTGGAAAAATTATTGCTGATGCAATGGCGAAAGTTGGAACTGATGGTGTAATCACAGTTGAAGAAGCGAAGAGCGCAATAACTTCTTTAGATTTAGTTGAAGGTATGCAATTTGATCGTGGCTATATTTCTCCCTATTTTGTAACTGATTCAGAATCAATGGAAGCAGTTTTAGAAGATGCATATATACTAATTTATGATAAAAAAATATCTGCAATGAAAGATCTTTTACCTATTCTTGAGAAAGCTTCACAACAAGGTAAACCTCTATTAATTATCGCAGAAGATGTTGAAGGCGAAGCGTTGGCTACATTGGTTGTTAACAAATTGCGTGGGACTTTAAAAGTAGCTGCAATTAAAGCACCTGGTTTTGGTGATCGTCGTAAGGCAATGTTAGAAGATATTGCTGTACTTACAAAAGGAAGGGTTATTTCCGAAGAACGGGGTTATAAATTGGAAAATGCTACCTTAGAATTTTTAGGAACTGCAAAGAGAATAACAATTGATAAAGATAATACAACGATAGTTGAAGGTGGTGGTACTACTAAAGCAATTAATGCACGTATTAATGAAATAAAGAATCAAGTTGAAAACACTACATCTGATTATGATAAAGAGAAATTACAAGAAAGATTGGCAAAATTATCAGGTGGAGTTGCAGTATTGAATATTGGTGCTGCTACAGAAATGGAGATGAAAGAGAAAAAAGCATTAGTTGAAGATGCATTACACGCAACAAGAGCTGCAGCAGAAGAAGGAATTGTAGCAGGTGGTGGAGTTGCTTTATTGAGAATTGCACACAATTTAGGTAATCTCGGATTATATAAAGATGAAGCTATTGGAGTGGATATTATTCGTCGTGCTTTAGAATATCCAATTCGTCAGATTGTTGAAAATGCTGGTTTGGAACCTGCAATAATTATCCAAAAAGTTCTTGAAGGAAAAGATGATTATGGATTTGATGCTCGTGAAGAAAAATATGGTTCAATGATCGACTTTGGAATTATGGATCCTACAAAAGTAACCAGAACAGCAGTTGAAAATGCTGCATCAATTGCGGGATTGTTATTGACTACAGAAGCAGTAATAAGTGATAAACCAGAAGAAGATAACAAAGCTGGTGGCGGAATGCCGGGCGGAATGCCGGGCGGAATGCCGGGAATGGGAATGGGAATGTAATATTTCCAAATTACTTATTATAATAGATAAAAATCCATCGGTAAATTGCTGATGGATTTTTTTATACTTTTAAAAATTTCATAAATATTAAAAAACCGTTAAAAACAGTTATTATATCTATTGTTTTGGTATCTTTTCCACCCAAATAAATTTGGATATTATTCTAATAAATTACTTTCACTATCTTTAAATTCCTTAGGAATATTCTTTTCTGTTTTGATACCTAATTTTTTTATTTTTTCAACTTTCCCTATTAAATTGCCTTTACCTAACTTGAGTTTATTTTTTGCGCCTTCCAATGAATCTTTTGTGTTATTCAGATGTTTCTCTATGTTTTGTAGATCTTCCAAAAACCCAACAAATTTGTCGTATAAATTTCCACTTTGTCTTGCTATTTCTGCCGCATTTTTTGTTTGATTATCTTGTCGCCAAATATAAGCGATTGTTTGTAATGTCGCCATCAAAGTACTTGGACTTACAATTACAATTCGTTTTTCAAAAGCATAATTAAAAAGCGAAGTATCTGATTGAATAACAAGAGCGAAACTGCCTTCGATTGGCATAAATAGAAATACAAAATCAGGTGAATTTAAACCTTTTGCCACATTGTAATGTTTACTATTTAAATTTTTAATATGACTCCTTGTTGAGATGATAAGTTCAGATAAATATTGTTCCTTTTTGTTTAGATCTTCGGAATTTACATATTTATTATAAGATACCAAAGAGAGTTTTGCATCAATAATAAGATGTTTTTTATCGGGTAAATTTATTATAACATCAGGAGCAATTCTGTCACCGTTTTCGTTTTTTAATCCCATGCCTTTTGCTTGAGAAGTGTATTCAATGCCTTCACGTAATCCACTATTTTCCAGAATTCGTTCTAAAATTACTTCACCCCAATTCCCCTGTGTCTTTTGATCGCCCTTTAATGCCTTGGTAAGATTAGAGGTGGTTTCTCTCATTTCATTATTTTCCATTTGCAAATTTTTTATCTGCTGAATTAAACTTGAGTTCCTATCAATAGAATTTTCATTTGTCTTTTCAATTTTCTCTTTGAATTTATCTATATTTTCTTTTAGAGGATTTAGTATATCCGCTAAGTTTAATTTGTTCTTTTCTGTGAATTTTTCACTTTTCTCATCAAATATTCTATTAGCTAAATTCTCAAATTCCAAAGAAAATTTCTTTTGTAATTTCTCAATATCTTGTTCTTGGTTGATTAATTTATTTTCTAAATTTTTATTTTCATTTTGAAAAGCAGATATTTTGCCACTCAAATCTCTATTAGCATTTCTTTCATCTTTGAGTTCACTTTTCAAATTATCAATATCGGATATCAACATTTGATTTTGAGCTGAAGTTTTTTCACTTCCTAATTTTCCTAATAACCAACCGATCAAAGCTCCGACAATTAATCCAATTATTATATAGATATAAATTTCCATATTATTTTCTCCAGTTATATTTGAGTTAAAATTCCCAGTTAACATCCGGTTTTGGTAAAGTAAATAGTTCATCTAACTTTTTAATTAATTCTTCAGAAGCGACAAAATCATCATTCATTGACAAACTATTTGCAGGTAAAATTCCCATCCAAAAACGAGTGAATGCATTTACTGATGTTTTTAATGTTTGTAAATTCTTATCGTATCCGTTTTTTACCTTTGATCTTTTACCAAATGTAATAATGTATTTTCCCGTCAATCCATTCCAATTATTATTTTTTGGCAGGAATTTTTCTATTGGGTCGTATAATTCTAAATTAAATGTTACAGGATCGCCTTTTAGATGAGTTTTACTAATGCATTTTTTTAGATTACAAATTCTTATTTGCCAATAGGCGCCTGTAGTTATTTCATTTGCAAATTTTGATGCTCGAGTAATATATCTGTAAAAAAATGGTTTTTCTAAAAAATCCATTAGTTGAATATTTGGTGGCTCAAGCATTACTATTAATTTAATTTGATCACCCAAACTTTTTATTAGTGCCATTAATTCCAAAAACTGATCATAGTTTTGGTAACTCATCCACATAATTCTATAAGGTCCGTGTTCTTTTCCCATGCCAGTTAACCAGATATGATGAGTTAATATTTTATTATCAAAATATCCCAACCCAAAACCCGTATTGAACCATGCTGTTTCTGATTTTGTGATTACCGAATTAAGATTACATGCGCCATGTCCACACAATCTTTTTATTCGTGATGAGTAAACTTTTTTCCAATCTTTTTTTGTTAATCTTGTTGGTACATTAAAATGTTTTTTTATTTTCAATGTGGATGGAGAAAATTTCACTGTTGTTTTATAATTTCCACTTCCAAATCCAAGCATTTCATAAAATCCCTGATCAAACATTCCGAGTAAACTAACAGCAGCTCCTTTTTCAACATCTATGACTATTTTTTGAGCAGTTAATTCTCTTGCGAATTTTCTCTTGCGAGCAACAAAACTTGTAGTAACATTTGTAATAAAAGAAGCTGAAAGTTTTTCGTTTAGGTATTTCATTTCGCCAATATTACTACTAACAATGCATTCGGGATTATTATTGATCTCTGCTAAAATTGAATCGCTATCTTTTACAAGAATATCAACGCCATCGTAATTATTACCTTCAATCCAACCAACCTCTTTGAAAATTTGGTTCATTGCTTTTCTATCTTTCTTGTGATCATAATAGCGATATTTCATATTTGAGATCCTTTTTTAGATTCCTTCAATAAATTAGAATTATTTTCTGGAACTTACAATGTAAATTTATTGAAAAAAGCTTCGGAAGTTTAGTTACATATTATTCTACAGGGAAATCAAAATATGTTTTGGGAAAAGGTTCGTTTTTTAATGTAAAGTGCCACCATTCTTTCGAATAATTCTTAAAGCCATTTTTTTTCATGATTATTTGTAAAAGTGCACGATGTGCTTGTTGCTCGGTTGTAATATTGGAACTGATCACCCATGACAATTTTCCAAAATAATCAAAATTACTTCCCATATCCAATTTCTTCTCATCTTTTAAATTGATAATTGTTAAATCAACGGTACTGCCTCTGGTGTGACTGGATTTAGAAGTGATAAAACCTTTTTTGAATAGATCTTTTTTATCAACAGTAGGATAAAATTCAGATTTTGTTAATGTGTCATCTAATACTTTTGCCCATCGAACGAAATGATCAACGGCTCTTTGCGGACGATATGAATCAAAAATTTTTATACCAAATCCATATTCGGCCAATTCCTTTTCCACTTCTTTCAATGCTATTGCAGCTTTTTTACTTATTATACATTTTTGACTTTTATAACCATCAATTGGTTTACCAATAAAATTGTGATCAGTGGAATATCTCAAATCAATAACGGCGTTAGGAATAAAATCATTAATATAAACAAAGCCTTCTGGCAAATCTTTACCAAATAGACCTTGCACTAAAATAAAAATTAAGAATATTGTAAGATAATATTTTCTAGTAAGTTTACTTCTCATTTTGAATCGCCTATCGTTTATTCTATTTATTCGTTGATACATAAATCAGCATAAATTTATTAAAAAATATTTCTGTTTCAAAGTTTTTATATTTTTTGAATATAATCACAAATAAACAATTTGACTTTAAATATTTAATTACTATCTTTAAAGTTATGTATATTTGAAATATAAAATAAGAAAGGATTATGAAAGTTTTAAAATTTGGCGGTTCATCTATCGCCACACCAAAAAGAGTTGAAAAGGTTATTGAAATTATTCTTAATTCCAAAAATGTGAAAGCTGTTATATTTTCGGCATTTGGTGGAGTTACAGATAAGTTAATTGAAATGAGCTCGCTTGCATCAGTTGGAGATAAAAAGTATTTAAAGTTATTAAATGCAATGAAGCAACGACATCTAAAAGCAGTAAAAATCCTGTTAGGAAACGATGATAAAGTAAAAGAAAATGTTAATTTGATATTTGAAGAATTAAGTAATATTATATACGGTGTTTATCTTGTAAATGATATTTCTTTGAGGACGCGAGATTTAATTATGAGCTTCGGAGAAAGATTATCCACTTATATTATTTCAAAATCAATTAAACAAAAATTGAATATGGATTTTTTAGATACTCGTAATTTAATAAAAACAAATGACAACTTCGGAAGTGGTTTAGTAAATTACCAGTTAACGAATAAAAACATTACTGAGTATTTTAAAGCACGAAAAAATATTCAAATTGTTACCGGATTCATTGCTTCGGATTCAAAAGGAATAACGACGACATTAGGAAGAGGTGGTTCGGATTTTACGGTTTCACTTATTGGGGCAGCATTAAATGTTGATGAAATTGAGATTTGGACAAACACTAATGGAATTCTAACAGCTAATCCGGAAAAGGTTGAAGGGGTATTTCCAATTGCAAATATTACTTACGAAGAAGCGATGGAATTATCTCATTTTGGAGCAAAAGTAATTTATCCGCCAACAATTCAACCAGCATTAAACAAGAAAATTCACATCAGAGTAAGGAATACTTTTAACCCAACATTTGAGGGGACTCTAATAAGCGATAAACGGATTGTTAATGATTACCCTGTAAATGGTATTCCATCAATTTCGGATGTTACTTTATTGAGAATGCAGGGAAGCGGAATGTCAAGAGGATCTGGAATTGCAAAACGATTGTTTGGAGTATTAGCAGAAGAGAAGATAAATGTAATGCTAATTACTCAAGCATCTTCGGAGCATACAATTTGCTTTGTAGTGGAGCCGGAATCTGCTAAACAGGCAAAAAAAGCAATTGAAAAAGAATTTTCTGCAGAAGTAAAAGCTAAGTATTTGGATAGAATTTTTATTGAAAAAAACATGTCAATTATTTCGATTGTTGGTGAAGGTATGCGAAATAAAATAGGAATCGCTGGCAAATTTTTCGGAGCACTGGGAAAATCAAATGTGAATATTGCAGCGATTGCACAAGGATCTTCTGAGCTTAATATTTCTGTTGTAATAAATAAGAACGATGAAATAAAAGCTCTCAATGAAGTTCACAAAATGTTTTTCAAAAATGAAAATGAATTAAATATTTTTATTGTTGGAACAGGAACAATTGGAAGTGAATTACTTCAACAGATAAAAAACAAAGACGAACATTATTTGCAAATACAGGGTATCATTAATGTTGAAAAAATGGTTCTCGGAAACATTCCTATTCAGCGTTGGAAAAGGAAGATCAATAATTCAAAAACAAAAAATAATCTTGATGAATTCATTGATTTTATGAAACGAAGTTATGGAAAAAAGGTCTTTGTGGATTGCACATCTTCTAAGGAAGTTGTTAGTAAATATGAAGATATTTTAAGTAGCGGGATTTCAATCGTAACACCAAATAAAATTGCAAATTCAAGTGAATACAAATTATTTAAAAGATTAAATGATTTGACAAATAACGAAGTAAAATTTTTCTATGAAACGAATGTTGGTGCTGGATTACCGATTATAGCAACATTAAAGGAACTTTTACAAACAGGCGATAAGGTAATTAAAATTGAAGCTGTATTGTCCGGAACGATAAGTTACATTTTTAATATATTCAAAGGAAAAAAGTTTAGTGAAATAGTAAAGGAAGCTAATAAAAATGGTTACACTGAACCTGATCCGAGAGACGATTTGAATGGTTTGGATGTTGCTAGAAAAATATTAATATTAGCAAGAGTAACGGGATTAAAACTTGATTTAAAAGATGTAGAAGTTGAAAAAATATTATCTAAAAAATGTTATCAGGCAGAGACAATTGAAGAATTTTTCAAATTGTTAGAATTGGAAGACGAGGATTTAGAAAACAAAAGAAAGAATGCAGAAAAAAATAATAAGGTCTTGAGATATATTGCCTCATTGGAAAATGGAAAAGCGAAAATTAAGTTGAGGGAAGTCGGAAGAGATAGTCCATTTTATTCATTGGAAGGTGCTGACAATATGATCACATTTAAAACAGAAAGATACAATGAAAGACCGTTAATAATCAGAGGACCTGGTGCAGGAGCAAAAGTAACTGCTACTGGTGTTTTTGCAGATATTCTAAAGGTGATATAATGAAAAAAATGAAGATAGGAATTCTCGCTGGAACTGGAATGGTTGGACAAAAATATATTCAGCTATTAGAAAATCATCCGTGGTTTGAAGTTACATACATAGCAGCATCGGAAAGAAGTGCAGGGAAAAGATATGGTGAAGCTGTGCAAGGGAGATGGCATTTATCAACCGCTTTATCTACCGAAGTTGCGGAAATTAAAGTTAGTAAAATGAGTGAAATTACAGAGTGTAAAAAGCAGTGTAGATTTGTTTTTTCTGCTTTAGGTTCTGGACCGGCGAATGAATGGGAAGAGAAATATGCAGAAGCTGGAATACCAGTTGTTTCAAATGCTTCTACTCACAGACACGATAAAGATGTGCCAATGATAATTCCAGAAATTAATTCGAAGCATTTAAAAATCATTCCAATTCAACAAAAAAATAGAAATTGGGAAACTGGATTTATTGCTGTGAAACCAAATTGTTCTTTACAAAGTTACATTACTCCGCTGTTTGCATTGCATCAAAAATTCACATTGAAAAGGGCAATTATCACTACTTTACAAGCTGTTTCTGGAGCCGGTTATCCGGGTGTTTCGTCTTATGATATGATTGATAATGTAATTCCATTTATTTCGGGAGAAGAAGAGAAATCAGAGTTTGAACCAAAGAAAATATTAGGAAAAATAATTGGAAATGAAATTGTTCCGAATAACACTTTTCAAATTTCTGTTCACTGCAATCGCGTGCCGGTTATTGATGGACATTTGGCAACTGTATCTGTTGATTTTGAAGAGAAACCAAACAGGGGAGAGATAATAAATATTTGGAATAATTTTAGGGGAATCTCACAAGATTATAATTTGCCTTTTGCTCCGAAACAAACAATAATTTATAGAGAAGAACCTGACCGTCCACAACCGAAACTTGATAGAGATTCTGGAAATGGAATGGCAGTTACAGTTGGTCGATTACGAGAAGGAAATGTTTTTCAATATCGATTTACTGGTTTGTCTCACAACACAGTTCGTGGTGCTGCTGGCGGTGGAATTCTAAATGCGGAATTACTCGTTAAGGAAGGATATATAAAATGAAACAAGTGAAAGTCTTTGCACCGGCAACTGTTGCGAATATAAATTGTGGTTATGATGTTTTAGGATTCGCAGTTGAAAATCCGGGTGATGAAGTTGTAGCGAAATTAATTGATGAACCGAAAGTAATTATAAAAAATATTTTTGGTGATGAGGGGAAGTTACCATTAGATGCTAAAAAAAATACTGCTGGTGTTGCTGTAAAAAGTTTTCTTGAGCATATAAAAACTAATAATGGAGTTGAACTTGAACTTCATAAAAAAATGCCGTTGGGAAGTGGCTTGGGTTCAAGTGCTGCAAGTGCTGTTGCATCTGTTTTTGCTGCGAATTCTCTGTTTGGAAAGCCGTTTTCAAAAAGAGAATTATTGCAATTTGCAATGGACGCAGAAAAAGTCGCTTGCGGTTCTGCTCATGCCGACAATGTCGCTCCGTCGTTATTAGGTGGATTTGTAATTATAAGAAGTTACAACCCGTTAGATATAATAAAAATAAAAACACCGAAATTATTTGCAACAATAATTCATTCTGAAATTGTTATTAGGACAGAAGATGCGAGAAATATTTTAGACCGTACCGTTCAGTTGAATAAAGTTGTAAAGCAGTGTGGGAATTTAGCAGGATTAATTACTGGAATGTTTACAGAAGATTATAATTTAATTTCTCGTTCATTGAAAGATGAAATTATTGAATCACAACGATCAAAACTTATTCCAAATTTTTATGATGTAAAAAAAGGTGCTCTACAATCAGGAGCTTTGGGATGTGGGATTTCAGGAAGTGGACCTTCAATTTTTGCATTAAGTAAAGACAAAAAAACAGCAGAAAAAATTGGTAAAGAAATGCAAAAAATATTTTCATTGAGAAAAATTAATTGTGAAGTTTACATTTCTAAAATCAATAATGAGGGAGTGCGAGTTATCAAATGAAAAATATTAAATTTTTTAGCACAAATGGTAAATCAAGATCTGTTTCGTTTACAGAAGCATTGCTGAAAGGACAAGCTCCTGATTTGGGCTTGTATATGCCAGAATTCGTTCCTCGATTATCACCGCAATTTTTTAAAGATATTAAGAAAATGGAATATTATGAAATTGCTTTTCACATACTTAAGAATTTTGTAAATATCCCAGAAGAAGAATTGTTGAAAATTTCAAAAGAAGTTTACAATTTCGGAATTCCTCTTGAAAAAATTTACGATAGAAAATATATTATGCGACTTGACAGAGGACCAACTTGCAGTTTCAAGGATTTTGCAACTCGAATGATGGCAAGATTAATGAAATATTTTTTACAAAATGAAAACAAAGAATTGATAATTTTGACAGCTACTTCCGGTGACACGGGAAGTGCAGTTGCAAATGCTTTTTACAATCTTGAAGGAATTAAAGTTGTTGTATTATTCCCAGAAAAAGAGGTAAGTGAAAACCAAAGAAAGCAGATGACAACTTTGGGAAAGAATATTTTCTCATTATCTGTCGATGGTAAATTTGACGATTGCCAAGCGATTGTTAAGCGAGCGTTTGCTGATAAGGAATTTTCTACACTCAATCTGTCATCGGCTAATTCAATAAACATTGGAAGATTATTACCACAGACGGTTTACTATTTTTATGCATATTCACGATTGGCAAAGAGAGATGAAGAAATTGTATTTTCCATTCCGTCAGGAAATTTTGGAGATATGATGGGAGGATTACTTGCAAATAAAATGGGACTTCCGATATCAAAATTTATTATAGCAACGAACGAAAATGATGAATTTCCAAAATTTCTACAAACTGGGAAATATAAACCAATCGTTCCATCAAAATCATGTATTTCCAATGCTATGAATGTTGGACATCCAAGTAATTTAGCACGATTGATCAATTTATACGACGGACAAATGGACGAAAAGGGAAACATAACAAAACAACCAAATATGGATTCTATAAGAGAAGATATTTTTTCTGTAAGTGTGTCTGACAATGAAACGAGAGAGACAATAAAAGATGCTTATAAGAAGTATAAATTAATTTTAGAACCGCACGGAGCAACGGGCTGGAACGGTTTACAAAGATATTTACAAAAAGAAAAAGCCACTTTGTGTGTATCATTAGAAACAGCTCATCCGTCAAAATTTCCCGAAGAAATAGAAAAAACAATTGGCATAAAACCGCAACAATCAAAATCAATAAGCGAACTGAAAAATAAAAAAGAGAAATATGAAAATATTTCTGCTGATTATGATGTGTTTAAGGATTGGCTGGTTGGGTGAAGTGAGAGTGTTTGTTTTTAATAAGTAAAATTATTAATTATTAGATTCGGTTGTTTCAATTTCTTTTTCTTTGTGAGGTTTCGTAGTTGCTGAAGTTAAATTATCCATAATTTTTTGAATTTCAAATTGAGCTTTTGTGCTTATTTGTGTTCCAGATTTCATTAAATATATTTATTCAAAACTAAATCTACACTTTGTTTTCCTTTTCCAAATTTCATTTCCCAATCTTTAATTAAAAGTTCTTTTTTCTCTTCAAGTTTTTGTGAAAACTTTAATTGTGAACTTTTAGTAATTTCATCAATTAAATTAAGCAATTTTATACAATATCCATTTTCACTTGCTATAAAATCCCATAATTCTTTACCTATTTTTGTTGATTTTGGATAATCAATTAATGTTGATTGAATTTGTCCACTAATTTGTTCACGAGTTCCATAGGTCATTCCTAAAATTGGAATGTTGTGAATTTTATCTTTAATATTGTTTATATGTGTATTTAATTGCCTAACTTGTTCGATACTCATTGTGTTGGGACTCGATTTTATTTGTAACTGAATAGTTTTATTTTCTTTTTCTACTTTCATATCAAAACCAGCAAGGTCAGTTTTTTTAGCTCCGCTACATAATAACAAACCTTCAACTGTAAATCCCCAAGATGTTACAACAGAACGAGTTGTTTTTTGATAAAAATAAAAAGAAACTACTTCTTTATGATCATCAAAACCAAACGCTTTTACAAGGAAAGGATTTATTAATAATTTTTCTAATGTTGTGTTATTGAGTTCATTGATACTATTTTTAACAAAGTCTTTAATCAAAACAGAAATCCATATTTTGTTAATTTCTATTTTGGGATATAAAATATATTCTTTTATTTTTTCTTTTATTTCAATGATTTGTGTATCATTAACAAATCTTTTGTTCTTTGCCGAAACAAAATCTGTCAATTTATCTGTGTTCTCATAAAACATTGCAATATTTTCCATAAAACCAGCAATTCTATCCGCTGTTTTAGCTCCAATACCATCAACTTTTTCACAGATGTATTTTATTAATCCTTCTTGAGTATATTCCATTTTAATCCTTATTTTGATTTGGTTCATATTTAATATTTGGTTCAAAAAGCATATATTCTTTTTCTTTTGATTGCATTATTTTTATATATTTAGGAACAATATCAATTCCAATAGAGTTTCTTTGCATTCTCTTTGCAACTTCAAGTGTTGTACCAGAACCAGCAAAAGGGTCTAATATCCAATCATTTTCTTTAGTAAACAATTTGATAAACCATTCTGGCAAAGAACTTGGAAACGCAGCACTATGTTGTTTGTTATTGCATTCAGTTGCAAGATGTAAAACATTTGTAGGATAAACGGTTTTTCTTCCTATCCAGTTGGAAACATTTTTACCAAATCCACTACCATTTTTTGCGTTATCTCTTTCTTTATCAACATCACTTAAATTATTCAATCTTTTTTTTGCCCAATCGCCCACTGGAACTTTTACTGCATCTTGATACATATTGAATTTTCTTTCTTTGTTAAATTGTAACAAACGTTCCCAACTATCTCTAAATCTGTTTGGCCATTTCCCAGGATAAGAATTACGTTTATGCCACATAAATTCTTCAGTCCAAAACCAACCTTGTGTTCTTAACGCTAAAATTAATTCAATAACATATGTATGTCTTTCACCATTTTCTGCTTTTTCTTTTATATTTAAAATAAAAGTGCCAGTTGGTTTTAAAACTCGTAATAATTCTTTACTTATAGGCAAAAACCAATCGACATATTTTTCAGGTTTTATTCCGCCATAAGTTTGTTTTCGCCTATCTGCATAAGGTGGTGATGTTACAATTAAGTCAATAGAATTGTTTTCTAATTCTTTTAAAACAATTTTACTATCACCTTCAATAATTTTTGTTTCAATTGTTTTCATATACTTCTCTAATTTCATAACATTCATTAAGTTTACAATCAATGTTTTCTATTACAAAATTATACTTTTCTCTATCTTTTGTTGTAGATATATCAGATATATCATTTGTGAAAAATTCAGAAAATTCTTTGGCTGAGTCAGTATCTTCAGCTTGAATTTTTACTTTATATGATTTTGATAAGATTACTTCAAATATTTTCATTATGCCACCTCTTTGTATATTATTTCAGCGTATGCCGATTTATTTTTCTCTGTTCTGTTTAAAACTGGTCTCTTATATTGATTTACGATTTTCATCCCAAATTTTTCTGCAATTGATGGATACATATTGTATTTGTCATTTGCAACAAGAAAATTACTTGATTTATCTTGTTTAATTTTTAGTTGGTATTTATCTTGTAATTTATTAAATGTTTTTGAGAATTCTTTTTCTTTTAAATTGTCAAATGACAAAGTCCAGTTTAAGTCTTCTCCGAGTTTTTCTCTCCAATCAGTTTCTCTTTGACCGTTAAAACTTTTGTAATAGTTTATTAAATCGTATTTATTTATTGCTGTTGTTCCGTTATTTCCATATTTTTTAACTTTACCGTATTGAACAAGGTATGATATATTGGAAGTTGTAACATTTTTATTTAAATGTTCACTTGCCCAAACGCTTGCTTCTTTTATCGTTGATAATTCTGTCATATTAATTTCTATGTTTAAACAAAAAAAATACAATCATTTTTCTTTGTTGCTTAAATTACTTTGCTGTTTTCATAATTGTATCCAACATTGGTATAAATATCTTGGTGTCGTTATTTTTATTTCTCATAATCATTTCCCAATAATTATTTATAAATTAACTAATCCATTATAAATTACCAAGTATTATTTTGCGATTGTCTATTCTCTGATGTTAATAATGATTACAAAACCAATTTCCCAAATTCGAGCAATTAGCGAAATTTGTTACAAAAATAATTTTTCTTGTTAGTTTTTGTTCGCTCTAGTTCGTTGCAAAAGCCATATTCATCATTCGAGGAATTTGTGTCATTTGTTGCAAAATAAATTCTATCAATACCCAAATCGTTT
>Ga0208769_1000769_pt1 | contig 14943 bp, 15 predicted proteins | sample AntAceMetag02UKC_FD_184768 | JGI IMG/M metagenome (GOLD analysis project Ga0208769, IMG submission 184768) | Saline lake microbial communities from Ace Lake, Antarctica- Antarctic Ace Lake Metagenome 02UKC (SPAdes) (version 2) | ecosystem: Environmental > Aquatic > Non-marine Saline and Alkaline...
GTTTAGCTTGCTCCCTCTGCGGTCCAAACGATTTATTAAATCTCCCTCATTTGCGTAATGGAGTCCTGAGCTTCCTCACCGTAGTGCGAATCGCCAAAGATTAGTTAAATTTACTTGTCATTATAGCCCTGCTTTCCGACTAAACTTTTTTGAATTACATCCTCACCAGTAAAAACGACTGTTTAGGTCTCCTGAGTTAAGCAATGGTGACCCGACTTTCCTCTCCGTAGAGCGACAAGTCAGAGATTAATTTTTTATTTTATACGGACTGTCATCCGACAATATGCCTTGTGGCGGTATCGGTCTCGGAGCTGGCGGTTTATGATTCAACCATTGCTTGTCCGTTGGGCCGACTAATGTTGTAGTTGATCGTTTTGTTATTCTGTGACCACATCGGCATTCAAAATAATTATTGACGCCTGTTTTGTGATCGAATTTGTGCCAATGTATGTGCATAAAGTCTCCATTTATTTGTACTATAATATACAAGACTTTGATCACAAAGTCAAGCGTTATTTTTAATAAAATGCAGAAACTGGAGGGATCGAACCCCTACCCGTTAGGATACCCACGCGTTCGAAGCGTGTTGCCGGCCATTCAGCGGCAGCTTCTAAGTGCGGAAGTAGAGGGAATCGAACCCCCGAACCATATTTCAGGCCAGCCGCTTTCAAGGCGGTGTCCTCGTCCATGCCGGACTACTTCCATATTGTCATGTCGTTTGTTGCAACATGTAATAATAACATGTCGTTAAATCGTCATAATTTAGACACGTTATTTCTTCATGTCTATACCTTAGACATGTATTGTACTCCCAGTTGGACTCGAACCAACATCTCGACTTCATCTGAATCTGACCAGTTTATAAAACTGGGGCTTTTACCATTAAGCTATGGGAGCTTGTGTACTCTCGGCAAGATTCGAACTTGCAACCTTCTGGGTCGAAACCAGGAGCTCTGTCCAGTTGAGCTACGAAAGCATGTGTACAGGATGGGGGAATTGAACCCGCGTTTTCTGGATGTAAGCCAGATGTTCTACCATTGAACTAATCCTGCTGGTTTGTCGAGCTTTTATTAATTTCCATTCTATCTGCAGATAAATGATGATAGTGATTCACGCCAATGGCACTATAATTATTCGATACCCACAGTGCACGCGTTGCCAGTATCAAAATGATTGTGCTCCAGAGCAGAGTTGAACTGCCGTCTTAGGTATATCAGACCCATATTCTTCCGTTGAACTACTGGAGTATTGGTATGTTTTTATAGCGAAACATACAAAGCTGACAATGTTTGATGATTTTCGGTTGCCACATTCACTACCTGATTAGTGAAATCCCCGAGTGCTTACAATTGTCATTTGCACTAGCGTGGGCCATATCGGATTCGAACCGATCTGATATCCTGATTGCAAAACAGGTGACCACCCCTAGCAGTCCCATGGGCCAGATTCAATATCCTATTCACACCTACGCGAAGATGTGAAAATGTCTTGCACCGTTTGTTTGATAATGCATTACCATTCAAAACGATTTACGCGAAAACACTTTCGGATATGGTACCTCGAGTTGGAATCGAACCAACGACCTTTGGTTTATCAGACCAACGCTCTAACCTACTGAGCTACCGAGATAGATGCGGACTCGCATATTTTGGGGGAAATACACAAGCCCTAAGTTGAAATTGATGTAAGTTCAATAATGATAACGAGATACATCTTTTGTCGCAGTAAGTGGATTCGAACCACTGATCTTCCGGATATGAGCCGACTGCCTTAGGCCTCTTGGCGATACTGCGATAGGTGACTGGAATTTCGAACCGCAATGTAGATATCATAAACATGCAGTTTGGCCGTTTCTCCCGATTCATTGTACGGCATTGATTCTAGGGTTATCCCAATTGAATAATAAATGTACAAATATTATCCAACATTGTCACAAGTGGGACACCCCGGTAACGATCCGGACTCTCTGGAGCTTCAACCCAGCGCAAAGACCTCTCTTGCTCATGTCCCATTAATTTATTAATTTTTCATATTGTATTAATTCTTTTTTTCTAACTATTTCAATATTTGTATCTGAATAGATTTCCATAACCAATTCCATTTTCCGCTTATCGTTTCCCCACCAATACCCTTTAATTTCGAAATATTTATTTAATAATGGGGAATAAAAATCTGGAGTATAATTATGTTTAACATTTTCATCATCCACCCATTCAAACGTGTGGGAATCCATTCCAGATGTAGGTCGTACCCAATTTGGGTCGATTAAATCCAACACTTTGGCAAATCTAATTTCCCACGTTCCTTGCAAATATACAATTTCACCATTTTGTTTAGAATATTCAAATCATTTGCATCTACCACCTCGGTTGTTTTGGGACGCGGATAAGCTCATTTTCATCTTGGATTTATCGGAATGTTTCTTGCCCAAAAATCCGGGTTGAATTTCCCCATTTTTGATTCTGGTGGAATATGTTTCACCAGCTTTTATTAAGCTGGAGTGGGTTTCTTTTGTCAACCCCCTATTCCATATAATTCTCGACCCATTTTCATATCCTTGGTTCGGATTATGAGATTTTCCATCTCCATGTGTTCTCCATATATGAGTTGAAATCCCCTTTTTAGTGTATGTTTTTCCACAATGGGGGCATTTGTATTTTCCGTTATCGGTGAGCCATTCTTCTTGTAAATTTATAATCATAATATCATCCTTTATTATAAGTATCAAAAAGTATAATTTTCGTACAAGTCCTGTGTTCTACCATTGGAGCTACCGAGCCATAAGTAATAAGAATCGTACAACACTAAGTAATAACAATCGCACGAACTTATTTTATTTCTGTTTATAAGGGTAATTTACATCGGTAATATTATTTTCTTTAAGATGAGCATCCAATTCCGCTCGAGTCTGGAAAAACCATTCTCCTTCAATGCCCTCTTCTGGGTGGAAAAAACTCAAATAAAATAAATCTTCTTCATATAAATAATGCCAATAATAACCTTCCATATAAATCTCCTTTTTGTCCCGTTAGATGGAGTCGAACCAACATTGTCATATTGACGACGGCTTTACAGGCCGCGGGGCATCCACTTGCCCAATAACGGGTTGTGTACTCCCACAGGGATTCGAACCCCGACTGTCAGTTTAGAAGACTGACGTGCCTCCAGTTACACTATGGGAGCAGTGTTTTAATTTCTAGACCAGAAATAAAATCGTCTGGTAATTTCAATTGAAGCTCCAGCAACAATGCCCAAACCTGCAATAAACAGATTTCCTGACATTAGTGCGAGTCCCGCTACAATATACAACGCGAACCTTGAGACTCCGAATATTCCAAATACACTTTCTCTAGCTTCACGATCCATTTCAAATTTTGTCATTTTATAACCTTTCTTGTTTCATTTTTTCTGATACATAGCCGCTTGTATCATTTTTTCTGATACAATATGTACACCCGGTAGGTGACGATCCTACAACCTCCCGGGTAAGAACCGGGTGCTCTGCCAATTGAGCTACGGATGCATGTAACTTGATAATGGGGTGATTGTACTCCTAAGAGTTGAGTGAGTCGTACACTTTACTAGATTATCGTGTCACCCTTCTACTCACGGTCATTATTACCAAGTTGTGCAGGGGTAGAAGGATTCGAACCCTCAAGTTCCGAAGAACACAGTTTTGGAGACTGCTTATCTCAGCCGATGAAAGTACCCCTATGTTTGTAGCTCCCCAGGGAGTCGAACCCTGACCTAAACAGTTTCTAAAACTGCCACCTCTACCAATTGGGTTAGAGAGCCATTGAGGGAGTCTTTTTGATTTACGGATTCACTATAGTTTACCGATGAAAGCTTTACTCCCCGTCCTCTTTCAAATGGGTGGGCTCAGGAACATCACTATTGATGGGGGTCGTGAAGTCCATTTGCCCGTATTGTAGCGCTGGTCGGACTCGAACCGACACTTTATGATTTTTGAAACCATCTTCTCTGCCATTGGAATACAGCGCCATTTCCTAAATATTGTTTTGATTGTGGACAGTTGGGAGTCGAACCCAGAAGACGATACTAATTCTAATTTGTAATTATTGGAAATTGAATTTTGACCGTGCAACCATTGCTACTGTCCTTGTTTGGTAGGTTGAGATTACACCTCTTATAGTATCCCTTTGGGAAGATTATTTCGTTCCTTCCTTTGTCCACGACGACCCGCTAGGGTCTTTACTCTTGCGAGTAGTAAGATACCAGTCCCAGTAGTTATAGACTACCACTCTTTTCGTTTAGGTTCTCTCCACAGTTACTAATTACTATTCAACCTTGCAGGGCTGACTGAGGTTTTAACACCACTAGCACTTTCACCATAAAACATCCGCACCTTGTGAGTTTGGTTGCCCCCAGTTCAACTATGTTGCTAGGGATTAGGGAATTTTGCTCCTAAACGCTATCGGTCTTTTTACTTGATTTCAACAATGGGACTTGAACCCATAACTGTCTGCTTAGAATGCGGAAGCTCTACCATTGAGCTATATTGAGTCTTTGTGGACATTAGAAGCTGCGCCGATCAGCGATGGCATTCTCCCTTTTGGGGAAAACATACCATTCAACTTCATACCATTCTCTGGATAAGAGATTTTAGTGGTTCTTAATTGTTCCCAGTCTTACCCTGCGATAAGATGTTTGGTTATACTTCCAACCTATAGCGTTAGCCCTCAGTCGGATGCTTTCCCTAGAAAACACACATAATTACTAGAATCAAGCTCTCAGTATCCCTACCTTGAACAAAATTCTCTGGCATTCCCTATTGGATTTCTCCTCACCAGCTGTTCCACGACAACCAGATATTCCCCTCTTCCCGTATTAAAGGGCTGAGGCAAATATGTTAAACCATTGTATAGATGTCTCCCACAAGTGAGAGCGACTTTTCTACGAGTCCTTTAGTCCCGGTTTCCCAGGGTTATCTGATGACGCCATACCGCCATTGTTTGGTAAGTTGATTATACTTTTTTGAACAGTCGCATCAATACAGATTGTTCACCAAAATTTAATTTTTCAAAAAACATTTAATATAAGATTGTTTCCAACCCTTTTTGTATATATATATATTAGGGTGGAGTCTCAAACATCGCTTTTATTTTCATAAAAGTGATATTAATTTTTAGTACTCCCAGAAGGATTTGAACCTACGGCCACTTGGTTCGTATCCAAGTGCTCTATCCAGACTGAGCTATGGGAGCGATTATTTTACCAAGCTTTTTTGTGCTTAGGTTTACGATTATATTTCGTTTTATCCTTAAACACTTTACGAGTAGGAATTGTTTCCCTCATCGTAGGCCTGATCATCGTTTTGTCTTTTTTTATTGTTCTCTTTTTCATACTTCAAGATACAAGATAAAAACGACAAAGTCAACTGTTTTCTTTTTTTATTTGAAATTAGTACGTGAGGGAGGAATTGAACCTGACCCCGGACAAATATTTCCTCGCACCACTTACAATTGATATGGATTGAATGTATCAATGTCACTATTACATCACTTATGAAAGACCTAAGATATAGATTGGTCATGACTCCAATGTACTCTTAAAACCTAAAATGACAGCTCTACCATCTGAGCTACTCACGCGTTTATGATCCCCCGGCCGGTCTCGAACCGACAAGCCCGACTTACAAGGCCGGATATTTACCAATTAATATTACAGGGGAATGTGTGCCATGCAATGGGATTCGAACCCATATCTGCTTCTTCAACGAAGCCGTCCTGCCATTAGACCATACATCATGCTTCCAACCAGTGTAGTTTTCAGCAAAGGATTTAATTTACTGTCATTCAAGTGAGTCACTACTCCCACCATTCCCATTTTCAATTAGCCCCTAGCTCCAAGAGAGAATTTCGAAATCTCGACCCTGCGATTAACAGTCGCACGCTCTGCCTCTGAGCTACCTTGGAATATGTCCCCAGTAAAATAACAGCACTTAAAGGCGCCCTGCTTATTATTCATTTTGTTATACCGCTGGGGGCGGTATGCTCCGACGGATGGATTCTAACCACCATCTTTCACGTTAACAGCGTGTCGTTTTAACATTAATACTACGTCGGAAATTGGATTGGGTTTTTGAATAGAACCCTTCTGAAAACTATTATGGGGTGAAAGCTGAGAATTGAACTCAGGTCTCCGGGGTCACAGCCTGGCGTAATTACCACTATACCACAATCACCATGTATGTTTTTGTTTGAGCACACAGTCAGATTCGAACTGACGTCCTTCGGGTTTGCAATCCGATGCCTATTGCCACTCAGCCACGTGTGCATTAATTGGATTCGAGGTAAGGAATTTCACCTTTGCTTTTCTAATACAATGGTTCGTCAACCAAAGCATCTACGCCTTTAACGCTCTCAAGTGTAGTTCCATAGGGGATCGAACCCTAATCCTCGGCTTGAGAAGCCGAAATCCTATCCGGTTAGACGATGGAACCATGTGTCCAATTACGCGATTGGACTTGGAATTTCAGTTTGATTTTCTAAACACGTGGTGTCAACTCCTTAAATACCAACGCTGCGTCGTCTATCGGGGAGTCGAACCCCGCTCCCAGCCTTGAAAGGGCTGTGATATAACCGATAATCCAATAGACGTTGTGTAGCTCCAGAGAGTCTCAATCTCTCATCCCCGGATTGAAAGTCCGGAATCCTATTCAGTTAGACGATGGAGCCAAATGCTAAGGTAGGGCGGTATTGCCGCCTAAAGGAATCACCCTTTATTTTCACTCTGATTACTTTTTCTACTCGATTAACTGTTTACTTTTTCTTCAGAATGCCCCAATCCATTTCGTGATTGAATCTAGCTCGTGGGTTGTAAAGGAGTTGAACCTCTATCTGGTCGCTTTACAGGCGAGTGCATTACCCCAATGCTAACAACCCAGATGTAAATTTTGTGTGAGACGCTGAGCGTCTTTACGGACAAATATTACTAAAACCTTGTGGAAAGAGTGGGAATCGAACCCACCACAGTCTGCTTGCAAGGCAGTCTCGCCCCCTTGGAACATGTCTCCCCGTCCTGTGAATTCTTTACAGGATATCACTAGACTGAAGGAACACCTTTGACCTATGATCACTTGATCTCCGGCTGTGTTACATGCGGAACTGATGGGTAACGATCCCACTTCCACGGCTTGACAAGCCGTTGTCCATGCCTACTGACTCCAGTTCCAAATATCCATATACTTCTGAAGGTAATTTAAATTACGAGGTAATTTCAATGCAGGATTGGCATCGGCGGTTGTGTCATACATCCAGCTGAAAAGGAGTACATCAGTCGTGTACCCAGACCTCGATTATTGTCCCCTCATATATCGAGAATGAGCCGAGTGGCGTAACCCTGTGTCACTCATAGGGAGTGCGATGCAGCACTATTTCAGAAATGGTAGCGGATGAGGGATTCGAACCCCCGACGTCTTGGTTATGAGCCAAGCAAGCTGACCACTGCTCCAACCCGCAATTTTTAAATGGTGGCGGGGCCAGCAATCGAAGCTGGAAACGTGAGCTTATGAGGCTCCGCGGCACCTAGCTCCCCGCAATGTATGTTTTAATAAAGTTGTGTTTTTTTATGCAGGGAATACCGAGTGGTGTCTCCATTCATGATAATACTATATGTACCTGCCGTATCTGCAACGAGTTCCAAACGAAATTCGTGATTTTCAAGTGATTCTAATGCCGTATCCCGTTGATTATCCATATAATCAAATGCGATAAGCCATACCACTAAAATTAGTAAAATCGCTATTCCTCGTGTCATTTTCATTTTGTTACCTTTATTTTTTGTTAAGCAGACTATACGGGATTCGAACCCGCCTGACATTCTTCCTTGACAGGGAAGTGACCACTCCTAGCAGTCCCATAGTCTATTAATTCTTCGGGCAAACCTTAACGAGTAGTTGGAATCGAACCAACATTTCATCAGGTTATAACTGAGTGGGATATCCATTACCCTATACTCACGATTTACCCAGTTTTTTTAAACTTTGAACGGGATATCAGATTCGAACTGATACTTTAAGATTGGAAGTCTCGCGTGCTAAGCCGTTAAACACTAATCCCGCATTTAATTCTTTAAATACATTAGAAGGATTTTAACCTTCAACACATGATAAAGTGCCTCATTAAACCAAACACCTGAACGCTTGGGTCCTTTTCGCATGTCCATATCATATACGCACTGGCCAGTACTGTAATATATAATATAACAATTTACATTCTGCCATAATGTATTTAGTGTACACCGGGAGGGTGACGATCCCCCAACCTTGGGCTTAAAAGGCCCCTGCTCTGCCTATTGAGCTACCGGTGCATGTGTGGATTGAGTTTTATTAAGAGCGAACCCACAAATGCTCTTGCAATATTTTGGAGCAGATTTCCACTATCACCCTGCAGGAATGAAATGGTACTCCACGGTCACAAAAAGTTCCTATGGGATTTGAACCCATCCAGCTTTCGCTCCTGTCACATGCCGTAAACAGAGATAACCCGTTAACCACGCTTTTACTTAAATCTTAAAAACAACATTTCAGCGACCAATCGGTCTTCGGTGCTCGTTACCGCAGTTCTTTAAGGGAGACAGAGCCGAATCATCCCACTGTTATTGGTTGTAATATTTTTTATTTATATAATTTTCAATCAATCCTTCAATTTCAATCCTATGTATATTATCAATCGCAAATTATAAATATCAATGTCGAAAAAAAAAGTTTCGAATATTCGACATTATTTGTAGCGGAAGTGGGCGTCGAACCCACCTGTCCAAGTTTCCAAAACTCAGATGCCTAAACCCTCGGTCACTCCACTAAATGTGGCTCCCAATGAAGGGAACCACTTTATATTAAATAGTCATACGAGATACCTCATAATAACTATCGTTTTTCTACTATTATACCCAATTGTCAAATAACTGACGCGGTTGATATGTCATAATCAACTGTGCAACTCCCTGTCAACGCGATGACGATTCGCGGCTATACTAACACATCGAAGGTTAGTATGCGGTTTGCCTTTTGTTCCTGTCACAAATATATCAAAATGTAGATGGCTCTGAATCATCTTCTCCCAGTTCGACTGGTCGCTTTCCATTAAGCTATACATTTTTTTCAAAAATCTTTAGAAACTTATTCCGTTTCTTTCATACCTGAATATACAAGATTTAAACGACAAAGTCAAGCTTTATTTTCGTTTATTTCAAAGTATTTTCAAAAATCTTAGGAGAGGTTCTCTTCTCACATATAACAAGATACAAGATAAAAACGACAAAGTCAACCGTTATTTTCACTTTTCTCAAATTATTTTTGTACCCGCCCCGAGGCTCGAACTCGGACTGTGTGGTGTTTAAGACCAGTCCCTCTTTCCATTTGGGGTAGACGGGCGTTTCTCTTTCAAATATCTTAACCAAGATACGACATTTTTACGACAATGTCAACCGTTATTTTCAACTTATGCAAAATAAAAAAGGTGAACCTTAGTCCACCTTCAATGTATTTTTATGTTATTTACAGTTTACAAGAAGGTGGGTGAGTCCGGTATGGATTTTGGTTCTACGGCATAATCAAATGATGCACAAATAGTCCCGTGGCGTAAATTGCCGAGGGATGTCAGATGCCATGTAATTTCTTGATGTCTGTAATTGTTTTGCATTGAAAATAAATTCCTTTGTTTAATTTGTGTATCAAGTATATATATCATCCTACTTGATAAAAACACCGATTTATTTTAGATTATTTTAATTATAATCTAGTGTAATTGTAAATAGTCCACCACCATTTGTAGCAGATGCAGTATAAACGCCCGTTGCTTGACTTGTCAATGTTCCTAAATTTCCACCTACCCACAATTTATATCCGGTTGCACCTAGAATCACTTCACCACCCTGTGTTACTAATGAGGATGTAGCTTGAGTATCTTCGTGCCCATAGATTACTGGAGTATATGTTACTATATTTGTTCCATCACCCAATACGACTGTAGCATCAAATGATACAAGGACGCCAACTCCATCAGAGCCACCTATGTCAAATTGACCGATTGTATATCCTGCACCCAAATCGGTATTAACTAATCCTTTTGGGTCCATGATAGGAGTGGATGTTGCTGAGATATTGCCAAAGTTAATATCCACATTTTTCGCCAAAGTAAGCACTGATTGTACAGTTGCAGTCACTTCTGCCGTTGCTGACGTTTGTCCCATCAATCCCACTGATAGTAACAATAATAGTATAAATAAGATTATTTTTTCATTTTCTTTTTCCTTTTATTTAAGGTTTGATCCCGACTTTATTGCGGAATTCATCACTTGTTAGATTTTCTTTTTTTTTCTTAACTGGGTTATCTTTTTTGAGATAATTGTCAATTTGTCCCTGAGATTCCTTTACCTTTTCAGGGTTGGGGATTGTTACAATGTCATCGGGTCCATACATTGATTCCTTTTTCTTGTGTTTGAACTTATCCCACCACGATTTTTTGTCCTTGGGCAATTCCGCAAACAATTTCTGTGCGTGGTCTAATAGTACCATATTAGTTGCAACAACCAACATGACTGCCAGTGGGTCAAATACGAATATCAATATCAGTATGAAGAATTTCACCACTGTATCGACACTAGTTTCGAATGACCTAGCGATAAAAATAACAGGTCCTACATCAACCCCAGAACTTACCAATCCGATCTTCAAATTCGAAACCATAGTGGTTAGCTCATAAATCCTATCACTTAATGGGTTGATCTTTTCCATAAATGCCGCCCTAGCTTTCCGCTTCGCGGTAGCGTAGTTATCAGGCATAGCATTTATTTCTGCAGTCATTTCATCCACAAGAAATTGTTTATCAATTTGCAATTGTTCAACTTGATCTTGATATACGTTTAGCTTGGTGGATTGGGTTTCAAAATCCAATGTTGCACCCTGATAGGCGTTGGACAAGTATCCGAAAATCCCCGCGCTCGTTATCAACATTAAGACTATCACCGCTATAGATAGATATACCTTAATCCCCACATTTATTGTGTCTCAATATCTATACAGAAATGACGCCGTAACAAGCTTTCCAAATTCCAAACTACTGGCCATAACAATTACTTGCACAGTTGCACCGGCAAATAGTTTAGCCAGCCCGAATACCGAAAAGAACGCGGCACTAGCTGCAATAGAAAATGTCGCGATCACCATCAGGATCGGAAATCATATACTATTTTTCAATTTTTGTCTCCTAGTTATTGTCGTCCACTTCCAACTCAATAAAGTTCTGAATTGCTTCGGATGCCCTTGCAGCTTCCTGAATTAATTGTTCCAGAACTGGATTGTTGTATTGGGTTGACACTTCACTCAATTTTGTGATTATTAATGTCAGTCTATCAATTTTGTTTTGAACTTGAATTCCGTATCTCATGTCATAACTCCTTATGTGTTTACTAATAAAATCCCTTATTTAGTATAAATAGTCAAATCTTATAAAAGAGATAAAAAAATGGGAGCATTGTCACCCCCATTTGTAGTTGCTTATTTATTTTTTATGTTATACGTCGAATTTAATTGAACTCTTCGGAATAAAAAACAATTTTCCTGTACCATCTATGACGCGATAAGTACCATTCTCTGATGTTACAACGGTTACCCGTTCACCTTTGAATAACTTACTGCCATTTGATGTCCGCACGTTTTCGATTAAAACGGCTTTCTTATCAATCTTGGTTTCTTCACTCATATTAATTGCCTTTCTAGTAAATGTTTAATTTCGTTAAAGCGGCAATTTGTGTTATTGCCCGATCAAAAGTACCATTGTCAATGTTACTCAATGCCTGCTTAGCCCGTTCACTAGTAAATGGTGTATCATAGAGCCTGCCATTAAATTGAAATTGATTCTCAGCACTAACTGATATCTTTTTCAAAATGGATACTAGGTCTTTAAAATTCACAAATCCGGTATATGTCTGTGCCAACTTACTTGAATTATCCGCCATTACTAAATACTTTTCGTAATCGCTCCAACTATCTCTGTCCATATTTGTATCCTTTATTCATTATTGTGTAAGGGAGCGGAAGGGCATTGTGCCCTTCCGCCTGATGATAAATGTTTATTTTGAACCCATAAACTTGCCAAAGTCATCGTTGGTGAAAAGATTTTTACGTCCACCCTTTTCACCCTTATCCGATGGGATAAACTTTTGAACGATTTGCTTGATGTAAGTTCGTTCACTATCTGGGCCACCCTCAGCGTCATACTGAGCGTATACGGCAGCTTCAAAAGCCTCTTCAAAGTTAAACCCGTCATACAATAGACTTGCCAATTCCACCGATGTACGAGTGGAAATGAATGAAGTCAATTTCCCAGAATCAGAATACACTTCATTCCGAGTCAATTGTACAATCTCAGCCACATTTTTCAAGTGGTCAGGATCGACTTCATCGTATAGGAGACTAAGAAGTTCGAATTCCTCTTCTTTAGTCAACAAGTCCATTTCAATTACAGTGAACCTGTCCATAAGAGCCCAGTCCATTGTACGGGTGGATGTGTACTCGTTACCAATGTTGGCGGTTGCCACAAAGGTAACACCCTCAGCCACATTTACAATGGCTTGGTCGTTACGTTCATCCAATCGAAGGTAACGCTGTTCCATATCCAGAGGTGTCATAAGAATGTTCCATGCCTCAGGGTTTGCCCGAGATAACTCATCCAATAGGATAATAGCGTTTTTGGTTTGAATAGCCCGAATGAATTCGGACTCTGAGAAATATGTTCCCTGCTCCTTATCGAAGTGAACATTACCAATCAGTGAAGAACGAGGGTCCTGAGTAGCACCCAAGTTAAAATAGAAGAATGGTAAGTCGAGGGCCTGACCCAATGACTTTGCCGCCAATGTTTTTCCACAACCAGCAGGGCCAGTCAACATTAGATTTTTACCACGTTTAGCGGTACGAACTAAATATTTCCACTTTAGTTCTGTGATGAACAACCGTGAAGGTTTGATTTGGTAGGCGTTTTGAATAGCCAATTTAACCTCAGCATTCAGGTCTACCGGAACTTCAACCATGCTCATTGGTACGTGTACCCACATATTTTCATCAGCGTCAAATAACTGAAGTGCGGTACCATCATTGAAAGCGGATTCTCTCAAATCCTTTTCAATTTTATCGGTGTAATCAACACCGTCATTACCAGTGGCCAAGAAGTTCTTGCCCTTTTGTTCGATTGTTACAAAAATTGTTTCTGTGCTCATTTTTTATCCCTTATTCTGTTCTTTTTTTATCATACCCGAATATACAAGATTATATTGACAAAGTCAAGCGTTTTATTTTTTATTTTCAAATTTTTCTTTTAACCGTTGAAATTCATCCCATTCATTATCAAGCTCATTTTTAGCAGTTGTTAAATATGGCTTCAAAAATTCTGGAAATGTTCCTTGATTTGCAAACAGAATTCCAGCTTGGAAAGCTTCAAGATAACTCATCATCCCACTATACCCGCCGTCACTGTATTCACCGTTGTATCCTGCCGATTCTTTTCTATCATTGGCGTCTTGAACATATAATGCAATCACCTTTTCATAGACATCATTTTTAATCATTTGGAACTCCTTATTCTGTTCTTTTTTATCATACTTGAAGATACAAGATATTTATGACAAAGTCAAGCGTTTTTTTCGCTTATAAACAATAATTACTTAGAGGTGGCCAAAAATCGTTTGTTCATAATACGTGCCACTTCAATTACCGAAGTCACGTCAATGAATTGTGAATCCTTACCATACATTCTTCTGAAATCATTTCCATCGCTTCCACGCCCGCTTCCGCCGACAAAGTAGGAAATAATTTCCATACCCATACCACGCAATTTTTTGACTGCATTTCGGGTTTGTTCAATAGCGTTTGTCCCACCATAGTTAGCTGCAGGGAAGTAAGGCATTCCATCTGAAAAGTTCAAAAAGAATTGTTCCCGTGTTCCTTCAGCCTTAAAGACTTCATTCATTGAAGCTTCAAAACATAATCCTTCTGGGGTGTATGAGTTAGGTTGTGCTCTACTCATAACCTTTACATATTGTTTGATTGAATCACGCCGACTATCATAGATTACAACAACCAATGGCAATGCTCTACCATTGACTCCCTGCATGCTTCTGATAGTGATCACCACGTCAATGTTTCCAGACATTTTAGCGGCCTGAACCATAGATGATACAGACAGTAAAACCTCAGACCAGTTACCTGACATAGAACCACTAGCGTCAATGGAAATCTGTAAAAGTGCATCTTTGAATTGTTCAGTTGTGAACTGATCAAAGATAGCTGTACTCCCGCAACCAATCTCAGCGATGAGTCTCTTATTGATTCTACCCTGATTTTTCCGAGGAAAGCTGGTTACACGAGTTTCATTTCTCACTTTGAGTTTTTTACCAAGAAGTTTTCCAAGTGTCAAACCTTTTCGGATATCCTTTTCGTGGGAACTGTTATTGTAATATCGTTTCTGAAAACATTCGAATAATGTACTTTCCAACATTGAATCAGTCACGTGGTTTACAACCATACATTCAAGTTTTTCATAACTACCTTTGAACTCAATCTTAGGCATTTTCACAGACGCTTCGGAAAGTACCTGTAATTTTTCTTGAATATCTTCGTCAAGACCTTCTTTTTCAATTTTACCATTAATGAAATCGGCTTGTTTTTTCAGAGCCTCTGCTAATTTCTCAGCGGCCCTTTTACCAAGTTTCCGATTTCCTCGTTTGCCAAGCATCTTTTTGATATTATCTTTAATATCTTCTACGTCGTCCTGACCATAGTTTCCAGACTGATCCCCAGATTTTCCGTCCTGTGATTTTTCTTCGTCACCGTCGTCTTCATCGTCACCATCTTCGTCGGAATCTTTTTCCCCGCCGGAACCATCTTTTTCTTTATCTTCGTCGGTGTCCTCGTCCCCGCCTCCG
>Ga0208769_1000771_pt1 | contig 14922 bp, 37 predicted proteins | sample AntAceMetag02UKC_FD_184768 | JGI IMG/M metagenome (GOLD analysis project Ga0208769, IMG submission 184768) | Saline lake microbial communities from Ace Lake, Antarctica- Antarctic Ace Lake Metagenome 02UKC (SPAdes) (version 2) | ecosystem: Environmental > Aquatic > Non-marine Saline and Alkaline...
TCCGTATAGGTTTGCTCCGCCAGCAGCCTCTTCTACTGCCTCCTTGAAAGTCTTTTTAGTAGAAGTAAAAATTATATTTCCTGTCCATCTATGTTTAATCTCTATCTTCTTCTCTTTTTTTTCTTTAACCTTTTCTTCTTCTATTTGGTCTTTAATTTTCTCGTAAGTTTCGTTTGAAACTTTAATTGTTTTTGACATATATTTATATTATACAAGTAAATCTTTTAGTTTAGACTTGAGGTCTTGGAGGGCAGTGTTAAATGCAATAGCATACATTCTATAAGGCGAACCTTCTTTATATTTGTTTGTATTTGGAAATCTTGTATTCCCCACTAAATCTATCACTTCTCTAATGATTTGGTTGCGATAATCTTTGAGAAGGTCTTGAAAAGCATTACATTTCTCATCTGTCACAATACCTACTCTACCCCATTGATAAACTATTTCAAATATTTCTCTTGGTATGTCTTTTTTAGCTATTTTCATATTAGTTAATTTACTATTTTTTTACCATCAACTTTTATTTTTATATCTCCAAACCTTAAAATAGCCCTCTTTTTAGCATCTTCTAAAGAATAGAAATCTTTATTGTCAGAACCAATTTCTTCGCCATTCTCGTTTATATATGCCCACCATCTACCAAATATATCATAAGCGGGTTGAATTGTGATTATTTTTTTCATTTTATAACTCCGTTAACAAAATTGTTAATGGGATTAAGTTATTCTTTATATCTATCTATTTGTCCTTTTGTTTGGCATTTCTATTTCAAGCCTTCTGCCATACCACTTCTCGTTAGCATTGTGGATTTTCTCGTAGTTTTTTAAACAATCAACCAGATATTCTGCTAAAATAAAATCTGGAGTATTTGAACAATTTTCTAAACAATGTTTATTTATGAGTTCTTTTAATTCTTTTTCAAATTGTTTTATTGTTTCGTGTGGCATATTTTTATAAATCAAAAATTAATCTTCTTCTAAGTTTTCAATAGCACACTCGCACATTTCCTTTTTTATGCTTGTTTTCACAGGGTCATCTGGATGTCGTAAGTCCTCTGCTTCTATATATCCTTTACCTTTACAGATAGGGCAGTTAGGATTTGCATAAGTTTTATAATCTTCTTTGTTCATAATTATATTATATAAGTTATTCTTTATATCTATCTAAATTAATAAATCTTGTTTTAATCTTTGTTCTGCTATCTTACAGTATTCTGGTGACATTTCTATGCCAATAAAGTCTCTTCTAAGGTTTTTACAAGCAACTGCTGTTGTCCCACTTCCTAAGCAATTATCTAAAACTAAATCTCCTTCATTAGTGTAAGTTTTTATTAGATATTCAAACAGGGCTATTGGTTTTTGAGTGGGATGTAGCTTGTCTTTTTGATTAGCGTTTCCGAAAAACTGTATACTTAAGGGGAACCTGTCTGTATATATTTTTTCCCCACTTGTTATTGATGATAGTATATTTAACCCAGTCCCGTCTTTTCTGTTATTCTTCCTACCACTTCCCATTCTTCGGTCAGGTTTTTCAATTGGTGTTTTCTGGGGATTATACACAGTTTTTCCATTACAAAAAACGAGTATATTTTCGTGGCTTTTTTGAGGTCTTATATTTGCAAGTTGTGGTTCATACCCTCTTTTTTTATCCCATATCCACTCATACTTAAACATCTTGATATTACTCATCACTAACTTACTCGTAAAGGGTTGAGAAGCAGTCAGAACTATTGCACCGTTATCTTTAATTATTCGTTTGTATTGTTCCCAGAGTGGTTCGAAGGGGATTATGGTATCCCACTTACAGGCGGTAGTTCCGTATGGCAAATCACAAAGTATCATATCAATAGACTTATCAGGAATATCTTTCATCACTTCTAAGCAATCTCCACATATTATTTTGTTTATAAAGTCTTTTGGATATTTCATTATTCTTTATATCTATCTATTTGTTCTGTGTAGTTTTCAATAGCACACTCACACATTTCCTTTTTTATGCTTGTTTTTACGGGGTCATCTGGATGTCGTAAGTCCTCTGCTTCTATATATCCTTTACCTTTACAGATAGGGCAGTTAGGGTCTGCATAAGTTTTATAATCTTCTTTGTTCATAATTTTATATCACTTTTAACTTCATTTCCCCATACATCCCAACCTTTCCAACTTGGGTCTTCTATCAGAGTATCTGGTTTGCGAGCGAATAGTTCTATTTTCGTTTTATCTGGAAACCAATCGCCAATTAACTTTCTCATAATATCTGGCTTTTTACTATGTTTCGTTCTTCTCTGCTTAAAAACAGAACTAATCCTTTTTTTATTCTCTGGTGGCGAAAATTTACCTTTGACTCCAACCAATAATAATTCGTGTTGTCCCCGAAACCACCAGCCACAACCTATAATTTCTTTATCCCAAATTAAATGAGTTCTATATTTGAATCCCCATTCTTTCATAACATCCAACGCTTCTAATAATTTAGGAGAGGTCGCCCAAAGATACAATACAGAATTATCGTCACTCGGGATTTTTAAGCTCTTGATTTCTTCTAACTCCATTGTTGGATACTGATTTTCTATATCTCTATTATGAGTAGCAGAAAAATCATATCTCCAAGGCGGGTCAGCATATATTATCTGATATTTCTTTTTACAGATAGGGCAGTTAGGGATGGCGAGTTGTTTGTAGTCTTGATTTGTCATTTTAATAGATTAGGATTCTCATAAATGTTGCCAATTACTTCCAAATATATGTTTCTTTCGTTAAATCCATAGAATATTTCTTCTTCCCCAAAATACCCAAAAGCCCCGTTTTTAAATATGACTCTACACTTACCTTCTCTATTTACTTGGCTATATACTATATCTCCTTCGTATATCTCTTTACCATTTTTGTCTTTTAATCCTGTGTATTGCATAATATTACAATACTTAATCCCTTGTGGATAATCTCCTTTCGCATAATTATCAAATTCAATAGCACATATTTTATTATTTATTAAAACAAATTTCTTTATTTCTCTTATCTTGTTATCTATTTTATCCCAAGCTTTAAATTTAATTTCTCTTTGTTGTTTCATATTTTTTAGTTAAATTATCTAAAAACTCCTGCCACTTTTTTATCTCTTGCTTAGCAAGTTTGATTAGTTTAGCTTTAGAGCGTTCTATTGCTAACTTTCCATTTTTTATTGTTAAATGTTCTCCAAGTTTATAGTTTGTCATGTTTTCCAAGGATTTTTAATAATAGCCTTAATCGTTCCTCAATTTCTTTTTCAATTTCTTTTTCAAATCTCTCGGTAATTATAAATGTTGCTTCTTTTAATCCTATCTTGTCTTTTCTAAAATCAATTAATGTTTCTTCTATAAAACGAGAATTCATAGTTTTTTAATCCAAGCTTTGATTTTATCTGCCATTTCCTGAGGAGTTTTGGCTTCTATTGCTTTAATTAAATCAGGAACATCTTCTTCAAAAACGAAAAAGTAATAATAACTTTTATTTCCACGCCCTCTCCTTTCTAATGTCCAATCATATTTATCAAGTTTTTTTAGTTGTGTTTTATTTAGCATAGTTTTTGATAATAAATTACTGTTTTATCTTTATATTTTTATCTTCCATCCTATCTATTGATAAAAATCTTTGTTTCCCGCTTCCTAAGTCATTTACCCATCCTTTCTTATCCCAAGTTTTGATAGGAGCTTCTAATTGTCTCTTGGGTTTTTCTAATTCATTTATTCTTATAAATCCTTTTTTGTTACTTAATAACTTGTTATAAACACACGATTGAATTCCGTAAGCATTTCCTTGTTTCAATAAGTGTTTTTCAGGAATTACATTTTTAATGAAAACTGTTATAGTTTTTCCCCTATAAATACTTCCGATAATTCTACCGCTATATTTAACTATCGCTTTCTTTGTTCTCTCCATATTTTGCTATATTGGTTAATAATACTCTAATTCTACGAGTAATTCTTTTTAACGCTTTTATACTATTAGTTTTATAAACAACCTTTCCGTTATCTTTTTCAGAAAAATCAATAACCTCGCTTACTGAATAATTTTTACTGGGACCAATTTCATCTTCAATCGTTATGTTTAATGTGAATTTTGCTTTTTGAACCATGTTTTTATTTTCTTTTAAAACTCTTTTTAATCTTAGATTTTATTAAGTGATAAAGAAATTTATGTCCTTGTTTGTATAATCTTATTTGTTCGCTTTTCCATTTTTTCTCAAGATACATAATTATTTCTTCACCTTCTTTTAAGTCTTTTTTAACTACTGCTATTATTTTCTTTTTCATGATTGTTTGTGCTATAAATTATTTTACCTTTCATTGCTTCTTCTCTTGCAAATTTATCAAACTGCTTTTTACCTTCTTCGTTTAATAATACTGTTGGTTTAACCATTGTCATCATAGCATCAAGTTTTTCCTTTAAATATTCTTTATTTATTAAATCGCTTTTCTCTGATTCAATAAGGGCTTTTAATGTTAGGATTGCTTGTTCTTTGCTTGTCATTTTTTTTCACCTCCTTCTGTTTTTTCTAATTCTTTTTTCATATCTTTTTATATGTTTTCTTATACATTATAATCTACTTTTTAGTAAAAATCAAGTAAAAACTGTGGATAACTTTTATTTTCTATATATTTCCTTTCTATCTATTGACCGCCAGAAGCATTTAAAATGCAATCAATTTTCCCTTTTGCATCATTTAGTGCATCTTTGCTTTCCACTCTTAGTATTTTAACCATAAAAGAATAATATTTTCCTGTTACTTTTCCTCTATAATAACCCGTTTCTGTTTTTACAAACGATGGTTTAAAATGATTTTGTTTATTCATAGTTATTTAACAAATTAAGTTTCTTGAGGATTTGATAATAAGCATTATTGCACAAAATATTTATCTTTCGTTTAGATATTTTAGTGTGCATATGTCCATCAAGTATATTCTTGTGTTTTTTAGATTTTCTCATAGTTAGTTATTTAACAAATAAACTTTGGATTAAGGGGCAGATACACCGACCTGCCCCGCAAGGGCAAAATCTACTTTGTAAAGACGCTATCCTTGTTTTGAAGAACTAATACTTCTAAATTCTTTTTGCCAAATTCTAAACAACTTCTATAAGCATCTAATCCGTCTCCCCAATAAATATCTAAATCCGCAGCAGTCCATCCTGTCATAAATCTATCTTCAACCGTAAATATCTTATTATCAAACCCTTCAATCTTTAATCTTGTCCCGAAAGGCAAGCTATTAGAAGCAACCATTCCATCAGCAACCCATTTTCCAGAAGCAGTTTTACCCGTTGAAGTGAATTCAACTAAAGAATAACATGTCACTCTCATATCTTGAACATATCCAAGAACTAATTTTTCTTTTTCAACAATAGTCAAGCTATCAACAATCTCCGTTTTTTCGTTTTCAACCTTATAATCTGTTTTATAAAGCCAGAAGAAAATTCCTACAAATCCTAAAAGAACTATGATAATGAACAATAACTTAATTTTTTTTCTCATTTTTTCACCTCCTTTCAATTTATATAAGATATAAATGTGCTTATTTAATTAGCTTGTCTAATTTTTCTAACAAAAAGTTCTTTTCGTTTACCATAACAAGAATATCATCAGTTAGTTTTTTCATATCGTTGCTTGTTGATTCCATTCCTGCTATGTCTTTCATAAAAGCTGCATTAATTCCATTTGCACAATAAGTTCCCATATCCGCGCTTCTTGTAAACGCGTTATTATCTATCTCCATAATCTTTGTTCTGATAGATATTTCTTCTTTGAGATTATTTATTTCTTCAGAATTATCTATTTTTGTTACAGAATTTGAGAATAAAGACACTATCATTATAAATGCAATGCAACAAAGAACAATTATCCAAATCTTTCTAGTATTTAATGATGTTTTATTAGATGTTTTTTTCATTTTTTTCACCTCCTTTCAGTTTTTTAACGTAACTAATTATATTAAATTGCTTTTTATATTCTTTTTGAAATATCTTAATTGCTTCTTTATTTCTCATACAAGCTAATTCTTTGTATTTATTTTTTTTATATAAGATGTACATATGTATTTAATTTCAATTCTACGGAAGAAACTCCCCTTACACGTATCGGTTTCAGGGCATTACAACCTAAAGTGGTACATTATAGCCTCTTTTACCCCTTCTGCCCTTTAAAGCAGGATTATGTCCTAATCTGAATTCATATAACGGACAATCTTTAAACTGACAATTTTTTACATCTTTTGTACTATTTCCCATACAATCTAAACATCTTTTTCTGATTGCTTTTAATACTGAATAACCAAGCCTTCTTTTTCCAAGTCTTAAAGGATATAAAGGACAATCTTTATCTCCACATAATTTGACTTGTTCTCGTTGACCATTATAGCACCAGATACAATATTTTTTAATTGCTTTTAATGGATATAATCTTTTCATGTTACTTAAATATATTTATAAATTTTTCTATACTTTGCTCAAATCCTTCTCTATATTTACCTTCGGCTAAAATATCTTTACAATTTTTATATCCGGTATCAATAACTTTCCATTTCTTATTTAGCTTATCTAATCTTAGGGCATATCCTTCTACTAATTTTTCTTCATCTATGTTTCCAGTTTCTACATCAGTTTCAATATCTTGGATATCATCTTCTAAAAAATATAAACTCTGTCCCATTCTTAATGCATAATCGCCTTCTATTCTATAAATGAATCCGTATTTATTTTTCATGTTAATTTTGTGGTTTTGATATTACTTCTAATGCTTCTTTATATCGTTTTGCTAACTTTGAAGTACCATCAGCGATTTTATTTATATCTTTAAATGTTTCTCCTAGATTTTCAAAGGCTAAATTTCTTTCTAATAATAACCTATCCATCTCTTTAAGATTGCCTAATAATGATGCCATTGTTCTTGCATAAGCTTCTCCAAATTCATCTTTCTTTTTCTCTTTAAAACGTTTTTTTAATATACGCATTTTTTTATTTTAATAAATTAGAATTTTCATATATGTTGCCGATGACCTTTGTGTCATCCTTTCTATTCTTACATAAAGCACTATTATGCTTCTCGCCAGCTATAAATCCACAGATACTATTCTCCCATTCAATTACTAATTCGGTGTCATCTATCTCAATTATATCTCCTTCATAAATCTCTTTTCCATTTTTATCTTTTAATCCCGTGTATTGCATGATTTCACAATCCTGTAAGGATGGAAGTTTTAGTTCTCCGAGTATATATCCGCTATCTAAATCCATCAATCCAAAGTAATACATTTTTTTACCAGCCCAAGCTCTAAATTTTAATAGTCTTTGTTTCATAATTTTATAAATTACCAATTAATGAAATCTTTTTCTTTTTTTAGACGGTCCGAAAACTCTTCAATAGCAATCTCTAATGATGCTTTAGTACCATATCCAATTATTACGACATCTTTTGTGATATCATCTTCATCTCTCTCTATCTTGTTTCTATCAAATGAAACAAACGACCCGATAAAATCTACGTCTCCGTCATTTACTTTCTTCCATTTATCTATCGCTTCTAATACGTTTTTTAATTCTTTTTGCATATTTTTGTTTTATAGAATTTAAGTTATATTAAATATTTTTTCGTACTTATCGTAATTTTTCATTATCTCGTAACATTCTTCTTTCGTTAAATCGTCGGATAAAGTTACTACTTCTTTTACATCAAACATATTTGTTACTCCGCTGTCCTTTACCGTTTCATACTGATTGAATTTATCTTTAGTTATTTTTTCTTTTTTCATTTTTAATATCTCCTTTCAATTTATTTACTATTTAATCTTTTCCTTGGCTACCAAGCCGTCGTATAATCGAACGGCTCAGTAGTCAATACTTGTAACCAATTTGACAACCCCTATGCCTCTTTTAGCCCTTCTCTTCGCCTCCTTTCTGTTATTGGCTTTTATTATAGAAGTATGGGCTTGTCTATCACCTTTTAATTTTTTTAATATTAGATATTTCATATATTTATCTTATCTTCTTATACTCTATTATAATATATTTTTACTCGATAATCAAGGAAAACTGTGGATAACTTTGGGATAACTAAATGCTTGTTTTCCCTTAGTCATATTTTTAAAATACACTTATTAATTTTTCCTTCTTCTATAACCATTATATAATACTTTTATATAGAAATCAAGTAAAAACTGTGGATAACTTTTATATAAACATATTAGTTTTATATTAGTTTTCTATGATTTTTAGCGCATTTTTATCATTATTGAGAAAAAACATCGCATTAGAATCGGTTCTAACGCATTTAAAATCATAAGTTGGTATAATATGTACCTTAAAATATAATAAAAACCACCCTGTATTGCATTACAAGGTGGCTTTAAAAAGGAAATTAGCTTATTTACCTACTTTTTCTCCGAATTTTATTATGACATTTTCTGCAAAGCGTAATACCATTGTTTATATCCCAAAGCTCTTTACATTTTAATGCTTTTTCTAATGTTGTTATTTTGTTTTCTTGTAGAATTTTAGCGAATCCTTTTTTATGATGAGCTTCTAAGTAACCACCACGTTGATTACATCTTTGACAAGTATAGTTATCTCTCTCAAAAACACTAACTCTCCATATATTATATTCTATACTCTTTCTTATCCTCATACTTTCTGCAGTTATGCCATCTTTCCAATTTGGATTATTTTTGCCTAACCATCTTTGTTTAGCAATCCTTTTTTGTTTATCAGAGTTTTTATTTCCTATATGAGACTTCCTAAGATTTTCTATATGTTCTTTTGTTAATTTCCTACCAGTTAATGCTATTTTGATTTTTAATTTTTTCTCTTCTGATGATGGTTTGGTTTTATATCCAAACTTTTCCTTGTTCCATGGACAACAATTTTTCTTAAACACATTAGGACTACTATACGAACCGTCTTTTTTAAAACCCTTTGGCATAATTTGACTACTATTTTACTTATTTACCATTATTAACTCTCTCGGAAAATCGGTCAACTGTTCTTACAGCAACTGAAACACCTAACACGCCTTCAACTGCTACTGCAAACGATATTGGAATGATTTCATTAGCGCCTAGTATGTAAAATATAAACGCTACTACTATTTTCCAGAATCTTACACTCTTTAAGAAATCGAATTTTTTCATAATTTTAAAACATAAAATACAACTTAATTATCGACCTTTTTATTAACAAAACTATTTATTTTCATTTTAAGAAACTTTTTCCAGCTTCTTCTATCTGATTTATTACAACGACCTTTTCCTCTTCCTGTTCTAGGTCCTTTGCCCTCAGGACCGGTTCTGTCAAAATTGGGCATAAATTTTTCTTTATTTAATACAAATAATGTTTCGATTTATTTTATTTTTCTAAATAGAAGGGCATAAAGTATCCATAGATAACTTATACTACCTACTCCTATGAACCACCAATAATTTAATTCATAAAATGGTGTCCATAATTTTGCCACAATAACGCCAATGCAAATACCAACTAAACCAAATAATTTCAGTTCAAAGATATTAAGTGTTTTGACTCTTTTAAGTAACGAATTGATTAGTTTCATAAATTTAATAAACAAATAATTGTCCGCTTTCAATAGGAATAATCCTCGAAGAAACTATATGTCTTCCAATAACATTTTGTTCTATAACCGTAAAACTTTCTTCTAAAACAGAAATAATAAAAGATACATGTCCATGAGGTAATGAAGTGCTTACAAGTATTGCATTTAACTTAGGAACATTCCCTACTTCAAATCCATATTCTATTGCGTTTTGATAGTAATATCTAGCGTCACCATTCCACGGTATATCACGATAATATTTTACTAAATCAACGCAGTACCCATTATCTATGCCCTCTTTTTTCGGATTAACGGGATTATTTATCTGATAAATAACTGCTTTTTCTAACGATGGTTTCAATATATCATCAGATAAACTTACCTTTGGGGTAATTATTGAAATAATAATTACCGATATTATAAATAAACGAATAAGTTTATTTTACAAATTAATCCCTTTAAAGCTATTTTCCGAATTTCTCTATGTCTTTTCCTGCTTTATAAAGGGGAGTGAAAATCTTATGCTCTTTAGATTTAAGCCACTCGTCCGCGACGAAATCGAACGAATGACCAACATAAGATTCCATTTCTTTATCCATTGACCTTTTAAAAGTTAATAAAGAAAGCTTATTAATTTCTCCTTTTGTCATTTCATCTTTCATATTGTTGTTTAATTTATTTAAGTAAAATTGCCAATTATATTCGTTAGCATGACTTCCTGTTAGTCCTCGTGGATATTCTTTAGTTTTATACTCATGAATATCACCTAACCCTGCGTCAAAATAATAACAGTGCATTATTTCGTGAATAAGAATATCTTTTAAACTCTTGCCATATTTACCGTTATATAAATTTCCTAATTTAAAATATATCCAATAAGGATTAGCATTTTCTTTCGGACCGCCACCCGAAGCATGTTCTCCTTCTACGATATCAGCTTCAGCCCAATAACCCAAAGTACCTTGCGTATAACAAAAGATAATCTCTTTGCTTCTTTCGTTATACCAATTTTTAACATCATTTAAAATGTCTTTAACTTTAAAGTTGTTTGTTTTATCTTTTATTAATATTCTTTTACCCATAAGTTTAAAATAAGGAAGCGGGTCAACATAACCATACCATCCATCGTTTTTATATCCATCGGGACGATATCCAAAATGTAAATGAGGACCAGTAGAATTACCGGTATTGTTCGTTATTCCTAATGGCGTAATTCCTTCTTTTACAGATTCACCAATAGAAACACTTTGGCTCTCTAAATGAGCATAAACTGTTTGTTCTTTAAAGTCAATATCGTGTGCTAATCTTACAAACTTACCATAGCCATTAATTCCTTGGTCTCCTATTTCCATTACCGTTCCATCCATAACAGGATATACCATTCTATGTCCCAAAGGCGAATCAGTAAATCTTGTTCTGAAGTCAAGACCATTATGTCCTACACCTCCATAATTTTGAGGATTTTCGCCAAATAATTGAGTCAAATGCCATTTACTTAATGGCGAACTAAAAGTTTTCATTTTACTTCATAAATAATACTTACTAATAAGTTGCCCTATCCATTAAAGCGGTGGTCTGTTAAATCATTGGTTGCGGGTCCGAGTCCCGTTAACAAAATTGTTAATGGATAGAGCGAGGAACTACTAAGCCTTAGGTTTTAATTTTAATTCCCATAATTTTGGGTGGACCAATGGGATTCGAACCCATAAAATTGCTCGGTTCACAGCCGAGTGCCTTAACCAATTTGGCTATGACCCACATTTAACATAATTTTGTAGAAGGCTATATATTTCTAAACTACGTCTATTTTTGTTTTCATTGTGGACCTGAGTGGAATCGAACCACCGACCTGCGGTTTACAAAACCGCTGCTCTAGCCAACGTGAGCTACACAGGCTAATGTAGTCTCGAGAGGACTTGAACCTCTAACAAACTGGATGTAGGCCAGCTGCTCTACCAAATTGAGCTACAAGACTGTGTACCCCCAGTAGGACTCGAACCTACAACCTACGGTTTAGAAGACCATCGCTCTTCCAATTAAACTACAAAGGCATGTAAGAGATACAGAGACAACCACTCCCCGTGCATGGTTTAATGAGTTTTCATGCGTCCTCTGGTCATTTAGTCTCTTTCTTCAATCACTAATTACGGTTTATGCCGTGACAGGGTAAAACCCTTTAATGATCGAGGGAAGAGAGGTGAGTCATTAAGCTTTTCTTAACAACTCACCCTATTTGTTAGCCACGAAACTTTATCCATAGCTTAACTTCTTTTAGAAGCAGATACAACATTATCCAGAAAATTGGAGTTCCTCTTGTGTATAACAATCCGAGGATTATTACCACGCCTCTTCCAATTCCCACAAAGTCAATAGTGAAGTCCTTAATATCCTTTATCTTCTTCATCTATATCACCCACCCATTGAGTGATTTCTACGATTTCCTTTGTTGCAACGCTGTAAACGATTTCTCCGTTTCCTCTACGAAGGATAACGAGATTCCTTCCCGCCACGCCCACAACCTTCCAACCCTTACTGATTAGGATTTTCAGTTTGGGTTTCAGGTTAGGTTTCATCGTCATCTCTATCTACCGCATAGTAGGCAAATCCTAATTCACGATACATATCGTGAACGCATTTCCTACAATAGTCACCACGAAGATGAACAATGCGATAGAATATCCGATTTAGTGGTTCTTCACACTTAGTGCATTTCTTAGGCATATTCGCCTCCTTTTCTTTTAGTTGTATAGCCAAATAATCAGCTATATCCGATAGTTCCCGTAGGGTTGGCATCGTGCCTCCCATCAAATGCTTTGCTCAAATCCCTCACAAGGGTTTCTCCACAATACTCAAACAAATCGTATGAATCTCCATCAGTTCCAATGGAATTGATAAAGGTTCTGAAGTTGTCTAAAACTAAGACATGAAGCAACTCATGAATTACGATTGGTTCTATGTCGTCTGTGTTAGAATTAACGAACACATCTGCTTCCTTATCAAGGGCATGTAATTCTACATAACCCTCCATTCCAACAAGTTGTTCGTTCTCATCTTCCGAGACTACTTGGATTTTGATTTTCCAATGGCTAAGATTGAATATCTTTTGCCATTTCTTCAACGCTTGTTTCGCTGTCATTTCTGCCTCCTTTTAAGTCTTGGAGTTTTTTGAATGTCTCAACCTAAATCGTTGTATATTGGTCAATCCATCATCTATTCCAAAATGATGTTTATTATGTTCTGCTCTTGTCATAAGTTTAAGATTTTCAATGCGATTATCTAACTTATCTTCGTTGATATGATGAACTATCTCATTGGATTCTAATTTTCTTCCAATGTGTTTTTCCATTAAGGTACGATGAACCTTAATTCCACTTATGACATAATATCCATCGTAGGATATTGCCTTACCATGCTTTGGACCATAACATTCAGTACAATACTTTCTTGGGCTGGCAGGTCTGCTCCAAACAGGCTTCCCACACTTTAGGCACTTTATATACTTGCCTGTAGTTTTCTGTATGGAATTAAGCTTGCCCTTACATTCTTTAGAACAGACCTTGCCTTTTCCCGCCTTAATCTCCGATGGAGATATGTAATTTTGAAACCTTTTCCCACATATAACGCAAGTAAGGGTTCTTAGTTTTGGACTTTTATTTGTATGTTTTCTCATAATGTAATGAGTATAACATACACAGAAAGTCTGTCAATGGTGGATTATTTTTGTTTTGCCTTGAGCCTCTCAATTCTTTCAAGAAGTTCAATAACCTGACGAAGATTCCTCAAGCCGAATATTTTGTGCCAACAGATATGTTTTTCAATATCTATAAGAAGCAAATTGCTCGGAATACTTTTCCCTTTATTTACTTTTGCAGTCAGATGATGTTTGTTTCTGCCTTGCAACCTTCTCTTATATTGCTTTTTAAGTCGCTTTCGCAGTTTCCTTTTTCCCTTCTTCATTGGAAACCTCCTAATTGATATAGTATGGAAGATTGATTACTCTTATAATCTTCAATCCAAGAACATTGCCAAGAATCTTGGCACAAGAGTAACAATACCAGCCAAACAATCCATGTACCGAGTACACTGCTGGATTCCCTTCCATTTCTTTCTCACACCGAGTACATTTCATTAGATGCCTCCTATCCTGAGATATGAATATCTTTCTTATTTGCGAACAATTTTACCTTCGGAGAACCCATTTTTCCCATTGGGTAACCAAGCATTTGTGCATAAGAATCATCATATCTGAGATATGAACCCGTGAGAATAAGAAACTTCTTTCTCTCAATAATCATTTTGCGAGCTTTATCTACTTGCTGGACAAGAATTGCTTCGTCAGCAAGTTCGTGAACATGTCCCATTGCGAGGATATCTGCATCAAAGTTATGAGCAATATCCACAAGTGCCTTTAGTTGGGTATAAACATACCGAGAACCAGACGAACCATGTAGAGAATAAACCGTATAACTCTGATTTCCTACATAGAAAAGATTCCAGCAAGCATATCCCAAATAAGGAACTTTTAGAGACTTAGCCATCATCTTCGTAATATTGACTGAAGTTTCTTTAAGGATTCTTCCTTCATGATTTCCTGTTATCAATCCAAGAAGCAATCCTCTTTCTGCCAATGGCTCAAATAGTTTTTCCATGAAATCCCACTGTCTTTGAGGATTCAAGGTTTGCATATACATTGAATCTCCAACAGAATTCCGAAGACCTGCTTCGATATAATCGCCCATACCAAGAACATAAATATTCTTGCTAAGGCAATACTCTATATTCCTTTCAGCTCGTTCAATATCACATCCCGGATGTCCATAATGAACGTCACCAAAGAAAAGAATTTCTGCATATCCCTTTCCATTGGGATTTAGTCTTGCACGATTAAGACGAATTATTTTTCCCTTAATCCGGTCTTTATCGATATACTGTTCCAATTGACTTGCTCTTTTCTTTGTTTTTTTTGAAGATTTCTTATGAGAACATACACCGCTCTCAAGATGTCTCTTCAAATTATCCTTTCGAGTAAATTCTTCTCCGCACTTTTCGCATTTGTACATTTTCCCCTCCTTTGTTAAGGAACTTTTATGTCCCGCTTTATTTTTCATAATATTATTTTTTTATAATACTTTATTTTAAATTGATGTTCTAAAAAAATCAAGTCAAAACTGTGGATAACTATTTTGTAAATCCACCGATAAGAAGACCTGCAAGTAGAAAAACTACGCTTGATAAAAAAGTTATAATAACGCTTAGTAACCAAGTCGGTCTTTTATTTAATCTTGTTTCAATTAAGTCTATTTTCTTATAGATACTATTAAGATGATTATCTTTTATTTCGGCGATATCT
>Ga0208769_1000779_pt1 | contig 14870 bp, 21 predicted proteins | sample AntAceMetag02UKC_FD_184768 | JGI IMG/M metagenome (GOLD analysis project Ga0208769, IMG submission 184768) | Saline lake microbial communities from Ace Lake, Antarctica- Antarctic Ace Lake Metagenome 02UKC (SPAdes) (version 2) | ecosystem: Environmental > Aquatic > Non-marine Saline and Alkaline...
ACTTTCATTTTTCGAGTCGGACGTTGCCGACAAACTTATGACGCAACTCGAACAAGGACCGGACGCCCATTGGTACTTTGAACAAATATTGCCGACAAAGCGGCCTCTTTATAAATTCCCTTTGAAGGTTTTGGACAAACAAGGTGAAGACGGTTTGATTGATCAGCCGAAGATAACAATAGGCACGTGTCATTCGGTAAAAGGTGGGGAATCGGACAACGTGGTTGTCGCACCTGATTTGTCTCTCGCCGGCATGCGTGAATGGAGCCAAAAAGGTCAAGGGCGGGATGCGATAATCAGGATGGCTTATGTCGCAATGACACGGGCGAAGAAACGTTTACGAATTCTACAACCGGCGGGGTCGTTCCATATCGATTTTGCCAAAGTGAAAGGGTTGATGCAATGAAAATCTATGTTGCTTCTTCATGGCGTAATTCTTATCAATCTTGTGCGGTAAGAGATTTGAGGGCGGCCGGTTTTGAAGTTTACGATTTCAAGAATCCTGCGACGGGTGAGCATGGTTTTCATTGGTCACAGATAGATTCTGAATGGGAGACATGGACTCCTGGGCAGTTGTCCAATGCATTACGTGATCCCATTGCAGTAAATGGTTTCAATGTGGACATGAATGCATTGAAAGATGCCGATGCTGTTGTGTTGGTCTTGCCTTGTGGTCGGTCTGCTCATCTTGAAGCAGGTTATGCGGCTGGCACTAACAAGCTTGTGTATATTTATTCTCCTGAAAGCTGCGAACCGGAGCTTATGTATCGAATGACAGAAGGTGTTTTTGCTCACCTTGGGATGATTATTTTTTTACTAGGGCGAAAGAATAAACTACAAAGGTATAACAAAGAAAGACAAAAAGGAGGGTTGACGCAATGAAAACAGAAAAAGGTTTTATAAGGAGCATTGTTGAACCAAATCTAAGAGCAAAAATAGCATTAGGGGAGGCGGGAATATCCGGGAAAACACCAGAGGACGTTTTGAAAACCTTAGTGAACCAAAAGGACGGGAAAATTTCCGAAGGCAAGACATCATCGAGCGACGCTTTTGAAGAAGGAAAGGTTCTTCAACACGGGCTGAACAATGTTCCGAAAACATCTCGCCCAAATCCTCCGGCTCCACAGTCACCCCCTAGTGACGTCTTTAATGTATGCCCTCACTGTGGAAAACCTCTAAGGAAAACAAAACCAATTCTTATTAAATGGATCAAAACAAGCCGATGGTTCAATCCCTGGACTTGGGGCAATGGTTATTACAAAAAGGAGGATGATTGAAAAAATGAGCCGCGTAGAACGAACAAGGCGAATTAATGAAGGGGTCCACAAATGGTTGTCGGATCAATCACATTGTATCTTTGTCCGCGAAATTGGAGTTGATACCGCCCTTGTTTCTCAGGAAGTATTTTCAGGTCGCTTGGATTTTTTGGCTTGGAAACATCGCTTGGATTTGGGGGAAGATAATGAATCAGGCTTGTGGGAACGCTTTATAGGAATTGAAGTCAAAAGTTGTGCCGCCGATTATCAGTCCGACAAAAAATGGTCGCATTACTTAAAATTTTGTCATCAATTTTATTTCGCAGTGGATAGAAAATTCCCGATTGACATTATTGATCGTTCAACGGGGGCGGGAATTTTGCTTATCGAACATCAAGGGCAGGAATTTGGTTGGTACAAAGCGCGAATCATACGTAGGGCAAAACTTCGGATAGAATTAGGTGCGAACATAAGTCGGGATAGATTGATTTTTTTAATAGCTCGTCGTTTGTTTCACTTAAACGAAAGGCAAGAAAAACAATGACACGCGCACTTGAAAAATCAGTCTGCAATCGCATAACGCGATTCCTTAAAGCGTTGCCCGATTGCTGGTACATGCGAACCGAAGGTGGCCCTTACGGACGTAAAGGAGTTCCCGACATAGTGGGGTGCCTCCGTGGAAAGATGTTTGCCCTAGAAGTAAAACGACCGGGCGGCAAAGCGACGGAGCTACAGTTGCATGAATTGAAAAAGATAAGGGGCGCCGGCGGCATGGCGGCGGTCGTGGAATCAGTTAATGAAGTGAAGGAGATATTGAAATGACAGATGACAATAGCGGGAGGATGCCGAGATGACGTTCAAACAACTGCTGATTGTTGTTGTGATTGGCTTTGGCACAGCTGTTTTCAGTTGCTTGGTTTATGAAGCTCGTTGTCAATGCGCCGTTGATAACGGAAACGACCGGCAAGATGTCCACAGCTGCGAACGGAATAAGCGAACTAAAAACGGTGGTCACTTGCTTTATTGCACTGACTATGAAGGCTATCTACGCGCAGTAACAATCCCGAAAAATGTCTGCACGTTGAAAAGGATAATTGCAAAGTGTAGGAGCGGTTCGGACGCCACCGAACCCCGTTGATCTTTGTCTGATTGTGTGCTTACTTTTGTGCCTGGGAGCCGGCTTTGGATGAACAAAGTCTTGCCAGTCTGAAGTCGGCTCCCAAACTTCTTGAAAGGAAATGATGAAATGAAAAAGACCGATGAATACACTCTTTATAAGGGAGATTGCATCCCGGTTATGGCCGAAAAAATGAAACCGGAATCATGTGATGTTTCAATTTTCAGTCCGCCATTTGCCAGCCTTTATACCTATAGCTCGGAAATTCAAGACATGGGCAATTCACGCGAATCGGATGATGAATTTCTGCTCCATTATGAATTTTCGATTGATCCTCTTTTCCGCGTAATGATGCCAGGAGGAAATGTCTGCATCCATATAGCTGATATTCCACGATTGAAAGAACAACATGGCTATATCGGTTGTTACGATCTTATGGGTGACGTGATCCGAATGATGGAACGACATGGATTTGTGTTCTATCGACGATGGACAGTCAACAAGAACCCGCAAGCCCAAAGCATTTTACACCATTCAATCACATTGACCTTCGCAGCCTTTGAGAAAAACTCTCGGCAATCAGCGGCGGCTTTGGCTGATTACCTTTTAATTTTCAAAAAACCAGGAACTCATCCAACCCCCGTCAAACCACAAGCCACGAGGGACGAATGGATTGAATGGGCAAATCCGACGTGGTACGGAAAACACGAAAGCCCGACGGGTATCATGGAAACCGATACCTTAAATAAAACAGCGGCCCGTTGTGGGAATGATGAACGTCATATCTGCCCTTTGCAGTTGCCCCTTATTGAGCGTCTTGTTCGCCTTTACTCCAATCCAGGAGAAACGGTTTTCACACCATTCATGGGCATCGGAAGCGAAGTTTATGTCGCCTTAAAATGGAAACGAAAAGCAATCGGAGTTGAACTGAAAAAGGAATGGTTTGAGGAATCTTGCAAAAATGCAGAACGGGCTATTTATGAACGCGATGCCCAAGGAGAGTTATTCCCCAATGCAAAAGAATGACGAAATAAGAATTTCAATCAGCCCTTCTGATTATGAGTTGTTTTTGCGATGTAAATCTCTGCCACGGTACCAAGTGGTCGGAAGGGAAATCATCACGGACCAAGTTTCTTACGCCGCAATTTTCGGTGGTGAAGTCCACACCGTTGAAATGATTGACGCGCCTCACCTCTTGGACTTCCAAGAAATGATAACCCGTTTAGCATTGCGGAAAAAACGCTTTGCAGCCTTCCTGGATTGTGGACTTGGAAAAACTCCGATAGCTCTTGCTTGGGCGCATTCTGTGGCAAAGATCGGAAAGGTTTTGATCCTTTGTCCCCTTTCTGTTTTTGAACAAATGAGGCGTGAATGTCAACGATGGCATGGGCATCGGATGGTGTCGTTACGCCACGGCGAAAAATGGGATGATGGAATCGCCATAATGAATTATGAAGGGCGAAGGAAAATTGACATGAGCGGCGTTGCCGGCGTTGTTCTTGATGAGGCCAGCATCTTGAAAAATGACACCGGGGAAACTCGAAATTATCTCATAGAATTAGTGCGAAATGTGGAATATCGCTTGACGGATTCTGCCACACCCGCCCCTAACGACCACGAAGAATATGCAAGTCAGGCTGTTTTTTTGGGGCTTGTGCAATCTGCTAAGGAATTCTATGCACGATTTTTCAGAAAAGAGGGACCACGATGGATTCTTAAAGGTCATGCAGTCAACCCCTTTTATGAACACCTAGCGTCATGGGCGATTTACATCAAAAGTCCTTCAGCCCTTGGCTATGATTGCATGACTGAAATGCCGTGTGAACCGAATTATATTTATACAAAGTGTAAACCTCCTGCCGGATTTAAGGGAAAATCTGAAGGATTGTTTGCGTCCGCTGATACGGCCAAAGATCGTCCTGCCATTCTCGGTCCACTAAGGTCAGATCCAGCATCGGATCGGACCACAAAGATCGTTGAATGGGCTAAAAAACATAAGTCCATCATTTGGGTTTCAAGAAATGCCGAAGAGACTATGTTTCATCACGCTCTCCCCAATTCAGTTGTTATTAATGGAGCCATGCCAGTAGAAAAAAGAGTTGAAAATATAGATAAATGGAGGGGTGGGAAAATTCAACATCTCATATCTAAGCCAACTGTTTTAGGATTTGGGATCAACTTGCCAGAATGTGACCGCATGGTTTTTAGTGGATATAATTATTCTTTCGAGCAATTTTATCAGGCTGTGCGGCGGGCACATCGCTTCGGACGTAGTGGACGATTGAAGGTCATGGTTCCCTATACTTGGCCTGAATTACCGATATTGGATAGTCTCAAAAGAAAAATGGGAACCTTTGACCACGACACAGAAGCAATCCAGTCATTTTTCCAAAAAGGAGTCGGAAATGAAACTCGCAGTAATCGTCGGACCTTATCGAGCGGAAACGGATGCACAAGTACATGACAACATTCAGGCGGCGCGGAAAGTGGCGGAGGCCGTTTGGAAAAAAGGGTACGCGGTGATCTGTCCACATTTGAATTCGGCTTTTATGTCCGGTGTTGTGGATGAAAAGCAGTTTCTGGAAGCTGGGCTTGAATTCGTGCGACGGGCGGATATCGTGGTTGTGGCTACAGGTATTGGCTGGAATGTATCGGACGGAACTCAGGCCGAAATTTGTTTAGCCTCTGAACTTTCAAAGCCAACCTTTATTCCTGAAAACGTGCCGGAAGCAACGAAGGAGAAACCATGCCGCACGAAATTAAAATGATGAATCTGAAAGACCTGAACGCCGCGTCCTATAATCCACGGACTATTTCACCCGAAGCACTAGAGGGATTGAAGGCCAGCGTTAAACGTTTTGGATTGGTTCAGCCTATCGTCGTGAATAGGCGCTCCGGTAATACCGTTGTGGGCGGTCACCAACGAGTGAAAGCCCTGCAAGCTATCGGCGAAACCGAAGCGCAGGTTGTGGTAGTTGATCTTTCCGAAAGCGAGGAAAAGGCGCTGAATATCACGATGAACAATCCGGCGATTGAAGGTGAATTTGCCGATAACTTGATTGATCTACTTGATGAATTAAAAAAGGAAATGCCGGTTGAACAATGGGACGGGTTGTTGTTGGATGAATTGGAAAAGGAAATTACCATGAAATTAAACATTGAACTATCTCCTGAAAAGGAAATAACAGAAGAAGGAATAAAAGAATCAAGCGAAAAAATAACTTGCCCCTTTTGCAATCGTGAGTTTTTGAAATGAATTATGTAGAATTACTTAATCAATGCTGGCAAAGGCACCTAGCCAACGATGGGAAGGGGCCGACAGTTATTTCGACTTTCGCCGGTTGCGGTGGATCAAGCCTGGGTTATTCAATGGCAGGCTTTCAGGAATTGCTAGCAATAGAGTGGGATCAAAAGGCCGTTGAAACTTTCAAGGCTAACTTTCCCGGCGTTCCAGTTTATCATGGTGATATTTGTAAATTATCCGTTGATGAATGTTTGTCTCTTGCAGGTGTGAAATCGGGCGAACTTGACGTTTTAGATGGATCACCACCCTGTCAGGGGTTTAGTATCGGTGGTAAACGTGAATATAAAGATGATCGAAATCAACTTTATAAAGAATATCTTAGGCTGCTGATTGGGTTGAAGCCCAAAGTATTTGTCATGGAAAACGTTTCGGGGATGGTGAAAGGAATTATGAAAAATATCTGGTTAGAAATTATGGAGAGTTTAAAATATGCCGGATACAACGTAAAGTGCAAGATGATGAACGCAGTTAACTATAATGTGCCACAACAAAGAATGCGGTTATTGTTTATCGGAATCAGGAATGATATTAAAAAAGAAATTTCATACCCAAACAGTAGTAAAGAAATAATTGTAGTAAAAAAAGCATGGTGGAACCTATCTATAAAAGATCGGAAAAAGCTCCCACCTATTATAGAGAAAATTTATAAAGCCACACCAAAGGGATTGTCTTTAGAGGTAGGGGCAATGAGAGTTCTTAAAAAGAAAGAGTATTTCACTAGTAGGCGACTATGTTGGAACAAACCTTCAAATACGGCATCAAAGCAAATTGGGAGTGGTATATACCATCCTGACATACCAGCTATTATAACAATTAGCGAACTTAAAAGACTTGGAAGTTTTCCTGATAATTTTATTGTGATTGGACCAAAGTATCAACAATGGTCTCAAATCGGCAATTCAGTTCCCCCATTGATGATGATGGCTATTGCAGAACACATTAAGACATACTTATTGCCAAAAGGAGAAAAGGTTTGAAAAACACTATCCGCCGAATACTAACCGCACCCTGGCGATGGGTGAAAGAAAAACGAAATGCCGTCCTAAACCAATTGTGGCTCGACATTCAGACGCCGGCGTTCAGGGACCGCACATACCACGACATCCTTACATGGTGGGAACGGCACGTCCACGACGTAAGGCTATTGCAGGACCAAGGGAACGCCGTTCAACGGGAACAAGAACGGGTGAAAAGACTTTATGGAATCGACGGGATTTGAAGGGAGGGATGACGTATAGCTTGACTTTTCCTTACATCATGGCATTATGGGAATATGAAAAAGAAATACACATATGGCAGCCTCAGAAAGTGCATTATTTGCAAAACTGAATTCCGCCCAAGGGACAGGCTTTCAACGCAAAAAACGTGCTCAAATAAATGCCGGGGATTATTGCAAACACAAAAAGCAACTCGCATTTGCCCCATCTGTGGAAAGGGTTTTGTTCCCCAAAGGCCAGGTTATAAAACCTGTTGCCGTAAGTGTGGCCTTGTTTTTAAGGCGTCAAGAAGGGTGCACGACCCAATGGTTTCCGTGCGAAGAAAACTAGCCTCGTTTTGTTGCTCATCTATTGCGAGATGTTTAAGAAACAAAACGGACAGAACTTATAAACTTCTCGGATATTCAGTAAGAGAATTAAAAACCCACATTGAAAGTCTATTTGAAGATGGCATGACGTGGAGCAATTACGGAAACACATTCGGAAGTTGGAGTATTGACCACATAAGGCCAATTTCTTCATTTTCAGCTGATTCTAAACTATCTGAAATTAATGCGCTGTCTAATCTGCATCCTCTTTGGCATAGCGATAATTGCAGCAAGGGAAACAAATGGAAGGTCCGATAAATTGCACACCCTCAGAACTCTCCATCTATTTGCAGGCGCTGGCGGGGGGATACTTGGCGACATCTTGCTCGGACATCAATGTGTCTGTGCCGTTGAAATCGATGGATACTGTCAAAAAGTTTTACAAGCCAGACAAAAGGACGGAATACTCCCGTGGTTCCCGATCTTTTCAGACGTTAAGACGTTTGACGGACGCCCGTGGCGTGGAAGTGTTGACGTGGTTTCAGGGGGATTCCCCTGCCAGGACATATCATGCGCCGGAAAAGGGAAAGGAATCGGCGGCGAAAGATCGGGACTATGGACCGAGTTCGCCCGGATCATTGGCGAAGTACAACCCCGATTTGTATTCGTGGAAAACTCGCCAATGCTTACTTCTCGGGGGCTTGGAAACATTCTCGGGGACCTTTCCAACTTGGGGTATGATGCGCGATGGGGAATTGTGGGCGCTCGACACGCCGGCGCACCTCACCACCGCTATAGAATCTGGATTGTGGCCTACCCCGACAGCAACCGATTGGCACGGGGCGGCCCACAAACAAAAAAAGAAAAACGTCCGCCTAAACCACTTTTGCTTCTCTCTTGGCCGCCGAGACCTGGAACACAACGCGAAATTCCGAGAATGGTTAATGGGCTGGCCCATCGGATGGACCGAATTAAATCCATCGGAGAAGGTCAAGTTCCGGCGGTGGCTAAACTCGCATGGGAAATCCTGAGTGAAGTTTGAATTTTCCACGGGCTTGTGGTAACTTGTATCCAAGGAGTTAAACCGCCCCGTTTTTCTAGGGAACGCGAAACTCAGATATTGCCCTATATATAGGGGCGTGGAAAGGATGAAACGCAAATGACCTTTCAAAAAATCTGGCGGCAGGAAATACAAAAGCAAATGGATTTTCATGGGGAAACATGGAAAAACGTTGTTTCTTGCACGCTATCGGATGAAGAGCTTGATAGTGATTTCTATGGCTCACGAGGGAAAGATTTTACCTTGTGGACCAAGGGCCGGGTTTATTTTCCCGCAAAGTATGACAATGAAATATGGGTTGAGAGCGTTTCTCGAAACCCGGATGGGAAATCAACTGAAAGTGTTGGCGGTAGTTGATAAAGGCAAACGAAGATGGGCGAAGTCACGAACAAAGTTTGGCTACGACAAGAGGGCGAAACTGAAAAGGCTTTCACTGGTTTTCAGTTGTACTTGGAGCTTGGAGCGGACCGAAGTGTGTTGAAGGCATATCGGTTGCATACCGGAAGAATAGAAGCTCAACAATCAAACGGTACTTTTTCAACATGGGCGACACGGAATAATTGGGTTGCCCGTGCCTTGGCCTACGATCAATGGTGCGGCTCTATTGATAACGACCGATACGAACAGTCTGCCGCCAAAGAGCAATCAAAATTAGCTAAACGCCGTGCTGCTGCGAATGATACTGCTTGGGAAATGGCTAAACTACTAATCGAAAAAGCTAAAATGATATTGAAGGTTCCTATCCTTCAACAAACAATCGAAAGTGAGGAGACCGACGACAAGGGAAACGTTGTCAAGATTGTCAAGATAATCATGCCGGCGAAGTTCAAGGTTGCGGACGCTGCTCTTATGGTCAAGGTTGCCGATAATCTCGCACGACTCGCCACAGATATGTCAACTTCAAACGTTTCTTTCGATTTGAACGCCCAACTAAAAAGAGTGGCCGAAGAAACCGGCGTTCCCATTCATGTACTTACGGAAGAGTATAGACAAATGACAGGCAAACATCCGCCAAAGTTATTGGCCGTAGGGAGCAAAGATGCAATGTGATATGTGTAAGGGAGAGATTTTGTGGGTTAAAGTAATTAAAAAACATTATCCAATTAAGGATAGAACTGGGGATGAAGGTAATATCATTTTGGGTAGAAGGTTGTTTCTTTTGGGTTCATTTGAAAGCTACGGAGAATGTCAACAGTGTTTTAAGAGATTTGCTGTTCAAGAGCTAAAAAGTTTAGAAGAGAGACGAAAGAAAAAGAATTCTAAATTAAATGCCAATCATTGACCCCCGAACAGCACTTGCCGTTATTGCCGCACGTCACAAAACGGCGAACGCCGAATGGCGGCAAAACCTTTCTTCGTTCGCTGTTCATATTTCGCAGAACAGTCCACGCCTGGAGGAATGGAAACCGTATAAGCACGTTGATTTTGTTGCTCGTACTATTCAGGATGCGATTGCAAAAGGCGGGGCGCGGATCATTCTTTCCATGCCGCCTCGAAATGGCAAGAGCCTTTTGTGTGCTCAATACTTACCAATGTGGTTGTTTGATCGTGATCCTAAAAGTAGGATTATTTATACGTCATACGAAGCAAGCGTAGCACAGGATTGGTCAAGGAAGGTGCGGGATGAAATCGCAGTAAATCCGGAGATAATCCCGAAAGTAAATCCAGACGTTGCCGGTCGTGGGTTGTGGGAAACGTTGCACGGCGGCGCCATGTACGCCGTCGGCACTGGCGGTGCGATTACAGGCCGTGGTGGAATTGTAATCATCATAGATGATCCGATCAAAGATTGGGAGGATGCACATTCACCGACAAAGCGTTTGATGCGTGAGAACTGGTTTGACTCTGTTTTGATGACACGGGCCGAGCCGGGCGCGTCGGTTATTGTCATTATGACACGATGGGCTGTTGATGACTTGGCCGGTTATCTCTTGGAAAAGATCGGCGGTCGTTGGACGTATATCCGCTTGCCGGCGACGGCTGAAGAAAACGATCCGCTTGGAAGGGAAATCGGTGATCCTCTTTGCCGTGAGCGTTTCGACTTACCTGCGTTGGAAGAAATCAAAGTTGACGCCGGTGAAAACAAATGGGCGGGCATGTATCAACAGCGCCCATCGCCGGTTGAAGGCGGCATAGTCAAGCGTCATTGGTGGAAGTTCTATAGTGAGTTACCAAGGCCGCAGGACTTTAAGGACAGCCTTTGTTCTTGGGATATGACTTTCAAGTTAACGACAGACGGTAGTTTTGTTTGTGGCGGTGCTATCGGTCGCCTGAATGGAAAGTTTTTAATTATGCCGAAGATCGTTCATAACCGAATGGATTTTCCAGAGTCACAACGTGCGGTCGTGGCGCTGAAAAGCGCGTATCCTTGGACCGCCGGAACGCTGGTAGAAGACAAGGCAAACGGGCCGGCGATTCTATCTTCGTTGAAAAATGTTGTACCTGATTTAATTCCTTGGCAGCCACAAGGAAAAGAGGCACAAGTGAACGCTGTTTCGTCAATGATTGAGGCGGGAAACGTTTTACTTCCGAACCCGGTTGATTTTCCGGAGTCCGCCGAATGGGTGGATGGATTTATTGAGGAGTGGTCCAACTTTCCAAACGGGAAGTTCGACGATCAAGTTGATATGGGTGCTCAGGGTCTTTTGAAATTAAAGGAACGTTCGGACACCATGCAAATTTTCGTTGGGAGGGCATGATGCCTTTTACATTTGAACGACAAGAAAAAACGCTTCGTGCGTGTCCGAAGTGCGGTAGCCGACCGATCAAGAAGGACCACATTGATGCGAAGGGCAAACGCCTGATCACTTATTTTTGCCCGTCGCACCCGAGTACAATGACCGCCGGCGGCAAGGAGGAAGAAGAAGCCCGCCGTGCGTGGATTCGTTTAGTTTTGAACGCAAGAAAATGGGGTTGACAAACGCCGCCTGAAGGCTGATAATAGAAAAGTACTGGGTTCCCCTTCATCCTCTTGGCTAGGCCCCTGGAAGAAATGTCCGGGGGCCGTTTTTTTAGGCTCGGATTATTGTTTCGTAGATTATGATGCAGCGGCACATTGTGTGAATCGGCGGCGTTTCGCCGCTCGTTATTTCCTTGCCGGTTTTTTCGTCTTTTCGTATCCACACTTCCCGAAGGCCGACAACGTGGCCGTGAAGATCGCCGCAAAGGTCACAAACTCTTTCATCGCTGGACGCATACCATTTCTTTTCAACCTTTTCTACAAGGATGGACTTATCAACGGCTTCGATTATCGTTTCGTGGTTTGCATAGTTGTATGACTTGGCAAGCTCCGTTCGTCCGATGGAAAGCGCCCGTTGTTTTCGCATGGTCGTCGCATACTTGGCCGTTCCTTGTCGAACGCCGTCCGCTGTAACGCCTTCCTTTGCTAAGGCGGCGCGATACTTCGCAAGTCGTTCCTCTTGGAATGGTGTAAGGCCGCACGTTTCCTTTAACTGCCATGCCAGGTCTTTGCCGTTGATTCCCTGCTCGACGACTCCCCGATGAATGACTTTGCGTGTTGTGCTGATTTGCGCTTGTGTCATTGACACAATATCTTCGGCGGCTTCGGCATTGATCCAGGCCGACATTCGGCGTTCGAGGTCCGGGAAGTCAAGAGCGAATTCCGGCGCCCACCGACCGGCGTAGTATTCATCAACGAGGTTTTTAATGTCGATTTGTGGGTGATTCTTTGGCGGCGTGCCCCACTTTTTGTCCGTAAACTTTTCAATGTCTCTGATCATTCCGGTTGCGCCAAGGGCAACGGCATCAGTCCATTCACCTGCCAAGAATTGATTTACAAAGAGCGTGTAGTCTGTGGAAAAGTCATCAATCAAAACCGGCGGCACTTGTCTAAATGCCATTGCATAATCAACAACATCCGGCGTGATTTGTTTTGATAATCCTTCCCAAGTCTGGAATGCCTTTCGAGCGATAGGCATCTCACGGACGGAGGTTAGCTTGTGAAGGGTGCGGCTTGTGGAAGTACCGTTGATCGGAGCGCGTTTATATCCAGGCGGTATGATTAGGTCTTGGGCCACGGCGGCGCCTTGTCTGGTGTGTCGCTTTTTTCTTTGTTTGACTTTGCCGGTTGAAGGTCGCTGTCCGCGAATGGATCGGCGGGAATCATCGTTGTTGGGACGTATCCAATATCGCCGTTGTCCAGTGGTTCAAAGCCTAGCTCTAAACGTTGATTGATCGTGTTGAACGGAACGCCCATCTGAAAAAGAGTTTTTCCAGCGTTAACTTTGTCGGCAAACAGCGATTGAATTGCTTGAACACGCGAAAGGTCATAATCAATAATGATGGAACCATCTTCGGACCATTCTCTTGCCAGCCCGTGGTTATAGCATCCCTTCAAGTCATCTAAATAAGGAATGACCGTATCTAGCCAAAAGATTAAACGCGCTGTTTGAATGTTGGCAAGTGTCGCTTTTTCATAATGACCGATCAAAGGTGGCGGAACGCCGAACGTTGAACAGATCCTTTCAACCGTCCACACTTGTCCTTTAAGAAAATCTAACTCGGCTGGCGTTTGACTTGTCCGTTGCCATTTAGCTTCGGCACTAAGGACAAGTGGCGTTCTTGCGTTGTCCGGTCCGAGATAACTTTCGCGGATACTTTCACGGGCGTCTGTTATTTGATCTTGGCTCATTGATTGATTAAAAGAAATCACACCGTCTGGAACGCCTCTGTTTTGCAGTCCGACCTTATTGAAATTCATGGATTCAACATCAATGTCGATTGACTTTGATCCGCACTCCATAGGAGCAACACCCCAAAAAGGGTTCGCCGGATTGATGAACATGAAGTGGATAATGTCTTCAGGGTCAATCTTATATTTTGCACTTCCGATTGAATACTGATAGTAGCTAAGATAGTTTGTAACAGTGTAAACAGGGCGGATGAAATCAGGGCGAATGATCCAAAGTTCGGCGGGTTTACCTGCAACACGAACTTTGAAATAGAAAGCATTGCCGCCAAGGTTCAAGTGTGACGTGATCATTTCCGTCTGGTCTTGGAACGTTGCAAAGGGATTAGGCCACCGAAAGAGTTGTGAAATCGGATGATCATAGTTCGTTTCAAATGTATCGCCTTTTCTTTCTCGAACGATCCACGGAACGGAGGCCGCGGCCTTCATTAGCTTGGTAACACAGGCGTAAACGGCGTCGCTTACCTTGTACCCGTTTTTCACGGCGTTTTCTGTGGACCAATCAACAAAGACGGGTTGATTGTTCATGCTGGTAGGGATGAGGGGAATGTCCGGCAGTTTTTCAGTTTTGCCTTTGATAAATTCAGGTTCGCCACGGCTGGCATAGTCGGTGCTGAGGTTGAACGTTCCAATTTGCGTGCGTCTTTTGATTCGTTCCCAGAGAGAAAGGGGTTCTGGCATTTGGACCTCACTCGGAAGGCGTTTACCAAAACGGACAATACAGGATTTTTTTATACTTGACAACCCTTTTTTGTTGTGTAATTATCGTGCAGAAATTTGGGAGGATGCGATGCAAGTCAAATCCGGACCGGTTGAATTTAAAATTGACCAAGATCGTAGAACGTTCGAGGGATATGCAGCGGTCTTCGGCAATATTGATGAAGGTGGCGACCGGATAAAGCAAGGCGCGTTTAAGAAGACTCTTTCGGAACGTTTCCCTAAAAAAATGATCAAGACTTTATGGCTACATTGTGATCCTCTCGGCATGCCGCTGGAATTTAAGGAAGATGACCACGGCTTATTTTTCCGGTCGTCTGTTTCACAAACTACGCTTGGTAATGACTCCCTGGAATTGATGCGTGATGGAGTTGTAAACCAAATGAGTTTTGGTTATGATATTATCAAAGCAGAAACGACTGTTGAAGACGAAGAGGAGATTCTTGAATTAATCGAATTGAAACTATTTGAGATTTCCCCTGTCCTTTGGCCGATGAATGAACAGACTGCTATCACAGCCGTTAAGGCGCTTATCTCGGCGGCGCCGTTGCCTGAAAACGTTAAGGCGTTGCTTGAATTGGCCGCACGTTTGGGGACGGAGAAAAAGACTGATAAGCCCGCCGATAGTGATTCTAACATTCTACTTATTAGGACAGAACAGGCGGCGCAAGAATTTCTTGCGCGCCTTGAAGACATGAAGGCACTCGGGACTCAGCCGGGCAAGTCCACTGAGGGCAACGAGCCGCTGTTATTGTCTGAAATTTTTGCTCCGTTTTGTGCTTTGACGAAAGAGTTTCAACTTCATTCCTAACGGAAGGAAAAGACAATGGCAGCTACCGAACCGACAACGCCGACCACGCCCCCGGATCTTGGTAAGTTGGGTGAGCAGATTCAAACGACAAGTGAGGAATTGACAACGCTGATCAAGCAGCGCGATTCCGAGATTAAGAAAAACGGCGAAGCGACCGAAAAAACCGCGTTGAAACTTGACGCCACCGGCGAACGCCTTGAGGCGATGGCAACCGATGCCAAGACCGCCGGCGAAGCGATGGACGCTCAAAAGAAGCGCGTTGACGAAATGGAAAAGAAGTTCAATCGACCTGGTTTCAATAATATGGAAATGGAACAAGCGAAAAACGCTGGTCAGGCATTTGTCACAAGCGATGCTTACAAAGGAATGCTC
>Ga0208769_1000785_pt1 | contig 14814 bp, 18 predicted proteins | sample AntAceMetag02UKC_FD_184768 | JGI IMG/M metagenome (GOLD analysis project Ga0208769, IMG submission 184768) | Saline lake microbial communities from Ace Lake, Antarctica- Antarctic Ace Lake Metagenome 02UKC (SPAdes) (version 2) | ecosystem: Environmental > Aquatic > Non-marine Saline and Alkaline...
CCACAGCATGAGCTACCTCTTCTTCATCATAAATAAAACTACCACTAATTAATTGTCTTCTTTTTCTTTTCAAAGGTTTTTCTTCAAAACTATCTAATCTTTCCATAGCCTTATCTATTTCTTTTTTGTTAAATGTTATTTCTGTCATTTTGATTATTAGAGAGTTTTAAAGTTCTCTCAACTTCGCCCTCATAAATTAAATAATAATAAATTAATGAATATCTTACTTCTTTCACTTCCCCACCTTCTTCTTACGGGGTTGACGAAGCATTTCTTCAATTACAATTACGTCCCCAACAATAAGCCCATAAATTTCAACTTCTTCTTTGGAGAAACTTACAACCAAAGTTTTCCCCCACTTTTTTAATCTTTTTTTCATTTGTTTTTTCTCCTTGCTAAAATTAAGATTGTTCCAATTATCGCGATAACAATTGAATTAACAATTAAGAAAACCCCAATTCCAACAGAAATCAAAATTAATAATATGATTACTCCAATGGAAGCAAGTATTAATCTAATTATTCCAATTGATTTCATCTATCCACCACCTTTATAAGAAAGTTTTCTCGGAATTTGTCGTGAATGCAATTTTCAAAATAAACTTTAATGTCTTTGTTATCGGCTTCGGATTCAAGTTCAATAATAATTACTTTTTTCATTTTAAAAAGCAAAAAGGGGTGTAATTCCCCTCATATTTAATTTATGTATAATCCCTAAATCAATATAGGGTTTTGTTTTAAACAAACTTCTTATTCTATTGAATAAAGTTTGAATTTTTGTTTTGTTTATCATTTTGTTTGTTTCTCCGTTTATTTATAGCGAGTGAGTTAAACTCTCTCGTTTGTCTATATCAAACTATATCAAATATAGTTTATAAACCTTTCTGAGTAAAAAATAACTTGCCCTCTTAACTCCTTAAATACCCAAATTTAAGGAGTTTGAAAAAGAGCATTTTTAAGAATGATAAGGAAAAACGCCTGTTTTGTTAAAAAAGAATGAAGCATAATTTGGATTGTCAAAATAGCAAGAGCAATAAACATGAAGGTTTTCATTTTCAAGTTGAGAGATTCCATAATACAAAGGATTCATAATACATGAATCTTGCTTAAACGTCCCAATCCCGAAACCTATTAAAACGCCAACCAAAAGACAAAGAAATCCCAAGATAAAAATTAAAGTATAAATTCTGGAATCTTTCCTCATTCTTGTTTATCCCCAAGTAAGACGTCGAGTTTAATTCCTTCAAGTATTCCAGTAATCATATTTTTATTTAAAAGTATGAATTCAATTAGTTCATTATTGTAATAATAATCAATTGAATTTTCGTCCTCTTTTAAGTAAATTCCGATTAATAACTTGTCTGGATTCTTCTCTTGAATCGGTTGTGTTGCCGGTTGAATTGTCGGTTGAATTACCGGCTGAATTACCGGCTGAACTTGAACTTCCTTCGGTTTGCTCAACTCTTTCGTCTGTTCCTTGATTTTCGACTCCTTCGTTGCTTCCGGATTGTATGGTATTTCCATTGTGTTTATTACCCCCTTTCATTCTCTTTTTTCTTCGATTAATCTTCATTGTGTTAAATTCTATTAATTGCTTTTCAATTTCTTGTTTAATATCATAAACTTTGTCTTTATATTGGAAATGTTTCTTTGATTGTGTTGCTTTCTTTGAGATTTTTCTCCTTAAAAACCAATCTCTTAATTTATATAATAAATTTCCAAAGATTACACCAAGCCCAACACCCAAAACCAAGAAAATTAAAACTAGAAATATTCCTTTCATGTTCCCCCCGTTTGAATTACTCCGGAACTTGCGAAGTTATTCTTAATCATTTCAGATAACTGGGCGGTGGCTTCCGCTTGAATAGAACTCGCTTCCTTGTAATTAGTTGAAGCGGTAATAAAAGCCGAAGCCATTTTCTTCCCACCGGAAAGAGCAATAACCAAAGCAATTATAACAACAATTCCAAGAGCAATTAAAAAGACATAATGGGCGTTCTTTTTCCACCAATCCGAGTTTTTATCTGTCCAATTTCTCTTAATTAGTTCTTTAAGATTTTCATTCGCATAATCTCGGGTTGGCTTTAATTTATCATTTAATTCAATAACTCCGTCACTTCCATAACGTAGATTTGTATTAATCCACTCTCCACCCTTACCAATTAATATCAAGAAATGATTCTTTCCAATATCATAAATAAGTTTTGGACTCCAAGTTTTCGCTTTCTTTAGGAAGAAAACCTTGATTGAAGTGTAAGGAATTGTCAATTCTTTGGCGTAATCTTCTCCAATAAGAAAGATTTTTCCATTAATTTCCTTCGTAAAAGTAATCTTATTTGAATATTTCTTCTTGTTGGTCTTGTTCATAACAATAAAAATCGTTACGATTCCGGCAATAATAAACACAACAATAGAAGCGATTATAATTCCAACACTTCCCCAATTTACCGGATTCATTTCCGGAACATTAACACCAACATTATCAAGGAAACCCATAAGTAAAACTAATCAAATGTTATTTATAAACATTACGTTTTGTTAACAAAAATAAAAAAAATAAAAAAAATAAATTAGATTTGTTTAAGCAAGATTACTCTTTCCACCCATATTAGTCATTTTCTTAATTACCCAAGCAAGAACTCCGATTAAAACAAAAAGTAATAATCCTATTCCTACGAACAATAATATTGTTCCCATTTGACTCGTCACTTTTCCAAGTCCAGAAGTCATATTTGTAATTACAGATTCCGCCGAGTTATAAGTCCCGTCGTGGTTTGTTGTGGTATAGGTTATGTTTGCGTCTGTCCAACCAATGTTTGTAACTGTTCCATTATAAACAATGTTTCCAGTTTGCGTATAATTAGCAACTGGTAATAATACCGCTGTTGCTGAGCCATTAATCCAAACTTCTGAAATTGAATAAGAAATGTAACCCACTTCGGCATTTACTCCTGTTGGAGTGTAACCAGTTTCATTAATAAAACAACTTTCATTTGTGTAAGAAGTTGTAGTTGTTGAATCTAACCCAACATTACCGCTCAAATTTCCGAAAATGATAAGAAACATAAGAATAATTAAGGCAATCGAAGATATACCGATTGTCCAATTCATAGTTTTCTTGATTCCGTCTTCCGCCATTTATGTTTAAAATACCCCCTTTCAGGAAGGTTTATTTGTGTGTGATTATAATAAAAAAATAAAAAAAATAAATTAAAGTTCCTTATGCGTTTAAGCAAAATTCTTATTGCTTCCGCCCATATTCGTCATTTTCTTAATTACCCAAGCAAGAACTCCGATTAAAACAAAAAGTAATAATCCTATTCCTACGAAAAGCAAGATTGTAGGGAACTGATTAACAAGTTTACCGACTCCGCTTGTAACATTAGTAATTACGTTTTCCGTGTCGTTATAACCTTGTGAGTTTGTTGTAAACCCTAAATTCCCCGAAAGATTTCCGAATATGATTAAAAGAACTAATACCACCAAAGCAATTGAAGAAATTCCAATTACCCAATCCATAGTTTTTTTAATTCCGTCTTCAGCCATTTAAAAAATACCCCCTTTCAAGAATCATAAGTGTTAACATACTTCGGAGAAAGCATAAAAACCTTTAAATATTCTTGTTAACAAAAGTTATTTGTCTTTTCCAGTAAAAAAGAAAATCGCTGTGAATATTGAGAACATTATTACAAAATAAATCAATATTTCCGAAGTTATGAAGCCCACCAAGTTTCCTAATAAGGCGATTGCTGTTATGAAGAAAGAACTTACCATTAAAGAACTTAATAATTTTCCCTTTCCGAATAATTTTACCTCTTTATAAAAAGAAGTTAATGTAAATATTAAGAATATTCCCATTAAAATCCATAACCAAAAGTGCGGACTTGATTGGGTTGGGTATGTTAATAACCCTTCAATTGTTGTTGCGTTTGGATAATCATACATTTTAGTTTACAACACTCCCCTTCCAGATTGCCCAAATTCCAATAATCAAAAGAATTATGAGTATTGCCGATATTATTGAAGTTACAATCGCCGGAACTCCTAAAATTTGGGAAGGTAATTTAATTATTACATTATAAATACCCAATACAACCGATTTAAATGCTTTTGTTGGTGGAACAACTGAATCAATTTGAACTTCTCCATAGGATTCAGTTGGAGTCACATTACCAAATAATTGGTTTTGTTCCGAAGCCGTTGATTGAGCGGTTGAAAGATTTGAATATAACGAAGCATAGGTGTCGTTTATTATTTCATTGTCCCCAATCTTTTCAAATGAGTCATTATTATTTTGAGTAACAACAATAAAACTCATCATTCCAAATATTACAATGCCCAAAAGAGCGAAATTAATAAATATTTTCCTTAAATCCATTTATTTATTCTCCGAGTTCAATTTAATTAAAAGGATAACACCAACCACCATAAGCCAGATGATTCCACTTCCGATTCCGATTACTTTTCCTTTGATTATTCCAAGAGCAATTAAAACTATGAATCCAATTATTGTAATTATAATTGTTCCTTCCTTTGATTCCATAAAGAATATTCCAAGCGTAAGGACTAAAAGGAAACCAATAAATACCAAAGTTGGAATACCATTATTTGAAGTGTCAAAATTCAAAGTGTCCATTACCTTTAAAGTGTCGTCAACATAAATATAAACATAAACCGAAGACGTAGTATTTACAACGGAAGAAACGTCACAAGTAAGAATTCCAGAAACAGCGTCAAGTGAATCTGAACATATTGTTCTATTGGTTACAATTCCCGCCGAAATAACTTCCATTCTTACATTTTTAGAATCTATTGTTAAGGAAACAAAATTTAAACCAACATTATTGGAAACATTATTATAATCCAATGAATAACTTACTCCGACGTCTGTTAAAACATTTTCGAGAGGGCTTCCGCTTCCTTGTGCGTTGAAATTAATTTCACATTGTCCAATTGTATAATCCTTACAGAAAGCAATAATATTATTTAAACTTCCCAAAGTGTTCCCTTCTAAATCAACCGCAATTAAATTATAAATCACGTCATTCCTTACTAAATGAACAACTGTCTGTCCGTTTGAATCTGTCTTTGGTATTTCTACAATTTTAAAATCTTCCGGAATGTATTGTCTATAAACATAAATAAGAATATTTTCTTTCTTTTGGAATGAAGAATCCGAAAAAGTTAATTGGAACTCCGTTCCTTCGGTTGTGTTAATATCATAAAGAGTTATATTATTCTTTGCTGTTGCTGAAAGAGTTGAATTAAGAAGGTTATAATATTCAACCATAGCCGTAGAATTTGGGCTATCTATTTGTGAGTAATACCTTATTGTTCCGTCAACTGAAAAGGAAGTTCCAGAAGGAATATCAATACTTGAACAAAGTGACGCTGTATTATTAATAATTGTTGAAGTCCAGTTATAAATTCCAACGTTCCGATTCTTATTATAAATTAAAAAACTTGTTTCAATAGTTCCATTGATTGAAACTTGTGTCCTCTCATCAACAAGAGATAATTTGTAAATTAAATAAGGATTTGCCGAACAATCCGAAGAAAAGACAAAGTTATTTATTTGTTGTAATTGACTTGAAAGATTAATTACACTTGCGTCCGTTAATGTCACATACCAAATTAATGTTTCATTTTCATCGGCGGTTACACTTGGAATATTTAAATCGCTCTTTGTTAATTTCCAATAACTTCCAATGTTTGAATATGTTCCAGAATAATTTGTTCCATTATAATCAAGTTTAACATTTGAAATTGAATAACCACTTCCAAGATAAATATTCGCATATAAACTTTGAACACTTCCTTCAATAACTGGATTATTGAAAGTTTGGTTTATCTCATAAACTTTATACCCATAATTATTTGAGAATAATTCCCTTGTCCAACGATTTAAGGAATCATTTGCCCAAACGTCAACGTTTTTAATTCCAAAAGGGAAATAATATGTTGCGTTCATGTCGTTACAAGTTCCAGTTATATTTGTCCCACTTGAAACATTTGTAACAATACAAGTGTCAAGGGTTGAATCTGAAACACTCCAAGCTAAATCATAACTTGTTTGATTTGTTGAAGCATAATTAACATAATTGTCTGAATCCGGAGAAGTTACGTTAATTATTGGAAATTCCGTGTCCAAAGTAATCGTTCTTGTTGCCGAGTCCGTTGGATTTGAGTCGTTGTCGTATGCTTTATAATACCAAGTATGGATTCCTTCGGTTAATGTTTTACTAAAAGTATAATTCACGTCTTTCAATCCAGAAGAATTTGTTTGGTCTAAAGTTCCATCATAATAATAACTAACATTAATTATTATTTTATCATCTGTTACGTCCCCAATAAAATCATGTGTTGCTGTTGATGTTATTAAATTATTTTCAGGAGAATAAAGGTTAATTGTTGGAGAAATTACCGTAATATTAACTATTCTTGTTTCGCTTTGGTTTGCTTGGCTATTATTATCATAAGCAAGAATACTCCAATTATGAAGTCCATTTCCCAATGCTTTTGTAAAAATATAAGTTCCATTATAGTTACTTGTATTTGTTTGGTTTATTATTCCATTTATTAATAAAGAAACATTTTCTATTTTTAAATCGTCTGTTGCTGTTATATTAAAAGTTATTTCACTTGAACTTGAATTATAATTATCTACAGGAGAATTTAAAGTAACATTTGGGCTTATTAAAGGCTCTATATTTATTAGAGTTAATCCACTTCCACTATTATATAAATCTGAAATTTCTGCGGTAGATAGTTTCCTTCCCCAAAATGCTAATTCATCTAATTTTCCCGCATGTGGTTTTGTTTGGTCGCCTCTATTTCCTATAGTTAATTTATCCGTCGATGCTACTATACCATCAAAATTACTGCTATCTGATTCTGCGTTATAATTTCTATACATATAGACCATGTTTGCGGAATGGTCATAGGTAATAGTTATCATAGTCCATGTATTAACAGCACAAGTTAAAGAAACTGCACCCGCCGTCATTTCTTCTTGATAACCATTATAATTCTGAATTGAAAAAGAGCTTGCTCTATAAATTAACCTAGAGTTTGTTGTCCCACAAGTAGTAGTATAAGTCCAAAGATTATAAGAATAATCTTGGTCTACGTAATCGGGAAATGTTGTAGGGTAATCTATATAACCCCCTGAAAAACTATAGGCGTATCCTGTCGTCGCACTTACTCCTGTAGTATTTGTGATACCTCCTGATGCTGTACGATTATAAGTAAGTATGCTGTCATCATATTTACCAACTCCAAATTGAGTATGTAATTTATAATAAGCGTCCAAATCTACGCTTAAATCTGCTGTCCATTCTGCATGTTCTTTAATCCTTTTTCCCGCAAGTGTCCAGATGGCGTCTGTATATTCTCCCTTCTCCGTATAAACCATTAAAGCAATCTTTCTTATTTCTGTTTTAGTATTTGGAATATCTTTACTGTCATATCTAACCCAATCATAATAATCGTGATTTACCTCTTTTGGTATTTGCTCATAAATCTTTGTTCCGTTCTTATTTAAAGTCATTTCTCCCTTTTCGAATTCTGTTTCATTCTTCTTAACTAATTTCCATTCAGCAAAATACCATAATTTTTCTGTGTCTTCTCCATTCTTCATATTTTTAAAATAAACATTACCTAAACCATTTTCGTATAATTCCCAATTAGAAAACTCATAAATCATAACAGGATTATAACTACCATAACCAACTTTTAAAACTTCATTAATAGATTTGTGGGATTTAAGTTCTATAGTTCCTATTGTCTCTCCAAGTCCAAAGGTGTTTACAATATCTACTTTTAATAAAGAGTCATCAACATAGTCAACTTTATTGTCAAATGTAAAAACTTCGGCACTAACAAAAGAAATAAGGAACAATCCGACGACAAACACCATTAAGATTTTCCGTTCACTTAGGTTAACTTTGTTCATTTTAGTATTCACTTGGATTTACCCCCTCGTAAGCAATATCTTTTTCGGTGTCCCTTTTTGGAATCGAAGAATAAAACAAAATCATAGCAACAACCCCAACGATTACAACATAAAGCGGAAGGTGTAATAAGAAGTTTGAACTTTTCGGCATTAATCCTTCAAATTGAGTTATAACTCCGGACGAAGCCGTAACAAGCATTTCATAATAATTTGAAATCATAACCGCAAAAATATAAACTACAATCATCATTATCAAATCAACAACAATTAATATTTTATCCCATTTACCACGAAGTAAGAAAGAAGCAATTAACATACCGACAATCATTCCAAATATTAAAATTAATCCAAGAATATCCATTTGGCTGTTATATGCGTTAACAAATGTCCCGTAAGTCGATTCTGTTACATTTGAAAGATTAACTTGCCCAACCATTACGTCTTGATTTAATCCTGAATAAATTGAAGAAAAAACAAATCCAAGAACGGCTATAACTATAATCCCAATTAAAGCAATAGTGATACCAGTAAATAAATTAAAGGTTACTCCCCTTTTATCTCTCCAACGATAATCAAGAATATCTTTTTTTATTGCGGTTGAATGTGTATGTTTTGGTATTAACTCAGTTATCTTTTTATCTGAGAGTAATTCCCCTCTTTCTTTTGTGTTTTCTCTTTTCTCTTTTTTCATGTCATCACACCATTGTTTAAATTTAACACTTACCCGCATTAATACCGATTCCATAAACTCTTATATTCCTTTTTAATATTCCCATCTTTTACCATCAAAGCAAGAAGAATAACAAACGTTATAATTAAAATTGGGTATGTAAGTTTAATTAAAATTAGGAACATAAATTCAAGAGTATTCGCATATAAAGTCAATCCTAAAAAGTTATTTGATAATCCAATTATGAAATTAAAAAACCAAATGAATGACACATAAACCAAGGGGAACAATGAAACCTTAACATATTTCTTATAATTCACTCCAACAATATCCCCTGTTTCGTCATTCTTTGGATTCTTTCCGTCAATATAAATGAATAAGAACAATAACAATGCGAATATTAAGAAAGCGAATATTGTGACTATTACATAAATTGTTGAAGTTCCTTCTGTTAAATTTTCCCCGCTTGGCGTTACTTCAAAACTTCCTTTTGCCTGTCCCCCCCAATTTGTGTCGTTACAAGAAATAAAAAATCCATGTGTTCCAACGTCTGAAAAGTTTCCTTCGATAATATAAATTATATGTTCAAGAAGTCCTTCCTTTGAAAAATAAATATCTTCGGCGGTGTGTTGCCCACTTGTATTAACTAAATGAATGAAACAATTAACATTTGTGTTTTGTATAGGGAATCCATTCGTAAAATTTGAAAGGTGTATTGCTAAGAAAAAACCTTTTCCTTGCTGAACATAAGAATAATCTGGGTAAAAAATTTGGTAACCATTCACATTCGTTTGAGTTTCGATTATCTTATCCGAGGACACTAACGGCACAAATAATAACAAAACCGTTAATAGAATTACAAAAATAAACTTTTTATTTTTAATATCCTCTTTTTTCATTCATTTTTAAAGTTTTTGAACTTTATAATTATTTGTTTTCTTAACTTTTCGGCTTTTTCTTCTTACCATAGGCGAGTTTCTTTTTCCAACAACTCACACATATTTTTTCTGAACTTCTTCCAATAGACGTTTTTTTAAAAACCTTATTACAAAATTTACATACCGGCATTTTTACGTATTATAAAATATCTTTTTGCATCTTCAAACAGAAACCAACGCCCTTTATATCCTTTTTCCAATGGGTAACGCATTTCTTCGGCTTGAATCCAAAGCCGTAATATTGTTTTTAGTTCTTCAACCGAAAGAGTTGTAAACGTTGAAGGTTGTTTAAAAATTATTGTAGAAAGAGGGAATCCGTCGCTTTTGGCGGGAATTGGAACTCCAAATCTCTCAAAAATGTCTTTTTGAGTCATTAACCGGATTTGTTCAATATTACTCATTTTAATAATCTGTCCAAAGAAATCCTTCTTCGTCGGTGTGTCCAATAACAAGGGTATTCTTGTTGTTTTTTATTTTATTTGAAAATTCCATTAAATAATTGTCAAAATGTCTGTAATTTATAAATAAACTCTCGGAAATTGTAATTATTACAATCTTCTTTTTTATTCTTGAAGAATACCCAGTTTTTCCCTTTTTCATAAGTGGAATTAATTCTTTAAAAATTTCTTGAAATTCGTGAAGTTTGTTTTCTTTACAAATAATTATTCCCTTTCTTATATTACTCATTTTTTTCTTCTTTAGGTGGTTTGGGTGTTAAACCCTTCTCAATACCCCAATCATAAAGAGATTCATGATTTAATCTTTCAATTTCATACATTACCGCCATATCTTTTATTTTTTCTTCTTCAATATAAAATAAGTGTGGAATCATGCCCTCAAATGCGTTTATTCTTTCTTCTTTCTTTTTTTTCTCTTGTTCTTTTAATTTATTTTCCGCTTGAATTAAATTATCTTCAACTTCTTCAAGTTCCCCGATTTTATTAGAACTTAATTTTTCTTCAAGAATTTCTTCTTCTTTTTTCTTCAATATTCTTACCTCATCAAGAGTCATTTTCTTCGAATTAATTGGATTGTTTAATTTTTTATAATATTCTTTAAGTAATATATTAATCAATCCAGATTTGTTTAATTCCTTTTTTAATAAATCATAAACACCCTCATCTTTTATTGTAATTGTAATCATTTGTGTCATGTAATTATTCACGCAAAAGAGTTTTATAAATGTATGTATTATTTATAATATATTTATTATTTTAAGATTTATGAGTTTTTACCTTACTACTTACTTACTTACTTATATAAGTAGTAGTAGTAGTAGTAGTAGTAGTAGAGAAGAATAATATATTATCTTATTATTTATACTTACCAACTCTTTGAATTAAATAAATTAAACTTCTTCTTGGGCATAATTGATATAGGCATATTCATTCCTTGATTATTACCTAATGGTTGATTCTGAGTAACTATTCTTCCTTCCCTTAATCCTTCCCTTTCCTTTCCGCCGATTGCCCTTCTGTAAGCCGATTCAATGTAAGTCAATAATGTAAATACTAAAACTCCAAAATCTGATAATTTAAACTCCGTATCAAGCCCAACCTTGTCAGCATTACTATAAATACGGATTCTTAATAATTGCCCTAATTCTCCAATAATTTCATTAATTCTTTCCTCGGAGTAAACTGAAAGAAAGGTTTGCTTTGTAATATAACCCGAAATGATTCTCATAACAATTGAAACGCCCAAATCGTTCAAAGTTTTAAGTTCTTCATTTGTTTGCTCAACATAGAAAATATTTCCTTGTTCGTCTGTTTTAATCTCGTCCCCTGCAATATAACGCTTTAAATCTGCTTTGAAGGTTTCGGCTTCAAGTTGAAATTCAATTAAATTTTGATTTAAAGCATTACCCCCAAATTGAGAATTATTAAGAACATTCGCCAAATTCATATTTTGACTTCTTAATTGTGTCATTTCTTCATTTTCTTGTTGTTGAAATTGTTGGTCTTCTGGAAAATGAATCGGTTGTTCCATTAATATCAATTAATTTTTATCTTTTTAAAAGTTGTTATTTACGTTTTTTACCTTGTTTTTTTGGGGTTTTACAACCACCCCGTCCTTTATTCTCTCGATTTCCTTTTCCCGAGCCGTCTTGTTTTGGTATTCCTTTTGTCATTTTTTATATTTCCTTAAAGATTTATTTTTCTTCTCGCCTTTTGTGTCTTTGAAAAATTTCTTCTTTTCAATATATTTGTATTCGGTAACTTTCCTTTTACCTTTCTTAATTCTATATTCTCGGAACTTACGTTTTGTCTTTGTGAAATATCCTCTTTCCCTCTTTAATGCTGTTCCCAAATCCTTAACTTTATAATAACCAACTGGTGTAATTCTGAATTGTTTTGAAGTTGTTCTATCAACAGCATAAGTTCCACGACTCAAAGAATCGGTTTTCCTTAATGGTTTTTTATTTAATTTATAAAACTTCTTTCCAGTTTTTCCATAAACATTATAAGCAAGAACGTAACCCGTTGGAACTCTTGTTATTTTTCTCTTTTTCCCATTTATCCAAGCATAAGGAACGGGCAATCTTGGAATTCTTGGGCTTGGAGTTCTTGGGATATTTGGACGAGATATTTTAAATGTTGTTTTTTGAAGTGGAACAATCTTTTGAGCAAGTTTTAATTGAGTTTGTTGAATTTGCTTTAATCTCAAATTTGAAAGATTTTTTGGAACGGTTTGCTGTTTAAGTTTTGTTTGTTGTTTACTAATTTGGGCAATTTGTTGTTTAATTTTTTTATTTAACTTTGGGGATTGTTTTATCTTCTGGATTGCTTGGGTGTTTAATCTTGCTTTTTCTTTTACCGCCGTTTTTGTAATGGTTTTAGGTGTTCTTGAAATTGATTTTACACCGGATTTTATTGTTGCTTGTGTGGGACTTATTAACTTACCAAATTTACTTATATTACTTCCAAGAATCGCTGTCGCTTTCAAACCACCAGTAATTACCCTTTCTCTCCTTTCGGCTTTTGTTACCGCCTTTGCGATTCCGCCCATAATTTGCGTTAATGCTTCCTTCTCGGCTTGGGCAAGTTTTGTTTGTGACTTTTGTTTTTGGACAATTTTCACAAGTCCGGTATTTTTATTCTTAATCAATTTTACATTCTTTAAATTGATAACTTTGCTTCCAATGTTTGCTTTGTCTTTTAATTGGTGGACAATATTAATTATGGTTTTTCTGTCTTTGAATAATCCTTTCTTTGAACTTTTTCCAATCATTAAAGACAATCTTTCTCTATTAATTAATTGCTTTTGTAAGAACTCGAAAGCAATTCCACGAATATATTTAGTTTTTTTTGGAACACTTATAAATTTTCCAGAAGGAAACTTAATTCTTATTCGGTTTGTCATAACTGGAATTTTTTTACCTTTCTTAACAATAAACTTCCCAATATCACGTTGAAAATTAATATTTTTGAACTTTTGGACTTTCGCCAATTCAAAAGAAATTTTTCCCTTATCTGTAACTTTTTGAATCACCCTTAAATAAACCGGATTTCCACCAGTAACACTTTTTTGAGCGAAAGAAAAGATTTGTTTACCTTTTCCTTTAAGGAGTTTCGCAAGTTCTAAACCTTTGGCGGTTTTACCAGTTGAAAGAACAAACGCTTTCTTTCCCTTGTCATAACTTAAAATTATCCCTTTTACAAGTCCAGAACGACTTTTATCCGACGTTGAGAAAGCAATATTAACCTTGGCGGTTTTACCAGTTCTTTGAATTTTTGTTAAACTTAATATTTTACCCGTAGAAGTTCCAGTAATATAATTTAAAGGATTTCCTAAAATATCTCTTTGGGCGGATTTTTGTAATTGTGTTCTTTCTTCTTTTGTAATTCCAGTTTTTTTACCAAGTTTCTTTTGTCTGGCTTCAATTATTTTTTGGGCATTGGTTAATTGAGAATAAGTTAAATTTGCTTCGTTATATTGTTTCTTAGTTAATGAATCAATAACAGATTGATTACCAAAATCTTTGTTAAATTGTTCAATCTTTTTATTTATTTTTGCTTGGTTAATATCAATTTGTCTTTGAGTATATCCACCAAGAGAAATAAAATCAAGAGTATTTGTAACTATTGGGTTTTTTGCGATAAATGATTTATAAGAATCAATTAACTTTTGTCCCCTTATTCTTTGTGTGGTAATAACTTTTCTTGAATATTTCTTCGCCGGAAGTTTTTCTCTTATTATTTGCTCTCCTTTTCCGGAATAATAACGATTCAAAAGCATATTTTCCCTTGCCGTTCCGTAACCTTTTCCATAAACACCGGCTTCTTTTCTTATACTTCTTATTCTCTCGGCATTTAATCTTGTTAAATCGGCTGTTGTTGGGCTTCTTCCAGTTGCTTTTTTAAATTGTTTAGTAAGTGAGGAAACATAAGCCGAAGTTGTTTGTCTTTTAATTGGTTTTATGGCTTCCGTTGGTGTTTTAAGTGTTGATTGGGGTAATTTGGTTGTTGGTGTTGAAGAAGAACTTCCACCACCACCACCGCCAGAAGAAGAAACAAAAGTTCTTTGAGTGTCGTGAAAAATAATTTTAGAATTTGCGGGTGGGGTTGCTCTTGAAGATTTTAAACCACTTGGAGAAGTATAAACTCCAGTTCTTATATTGTAAGTCCCCCTTTTTACCATAAAAATATAGATTAGTAAAATATATAAACATTTCGGATTTATATTTTACATGGGTTTCTTTAATAAAGAGAATTTAACCGAAGCGGAATCTGGAAACTGGAATACTGCTGAGAATTATTCAAAGATTAAAATTATGAGTTTACTTGCCGTTACCGACGAGTATGAAGAACTTGCTGAATTTGGAAGTTTAAATCTTTATGAAGAAATGACAGATAAAGGGCATTTGGAAGAAATAAAATTAAGGGCTTTTAGAAGATTAATTAATCATTTAATAAGAATATGTAATAATTCATTTTTTGCGTTAAAAAAGAGCAATCAAGATAAACTTGAAACCTATAAAATGGAACTTAAAAATATAAGAGATAATCTTAATTCTTTAGTAACAATACAAGTTAATAGCGTCCAAAAAACAAAAGAAATAAAGACAACTTCGGAATATGCTGTTAAACTTGAAAGGGTTTCTGAGATTAAAAAAGAAATTAATGTCGAACTTAACAAAGGGGATTTAATATTTATTCAAAAGGACACTTTTAACCCGAAAGAGTTTAAAGAGAAAATTTTCAAAGACGCAATTGAACGGGGATAAATGAAAATAAGTAATATAATATTGTT
>Ga0208769_1000787_pt1 | contig 14809 bp, 21 predicted proteins | sample AntAceMetag02UKC_FD_184768 | JGI IMG/M metagenome (GOLD analysis project Ga0208769, IMG submission 184768) | Saline lake microbial communities from Ace Lake, Antarctica- Antarctic Ace Lake Metagenome 02UKC (SPAdes) (version 2) | ecosystem: Environmental > Aquatic > Non-marine Saline and Alkaline...
ATCCATGCTTCTCCTTAATAATTATATGGTTCAAACTATATAATATTTGTTGTACAATTACCACTCAATTTTGTAATTCGGGAAAAGTGGGAAAGTTATTTATATCTATTATTTTATTTATGTTTGGGATTGGTGGGGAATCCCTGAAGGTGTATTGGAGAGATGGAAAAAGAAGAGAAAACTGAGGAAATTCACGAAGGTGAATTAATGCTTGCAAGAATAGGTTCTAAAAATAGAATCTGTTTGCCGCCGAAACTTATGGCTTCTTTAGATGCTAACGTTGGAGATACTTTGGCATTTTTTCACAATAAGCATAAAGATGGACAACCATACGCTTATTTTCTCCCTGTAACTATAGATAACCTAAAAATTGGGCCGGAAGCATTTGAGAAGATATACGCATCGATGTCGCAACCAATAAAGTAAATTAATTTGTAACTGAGGAGAGTACAACAATGGGGAAAGAGGCGACTATTACAAAAGCCATTTTAGAGATAGAGAGATGTCGGAACATTCTTGCAGAATACGGTTGTAAAGAACTTTTTACAGCTCATGGGTTCAGATGTCTCGGCTATATTACATCGGATAAGAAATTGCCGGATGAGGCAACCGGGAAACGGAAACGATGGATTAAAGGATATCGATTCATAAATGATGAAAAGCTTCCAGATGAAGATAGGATTTTTGAAACATGTCTCCATAGATATAATAAAAAATCAGGGGATTTGGATGAGGTTATCGTTCATGAGGATGATTTTGTACTTGTTATGGAGCGAAAGACATTTGATTTATCGGATGATGAAGGTAACTTTCAATTCGTTCCGAATATGCACCTTTTGAGTCATGTGCATATAATGAAAGATGAATTGAGTGCAGCGGAGAATAGAGTTCATAGGATTCAACAGGAAAAAGAGCAGTCATTTATTGATGCTGAACATTTTAAGCGTGAAGCAATGAATTCAAAAAGCAGGTTTAAATCAAATAGTGAAACTCTTAATAGATTAACAAGAGAAAACAGTAATTTGCAGGGACGAATTGGAACTCTTGAAGCGACGAATCAGAACTTGCGTGCGAAGAATTTAGAATTTGAAGCTACTATGGATGAATTGCTTGCAAATGCCCAGGAAAAAGGGACGGTACGTGGAATGTCCAATAACGATAGGGTGCTCCATGCAATTGAGAATAAAAAGGAGGTCGATGAAAAATTATTGGATACATTACCGGATACGATAACTGAGTCAGAAGATAGTAATTTCGAGGTATTTAACAACCGGTTGGAAAAAATAGAGACTACACTTTCTGATTTAAAGGGAACAAAAGTATGACCGGGATAAGGATTACAACAAGAACTGATTTAAAATCAGATATAGAAAATATGTATGAGTCAATAGCTTGTAACAATCCACAGTCTGCATTGCGCCATTTAAAATCAGTAGAAAAAAATATTGTAATGTATTATAATACTCGTGGCATTGCTTGCGACGAATTCTTTCCAATTTTTTTTAAAATAAGAAATCTTCTTAGAAAGTTTAGAAAATCAAATATGTATAGAAGGCGAATTCATGAGTATCTTCTTGAATTGAATAGACAATTGCGTGGTAATATCGATCCGGCGGAGGCGTATACTGAGAAAGTTATACTTGGTAAGCTAAAACAACTTTCCGCCGATCTGATGGATGATTATTCTGAATTTAATTTAGCAGGAGGCGGGGAATTTTATGAATCCAATAGTAAGGTACTTGAACTTATGCGAAACGACCTTCTTGAAATGAAGGAGATGGATTCTTTATTTTTAAAGATGGATAAAGAACGATTACCTCTAATACTTGAGATACTGACATCTATTAATGCCTGTCTGGTGATTTTACCCCAGGCAAAAGAAGTCACGATTTCAACAAACACTGTGAAAACATTTAGGACATCTTTTGAAGGATTATTCAATCATTTTTCTGTGTTATTTATGCCTGTTGTGGAGGAGAAACCACAGCCAACAATTGAATCAATCGAAGGAATGGAGGATCTGAAGGGGGTAGTAAAAGCCCCGTCGGTTGATGTGCAGGATAAGCATTATCTCCCAAAGAAACCTGAAATACTTAAAAAAGATGTTCAAAAAGGGGATGATGATGAGCCGGGTGCTGAAAACAAATCATTAAATAAAATGGCGAAGGAACAGGGTATGGATTTAAAAGAAATGGAGCGAAAAGCAAAGGAGAGGTTGATGGATGAGCCAGAAACAGAAGATGAAGGATGAAAAGTTTGAGGATTATGAAGATTATCCATTGAGGATATTCTTATTGACTTTATTAGATGGTCACGAATATTCTTTTATAGATGTAAAAAGAGCCGTAAAACAGGAATTCTATCGGAGGAATTTGACAGGCCAAAGAATACGGGGGATAGTCAATAAATTGGTTCGTTACAATTGTATCTCTAAACAAAAACGGGAAAAACCCGATGAAAACGATTGTATCTATATCTACACTATAAACAACCGGGGCCGGGAACGATTAAAATATTATTCAAAGAAACTAAAGGAGAAAAAATAGAGATGGGTCGAAAAATTTCTAAAGAAAGGATCCTGGAATTAGAACGGCAAAAAACAAATAAAGATGAATTATCCCGGGTAAAACGAAAAAGGATTCAACGGGAAGAAAAACAAAAAAAATGGAAGCAGAACCTGAAATCCCGTGGAGGTTTTGTACGAAAGAAAGCAAAGAAGTGGGGTGAGCCATGTGGCTATACTGAATGTAGGATGTGGGAAGATGGAGAATGTCAGTATTCAGAACGGGATAAAAAAGGATGTTATTTAGAAAAAAGAGGCGAGAAAATGGTAAGTGATGATATTATAAATAAAATAAAACAGGCATATGAGGTGTCATTGGAGATACGTGACGGTAAAGAAGCAACTCCTGAGTCAATAGCGGAGATTCAAACAGCAAGAATGATGATAGCTGAAGAATTTGGTGAAAATAAAAACAGCATAATTGGAGACATGGAAAGGTCAATGGAAGAATCCATGAAATATGTAAAGGTATAAAATTAAAATTGAAAAAAGGGGGATTGGAAAAAATGTCAAAAGTATATAATTTTGATAGAGTAAAACTTAAAGGGAAAAAGGCGAGCGATTTTGGACATAATGATTTGATAAAAACGGGTAAATATCTTATAACAATTCAATATAAAAAAGGGGGGGCAAAATATGATATTCCTTCGCTACTTAGTTTTGTAGAGGATACAACTACGGCCCAACTTTTAGATTGCACACCTGGAATGAGGGGTGGTATCCCATATTATATTGATAAATTTCTACATAGGTAAAAATAAGAAAAAATTGGGGAATAAATAAATGATGCAAAATAATTATGTGATGGAGGAAGTAACCTTCACAAAAAAATCAGTTGAATCTCTGGCAATTGCGAATCCACGGAAATTAAGGAAGTCACAGGTTTCTAATTTATTGTCTCAACTGAAAGCTGGCGAACATTTTGATAGTAATCTAGTTGCAAATTCAAAAAGTGGGACAGCCTTGCGAATAGTCGATGGCCACCACCGAATAGAAACAATGAAACTTTATTTTGAAGCATTTCCTGAAGAAAAAATAAAAATTTGGATGGCAACATACAAAAATCTGACCCCGGATGAGGAAAGAAAAGTATATCGGAAATGGAATATTCCAGTGAAACAGTCAACCGATGACTTCATCAATAGTTACAAAGATGAGATTAAAATTTTTAATACATTATGCGAAGAGATACCATGTAGCGTCTATGGAAGTCTCAGTAAACTAAAGATGCGGGATTTGATCAATGCCCATATTGGTTCTTTTGAAAAACCCTATAAAGGTGGGGAAAAAAGAACGATGTATGATTTTGTAAAATATATGAAGACACTTAAAGAAAAAGATGTACCAGAAATTAAGGATAATTTTCTAATCTTATGTGAGATATTCAACAGCACAGATCTAAAAGATTTTACTAAATTATCTGCGTTTAAAAATGTTGTATTCAGAGCATTATATTCTCTTGTAGCAAATAATAAAGATGAACTTGGGGATTATTTAAAAAGGCGTATGCGGACAGTACTGGCAAACAGAACCATTCTTGACCAATACAGACGATACTATGGTAGAAGAGCATCTATCGATGCCTATGCCGCCTTTAAACATCTATTAAATGGCGGTCAATCGGTAAAAAAATTTGTGTGATATCAATGTTTGATGTGGGGGCAAATCGTCAACAGAAATTTGAACTAGACTTCTATTTCGAAGTGGTCTGCCCATTTTGTAAAAGGGTGAGATTGAATATCATTGATAAATTGAAAGCTAAAGGGATAATAAACATAAATGAAATCGATGTTGATGCTAATCTTGGTTGTGTGGAGATGTCCTGGTTTAAAGGTTTTTCAAAGGATGTTGGTTATGATCCAACACCTGTTCTGAGGATGCATGATAAACCAGCTGGCCAGCATAGTAACTGGGCATTTGTTTTTCTATTATGGAAAAAGAAACCAACAACAATTACGGAACAAGTATTGACTGAGGAGGGGCGATTGGAGAAAGACATTTATGATAAGATACGGCAAATGCAGAATACACAAGTTATTGAGGTTCAGGAATCCTGGGAGCTAGATGAAGAATTTTCTTTAAATAATTGGAAGCGGGGACTTTATGGCCGAATACATTAAAACAAATCGTTTTGGGTATTCCCTGGATGAAGCAATTGAACATAGCACTCCTGAGAATGCAGTTATCGTGGAATATATCAATGGAATACGGAAGAGATATATCGAATGGAACCGTGAAACTGAGGAGATGTACGATCCAAAACCAGATCCAAGGTATTATAGAAAAGAATGGATTGTGACACGGGCCGGTGAGGAAGTTCAGATGAAGGATTTGCCTTCCGATATGCTTACTGCGGCAGTCAATCCATTTGTACAAATAGTTTATAAAATTGTTAAACGTGGGGGTATTACTTCTTTTGAGGATATCGTCCGTTCCTTATTAAAAGAAGAGAGGGTGTTTCCCGATTCTGAAGAGTCAATTGAAAGAATTGAAAAACTCATCGCCTGGATGAATGATGGTACAACTGATGAAGGTTCAAAAAAAGAAAACAAGGGGCCATATCTTCTGTTGTTTCATTATGGAAAGTTAAAAGTTGGTTTTGAAATACCCACGAATTATCATCTAGTTGATTATAAAAGAGGGTTTGACCCGTTTGAATATCACATCATGCGAATGGCGCAGAGAAGCGGGATGGTGAGCAGAGAAGAAATCTATGGGTACATCTTGGAATATTTGGCCTGGTTTAAATCCCAAGGAAAAGTAGATTATTATATCAATAGATTGGTAGAAAAAAAGTATCTGCAACCTTTGCAAAAAAATTATTTCAGATTTGTTAAGCCTTTAGAATCATATAAGTAGAATCCCACAAGTACCATGTGTGGGAAGTTATTTAAATAGAAAAGCGATTATAAATCGCAGGAGAGATAGTTAATGTCACGTAGGAATAAAGATAAGTTTGGTAGACAGGATATTGTTGAATTGGGTAAAGATACAGATCCTCAAATTTGTAGAGACTGGCAAGGTAGAGAGGGAAAAGATGGGCTTTGTCGTGTAATTACCACTAAAGAGGAAGATGGAATTCATATCAGGCCCGTTTCTGATAAAGGCAAAGTATCTAATGAATAAAAAAGGTGGTGTCTTCTTGAAAATCCCGATTCGCTATTTTGTATTAAGTATCATTCTATTTTTAGTCTTTAATTTCACCTTATTAGTAACTGCTTTTGATACTTCAGAAATAACCATTGAACCATCTATTCTTAGTATGTCCGGTCTGAATGGGGATACATTTGTTTCCTCAGTTGAATTCTTCAATACGAATCTTACAGAAGATGCAGCATTTAATATAATATATGATGCCCCTGGTCTAAGTATAGCCCCTTCATCGATTCAGATAGATGCAAATGATTCTATCATTATAGGAATCTTTTATGCATTTCAGGAAAATGTGGCTTCAGGTAATATTACTTTTGAATGGGAAGGAACAGATATAAAAGCTAATGTATCGATTGATGAAGAAGTCGATGAACCATTACCACCCGGGGATGGCTCACTTGATTATTTTCCAAAACCACCTAAATCTGGTTACAATATTGCATTTTATTTTACAGGAAGTAATCCAGTTCAAGATGCAAGTGGTTTTCTCTATTGCAATGGATATGTCCATAGTGTAGATATGCATGGGGGATTTGGTGTTGCTCTTTTACATAAGGATGCTTATGGACCTGCAACATTGTTTTTATTTGGAAATTTTGCTGGGTCAAAACAAGTAACTGAGACATTTGATATCGAAAGAAGCGTGGGAAAAATTCTTTCAGTAAATGTGCCTTCAACTTCAACTATTGGCTCTGAATTAACAGCAACGATAACATATGGTGGTGAAGCATATGGTGGCCAGGATGTACACATAGAGGGGCCGGATGATGAACAGGAAACACAAACTGCCGACAATCAGGGTAAAGTATATTTCACGGTTACTAAGGAGGGGAGATGGAAGATAATTGCAAATGGTGAAGGGCAACTTGCAACGGCAACTGTCAATGTGGATTACGGGGTTCTTGCTCTTGGTCTTGCGGAGGATATCGATGAAAACCCTATTTCTGTGGGTGACATGATGACGATTGTAACTGAAGAAGGAGCGAATGTTGAAGTGACTATTGATGGTGATTTTGTCGCAGATTATGATGCTCCGGTTAATGGTTTGATTACACTTCCAATAACAGTTGGGGGAAATTATGTATTGGATGGCCGATTGGATAACAAACGTGGAAAATTTACGTTTTATATTTCCCCACAAGCAAATATTCAGTTGGTTAATATACTTAATATGATGCCGGTCACTAAAATAATAAAAGATGAAAAATATCGCATAGAAGTCACCGATACTAATGGAAATGCATTAATTGGTGTCGAATCCATATGGATAATGACCCCATATGGGACAAAGGAATTATTGCCGCTTATGGATGGCGTGGGAACATGGTCTCCTTTTCTGACTGGTTCATATATGTTTTCATTGGATGCAACGTCAGCAACTGCACAGACCGCTAAAGTTTTTATTGTTGGAACATTAGGGGGGCTGCCCGGAGCCGGAGCTATGCTAATGATCATTATTTTCACTATTATCATTTTTCTTTCATTGGTTGTCATCTATTCAAAGAAAAAAGGCATACCTCTTGATTTGATGTTTAAATCAATTACATCAATGAAAATATTTAAAAAGAAACCAAAGATAGAACTACCATTCTGATGGAATTATAAATTGGGTGAGAAAATTTGTTGCAGGGTCATACGGGTAAAAAGATAGAGCGGGTGATACGTAAATGTGTCGTTGAAGATGGGTTTACAAAAGAACAATGTTTCAAAAAAGTAGAAGAAAGTTATGAACTGGATGCTTCCGATAAAAAAGATATAGATGAATTAATAGGATATTATAAAAAATTGTAGAGAGGTTGTATAAAATGGGAAAATATGATGATGACGCATTAGATGATGTAAGGGCATGTCTTGTCGATAAAAAAAATCCAACAAAATGTATTGACAAGGTGATGGAAGAATACGAATGTACCGCTAAAGATAAAGTGGACATTCTAACAAAGATTGCTAAAGAGGAACTTTGAATGACGACGATACCTGTAGCTGTTAGAAACAAAATCCTAAAAGAAGTAAATCATTGCGTTGTTGTAGAAGGTGAAGATACTGAACGATGCATAGTGGACGCTGCACGGAGGAATGACCTTACGAGGGAGCAGGCTGAAGAAATACCGGGTTTGATGGATTTTGAAGAAAAAGATAATGAATAGGGCGTGACCCCTATAGAAAAACTCCAAACAATCTTTATAACCTATCATCTTATTTCTTAATTGTGATTCCATGGAAAATAATGGAATATCTTCTGGAAGTGCGCCAACAGGCCAATGGAAAAAACTAATTTTTACAAGATACCATAGCGATAAATATGGTGCGGCATGGAAAGTATCTACTTGGAAAGTAGCTATGTGGATGATTGCCATTATTGCCCTATTGATATTGGTTTTTTCCTTCTTTCAAGAGAATCAAGAGGTTTTTCTGAAAGATATGTTATTCTATAGCATCATAACTATGATTCTTATTTTAGCTATTTGGTTAATTGCTTCTTTTATTTTGAAATCAAGAAAACTATTCTACCGTTTTTTGATTGGATGGATTCTGATTCTTGGCGTTTATATGGGCCTCGGATTTCTATGTCAAGTAACTGGATTATTTCCAAATGGTTTCCATTTTGGTTTGAGTACTTGGACTGTGATATCATTTTTAGCATTTGGGGCAAAAAATGTCGGTGATGGCAACATTGACCGTAAGGATGTTTTCTTTTGTCTCTTAGTCATAATAATATTCTTCATAGCGAATGTTCCCATCTTCTCAGAGAATATGGGTTTTCTTGAGCAAATGGATTTTTTGATTGCATGGGTTTCAGATAAATTATCATTTATAAATATGCAACAATTTATTGCAAATTAGAAAGATATATATACTGTAAAATATAATAATAAATGTTGAGTATGGATGATTATATCTTGTGATTTCTGTAAAAAAGATTTCAATATGAAGCCATCAGCATTTAAAAAATCTAAAAACCATTTTTGTTCAATAAATTGCAGGATTAATTGGCAAAAAGAAAATTATCCCAGGGGGAAAAATCATCCAAATTGGAAAGAAAAGGCGGTGGTTAATTGTGATTTTTGCGGTAAAGAGATTGAAAAATATCAAGCATGGGCTAAGAGAACTAAAAATAATTTTTGTTGCAAGAAATGCCATGTAAAATGGCAAAGTAGCAATCTGCTAGGAAAAAACAGCCCACGATGGAATAGAAAATTAATCAATTGTGATTCATGCGGTAAGGAATTTCTAGTACCTAACTATAAAAAAAACAACAAACATCATTTCTGTTCGAATGAGTGTTATTTTAAATGGTTAAAAAAAAATGGCAGACCGTATATGAAAAATAATTTTAAAGGTGGAAGGATAAAAGTTGAATGCACCTATTGTGGAATCATTATGGAGATGGCTGTTTCAAGAAAGAAAAATAGAAAAAATATATTTTGTAATAAAAAATGTTATGATGATTGGCAAAGAAAGATGGCATCTACAGGAAACAAAAATATGTTGTGGGATAGATTTGTCATTAAATGTGAAACGTGCAATGAAGATATGTATCTGAATAGATATCGATTAAATAAAAACAAACATCATTTTTGCAGCAGAGAATGTATGGGTCATTGGAGAAAATACAATTGGTGTAATGAAAATAATCCTAGATGGAATTCAAAACGAATAAAATGTAATAATTGTGGAAAAAATGTTTATGTAAAAAAAAGCAAGAGAGAAAAACAATTGTTTTGTAATGGAAACTGTTTTTTTGAATGGTTAAGAAAAAATCCAAGATTGGGAAAAGAAAACCCGAATTGGAGGGCGATTGAATCAACTTGCGACTATTGTCATAAACCAATATTTATAACTCCATATAGAAAAAATAATTCAGAATTTCATTTTTGCAATAAGGAATGTTTTGATAAATGGTCAAAAATAAACAAACCACGGGGGAAAGAAAGCCCTATTTGGAAAGGGGGTAAAATGCCATATTATGGTTCATGCTGGGCAATACAAAAAAATAAAATATTAAAACGAGCAGAATGTCGTTCAGAATTGAGTGGAACTAATGGTGTTTTACTCGATATCCATCATATTGTACCAATGCGTATTTTCATTCAAAAATATATGTCATTATGTTTGGGATTAATTCCAGATATCACCCCTGCGTCATTTAGAATTTTACCTTATGATTTGTTTATTCCTGATGTGATATTCGACGAAGCAAATAGGGTGGAAAATTTAATATGTGTTACAAGAAGAGAACATGCAAAATTTGAAGGAATGCCAATTACTTTTTTTAAAGAAATATTAAAAATAAATAAAGATTACCACCAAAATAGATGAATAATACATTTATATATCACTTTATCGATATTGCACATAATAAAGTAGCGTGAGGATATGGGGAAAAAAAACCATTTTGAGTTAGACGATGAAGGATTGAAAAATTTGAAAATAGGGGAGTGTCTTGAGGCAGAAATTAAGTTCCCGGATGAAGGTGAATCGATGAAAATGAAAGTTTGCAAAACAAAAAACGGATTGAAAAAAAGCTAAACAAGGGGGATATCACCCCCCCTCACAGACTACTTATGGTTTTCTTGCCGTATATGGTTCACAACTTGCAGTTGGTTTTCACGTTTCGACTGGTTCACAATTTACTCCTGGTTTTCAGGTAAACCGGGGTTCACATTCTCAGTTTAGGTTTCAAGTTTTCTATGGTTCGCAATACATATATGGTTTTCACCTTTTGGTTGGCCAACACTGGCGGTTTGGGTTTCAGCGGTTTCCTGATTCACAAAGTCTTATTGGGTTTCATTTATTTTCTGGTTCACTTACATAGAATGGCTTCCAGCTTTCATATGGCTCACATTTTACATATGGTTTCCAATTTCTATTTGGTTCACAACCGATTCATGGTTTTCATTCTCTGCATGATTCACAATACATGGATGGTTTTCATTATTTGAATGGTTCATTCTAGCGGTTTGGGTTCCAGCGGTTTCCTGGTTCACAATTTATAGATGGTTTTCATTTCCTATGTGGTTCACAGGTTTCGGTTGGTTTTCACATGCGTATTGGTTCACAATCAATTTTTGGTTTGCATTATATTTGTGGTTCACAATATCAAAGTGGTTTTCACCTTCTTTATGGCTCACAATATTTATTTGTTTTTAATCATTCCTTTGATTCGCAACAATACACTGGGTTTCATGTTGTGTCTGGCTCACAACCTTACAATGTTTTTAATTAGTTATGTGGTTCGCTATATTAATGTGGTGTTCATATCTCCTCCGGCTCACAACTTTCTTTTGGATTTCATATTATATAATGGTTCACTCTAGCGGTTTGGGTTCCAGCGGTTTCTTGATTCACAACTTTATCATGGATTTCATATTGGCCGTGGTTAACAAAGTCTTATTGGGTTCCATTTATTTTCTGGTTCACTTACAAGGAATGGCTTTCAAATTTCCTATGGCTCACAATTTTCCATGGTTTTCATCACTTCCGTGGTTAACATATAGAATGGTTTCCAGCTTTCATATGGTTCATAGTTTTCCGATGGTTTCCACTTTATATATGATTCACAATATTTATTTGTTTTTAATCATTCCTTTGATTCGCAACAATACACTGGGTTTCATGTTGTGTGTGGCTAACAATGAGTACATGGGTTTCGTGTTGATTGTGGCTTACGCTTTTAATGTGGTTTTCACCCTTTTTTTGGTTCACAATCCTATAATGGTTTTCACTCAATTTTTGGTCCACAACCTTTACATGGTCTTCGTGTAAATTTCGGTTCATTCTAGCGGTTTGGGTTTCAGCGGTTTCCTGATTCACAAATTTCATATGGGTTTCACTTTTATATGTGGTTCACAGGGTTTGTGTGGTTTCCTCTGTATTCTTGGTTCACAATATATGCATGGGTTCCACCAAATTCTTGGTTCACAAAGTATTATTGGGTTTCATTTATTTACTGGTTCACAATACAACTGTAGTTTTAATCTTTCGTGTGGTTCACATGGTCTATATGGTTTCCAGCTCGTACGTGGTTCACAATATCGTTGTGGTTTTCATAATTCCGATGGTTAATATTCTTGTATGGTTTTCCCTATATTCTTGGTTAAAAATAATTTCCATCGAATGGATCAAATGGCGGTTTGATAAAACTTATGTGACCTAGTTTTTCGTGTGGATACGGCTTGGATATCTCTATATCTTTCATTTTCCGGCTGATCATCCAGTAATGCTGCATGAAAACCTTGACCATTTTTCTTAATGCCCGTGAATGGATATGTCCATCACTTAAACGAATTTTAACTTCTTTTTTACCTTCTTCTTCAGCATTTTTCACAAGTTTTTTGTAATTATCCCGCCCTTTTTTACTGTAGATAGTTGTTCCTTTTTTCATGTCACCGATTTTCTCATCTAAGATATCTCCCACTATTCTTCTTTCATCTTTTATGTTAATGGTGTATCTCACACTTTTTTGTCTTCTTTTTTCTCCATCATATATTTCCCGATAGACTGGTGTTCTCTGTTTCATTAGACTGTCGCTTATCTTCCATATAAATGTCTTTAGTTCGGGGCTGTAATGTATCCCGCCTTCTAGCTTTTTTCCCTGTGCGCCATCCGGGTCATATCCAGTATGTCGCCATAAGCTGCTGACATATTTGTAATCTTCACAGTATCCGAAGTTATTTAAGAGGGTGCTTCCAAGTACACTACTAATCCCCCTTATATTTATTAGCCAGCGACACCAGATCTCCTCTTTTTTAAGGGCATTCATCATAAGTATCTTGTAATTCCCTTCGGTGGTCTTAGTTTCTCTTACGATATCGAAAAGTTTTGTGAGATATTTATGTTCATGTTTTTCTACCTTGTCATCCTCTTCTAGTTTTTTTAGATATTTTATTATTTTTTTGTCATCAAATTTTTTCAGGTATTCCTTCCTTTCCTTTTTTTCTTCTTTTTTGTCCATGGGAATATTTTCTATTTTCTTCCGAACAACGTCTCGTATTCGATTGTATTGGGCTTTTCGTATTTCTTGATAGCCGTAATATCCTTCGGCCATCATTCTAATTGCTTCATTCATGTTTTTTATCTCCTTTTGGTTTCCATATATTATGGTTCTCTCAATATACTTTATATAATATATAAGATTTGCCATTTTAAAACATAATATATTTTTAACAGGTTTTATATATTGCATACCTGATATTGATTTGAAGGAGAGAATGTCCAAGGGTAAACGTGAGATTCAACGAGAGATCTATAATTTTGTTGCAGATGAAGGTCATCCCGTTATTTTACAAACTATTTTAGATAAATTTTCAAAAAAATATAGTTGTTCTGAAAGGACAGTCAGCAGGTATCTTGAGGAGATGTGTAAAAGTAAAAATCCTTTTCATCTTCGAACCTATTATGATAAAAACAGGTATATTGAAGTGCCTGTTATCTCTTTAAAAGGAATGATGTTGTCTAGTTTAAGTATCATCATTCCGACTGCATGTTTCTTCGTTGATTTATATGATTTTTTTGGGACGGGGTGGCATCTTACAACATCTTCATCATTTTTTGTGGTTGGTTTTTGGATAGCGATGTGGATTTCAGTTTTGAATAAAGGCGACAGAAAAGGTTAAATACAAGTTGAAAAAAGGACGGTTGCCGATTCGACATTCTAATGTTTATGGGTCAGTATGTTTATATCTTACAATGGTGACTAATTAATGTCTTGCCGATTCAGCATTTCGTTTCAGTATATAACTGTTTGAAGTATTCACTTGATTAGGTGAATTAATAATGTCAAAAACTAAAGTGAATTGGGCACTAACCCTTGTTGCCGTTGTACTTTCAATGGCATTAATAGGTGGTGCAATGTTTGGTGCAATGTATATGTATTACCAACCAAAAGTTGATGCAGCTGAAGCACGAGCGACAAGTCTGACAAACCAGGTAGCAGCTCAAGGAACTGCAAGTGCAGCTTATCTTGAACTAACTGAAGCCGGAAGCTTTGATTACATTGATGAAATTGATGCAAATGGTGGTATCGCAGCTGATGACACTGGAAATGATGCAACACCAGCTCCGACAATAGCGATTGAAAACAAAGATACCTCTGATATTGCAACAAATGTCAAGATTACTATGTGGGATCCGGAATCTCAAGTAGGTGGGGTACCAACTGCTATTGAAGATACTACAATGTCATTTTACATCACGTATAATGGAGTTTTGACACCTCTATATCTGAATACAGCCGGTGTCGGAGCATATACAACTGGTGTAAATGTTGGGACCATTCCATTAGGTGGAAGCGTTTCTGCGTTGACTCTTTCCGCAGTTGCTGATGCGGCAGCCGATGACACTTATGATGATAGTGGTGCAACATACACTGTTAAAGTATTTGTTTATCAGGCAGATGCTCAAGATTCCACCCCAGCATCCTGGACACTCTCCACTTAGACAGTTTGTCCACATCTCTCCTCTCTTTTTTTTCTTTTTTTGATCAGCTTTCCCATAAGTGGTCTTTTTCCCAGCCAATCTTTATAAAATAACTGTTTATTCTTCTCTATGATAGTGATGTCTAAAAAAGAGAAACCAAATTTAAAAGCAATTGTTACCATTATTGTTATTTCAATATTATTTTTTTCAAGTATACTTCATTTTGCCGGTGTCATTAATTTGAATATATTGGCAGTGAGTGATTACCATACGGGCATTCATCCATCAACAATTAATAATATGGAAACGGAACGAGTTTGGCAAGATTGCTGGCTGGGGCAATACGCACCAGGAACTGGATACCCATATAAGGAAATGATGCCAGATACAAAATACATAACTTCTTTTAGTGGTGCAACGGGTGATGATGCATTAAGTGAGAGAATAAGCATTGTTGCAAACGTCTTTGAAGATTCCTGGGCAGAATTGTCTAATCCTCAAAGAGCTTATTATAGAGTTTCAATCAAAACTGACCCTAGCCAATCAGGATGGACTACGATAATAGATTTGAATTGGTATGATTCCTCAAAAGTTACTGTAACTGGGGGAACCGGGTGGAAAACAGCAGCTATAACACACACTTCCTGGATGAGTCTATCATCATCATATGCAGAA
>Ga0208769_1000791_pt1 | contig 14783 bp, 2 predicted proteins | sample AntAceMetag02UKC_FD_184768 | JGI IMG/M metagenome (GOLD analysis project Ga0208769, IMG submission 184768) | Saline lake microbial communities from Ace Lake, Antarctica- Antarctic Ace Lake Metagenome 02UKC (SPAdes) (version 2) | ecosystem: Environmental > Aquatic > Non-marine Saline and Alkaline...
TTGTTTGAGTTTCAAAAGTACCGTTAGATATTTTCAAAGTACCATTATTGTCCCCACCAGTAATAGAATTTGCATTAGATAAAATCAATTCCTCTCCAGTATCTATGGTAAGAATGGCATAATCAGTAACAGTGAGATAATCCACTGTTAAACTAGCAACTCCAAAATTGGTTTCTACACCAACAATCCCATTATTATCAGTATATAAGCTATCATCTCCATCAGTATCTTTGATATAAACCAGTCCCGCTCCACCATTTTCACCACTAGCTCCTGCATCACCACCATTCATAGTAATATCTGCACCAGAGATACTCGAGGCAGTAGTATATTCAATATATACACCACCACCACCACCACCACCATCATTACCTCCTACCGAAGCATCACCACCAGTAACTGTAAAAGCATCTGGGGTTCCATCAATAGTATCAGCTACCAATTTAACAGCACCACCAGCACCTCCACCAGCATTACCAGGAGTATTAGCACCGTCAGCAGCAATAATACCATTAACAGTAATCGTGCCAGAAGCATTGATAATAATCAAACCTCCACCAGCACCACCAGTCTCCCAAAGATGATCACCACCACCACCAGAACCAATAGTAGCAGGATCTGAAATATCACCATCAGCTTCACCTCCTAGCCACCCACTACTACCATCACCACCATCACCAAAGTGTCCACCACCACCAGCACCTCCTTGAGCATAAACTCCATGTGCTCCTCCAGAAGACCCGTCACCATCATCATCATCACCATAACCACCGTCATAACCTTTATCAGCAACATCGACAGCACCTCCAGTATCAATAATAATATCAGTCGCACTAAAATCCACCTCATTCGCTTGAGTTGTAGTATTATCCCCATGCGTCAACACCCCTCCACTCTGAATCAAAAGCGTCCCCGCAATTGTCTGTGTATTCGTATTCCCCTGAGTCAAAATTCCCCCACTCTGAATAGTAATATTCGTCACTGCATTCATAGTCCCCGTAATAGTCACAGTGTGTGTATTCGCAATCACAACATCATCCCCAAATTGAGGCACAGTTTCTGAACACGCAGTCCAGGTTCCCGCAGTCTCCCAATCGCCAGTCCCCTGAGAAGTACACGTATCTGCATACGCTACATTTCCAACACAGCCAAAAACAAGGGTCAGAAATCCTCCAAGTAAGATTTTTTTTATAGCACTTATATTCATGGCATTATTCTCGAAATTTTCATGTCTAAAAATACCATAAATATACAAAAAAGGACATTCCGCAACACTCTTTTAAGAAAGAACCATTATGAAATTTATTTCCTAATCTTCACAGTCCTCGCACTTCCCACGGTATTGAATCTTTCGTTTACAACATATGCAGTGAGATCATGCTCTCCAGATGCTAATTTTTTAGGAAGGTCAATTGTGAATTCTCCCTGAGACGCATCAGAGATTACAACAGAAGAAATCACGATACTTTTAAACGCAACGTAAACAGTTGATCCAGGCTCTGCACTTCCTTTTATCACATCATTAGCTGGAGTTTTAAGCGCAATAAAATCTTCTCTATCAAATTCATTCACAAACCTTTCGGCATTATCAAGAAGCATAGCAATAAAGGCAGTTAGCTCTTCGTTATCAATAAGTCTCAAGTTTTCAATCTCATCCTCTTTTTGATGCTCAATCTCTAATTTATCAATTGTTTTTATTTCCCCTCTTTTATCAGCAAGAACAACAAAATATTCTCCATCAGCTAAAGAGTTTTGAACGATAATCTCTCCCTTCCCATTGTCATCAATAAAAGTTTCCCCAATAGAAATTTTTTCATCCCTGTTATCAGTAGGAATAGCGTAGACTCCTAGCTTTTGATTTGGATACCCAGCAATTCTAAGAGCAGGTTTTTTGCCGTAAGAAACAGCCTCCAGGTTAGTGAATTTTGCAGGGCTTGCAGATGTATTTGAAGCCTTTTCTTCTTCGTCAAAAACCTCATCGGCAACTAGAGGGTTAGTTCCCATAAATATCTCGTCAGCACTAGTTCGGCCATCTTCATCAGGATCCGTATCAAACAGTGGGAGGCCATGTGAAATCTGCCATAGATCATTAATAGTATCTTCTTCGTCAGGATCACAACGATCATATGTGCATCCATCTAAGTTTGTATTTTCATTAATCTCTATAACAAGCATCCCTTCTTTCTCTGCCTTGGTTTTTCTATCATCATAATCATCAAAAAGACTGTTGGTTCTAAGGATTACCTCTATCTTCTCAGGATTAATGATTTCAACAATCTTGCCCTTATGAATAATATTAAAAGACTTCTTTTTTTTAGATAATATTTTTTCAAAATTATCTAAAATATTAATTTTAACTACATTTTCTATATAATTTTTGTCTAATTTTTCTTCAATTTTATCATATTTTTTTTCTGCCTCTTCCTGCTTCTTTTCTTTAATCTCTTCTTTTACAATTTCTAGATGCTCTTCTTCAGTAATCTCTTCCATCTCTAATTCCTCTTCAATTTCTGTCTCAAGGAGCTCATTCAGCTTTTCTTCAAGCCTTTCTAACTCATCTTCAATAAAATCGTCTAGAGCTTCTTCAATAGCATCTTCTTTAATAGTAATTTCCATTTCTATCTCGATAAATTCCTCATCCTCAGCAAGAACTTCTGCATCTTCTGGAGAGGAATCTTCGTCTAAATCAACATCGACATCTTCGCTCTTTTTTTCGTCTTCAATAACAACTTCTGGTTTAGGCGTAATATAGTCATCAATAGCAACAACTACGGGTCTTGTAGCATCTTCAAGCTCCTCTTCTTCTTCTTTAGTATCATCTTCTTCCTCAATAACTTCCTCAATAACTTCATCTTCATCTTCCTCTTCATCTTCATCTTCCTCTTCCTCTTCCTCTTCCTCTGATGCAGGGGAACTGGCCGATCCAGAGCTTTGAATACTAGAAGTAGGAGCAGCAGTCATAACACCAAGAGTACTAGAGTCAACAGTGTTTCCTACCGCATCTCTTACAGTTACCTTAAAGATATAAATACTACTTGAAGTAAGCCCAGATGACGCCCAGCTTGTGCCTGCTTGCCAGCCAGAATCTGTATCCTCAGTTAAATTATAAAATTTATAAGGAGTTGCATGCATTCCAGAATCTCCATCAGTAGGCGTTCCAGAAACAGAAACGCTAGCAGTTGAAGAGGTAGTTCCCATTTCAGACAACGTTAATGTAGAAATATCTGGACCAGTTAGGTCAATTTGAAATGCAACACTTCCACTATTTGCAATAACTTCAGAAGAAGTGAGTCCATGACTCTCAACTGCTTGAACCTTCCAGTAATAATTTGACGCAATCAGGGTTTGTCCTTCAGTACCAATTGTGTAGCTTCCTCCAGCATCAGCAGCCTGTCCAATCGTAAAGCCTTGAGTAGTCCCAGAAGGAATATCATTAGACTCATACGAATAATGAACAACTGGGCTTGAGAAATCATCGTCATCATCCACATAAAGAATGTATCCCAAATTATCACCATCTGGATCCGTAAGAGTAAATTGTAAAGTTGGAGTTGTATCACCAGTCCATGCACCCATCACTATCTCCTCTTCACTCAAGTCTTCTTGAGTAGAAGTTTGAGATAATGTTGGCGGGGTTGCAGGCTGTTGAGTGTATTTGAATGTATATTTTGTTTCCCATCCACTTTCATTACCAGCAACGTCGATGGTGTTTATACGTAAATAATAAGGAGTATTTGCAAAAGCAACAGGAGCGTCATATGCATTAGTCCCCACATTAGTTGTTGCAACCACGGCAGCAGGATCATCTCCCCAATAAACATCATATGAAGCCACTCCAGAAGTTGCATCGCTTCCAGTTACCCATGTAAAGTCAGGATTCCCAATGGTAGCCCAGGTATCATCAAGGGAGCCATTTAGGTCGGTAACAACTCCAGCATTCGAAGGATTAACAGAATCGTAATAAAAATTTACAGAGCCAGTTGCCCCATCATTATTGACAGCATCGGTTGCAAATATTTCAAATAGTTTTGTGCCATCAGAATCAGAATTTAAGGTAACGCTTTCAATAGTTTCATCAATAGTTGTTGTAGCCACTGTCCCTGCATTTGTCTCATAGGTATAAGTTGCCACTCCAGATCCCTCATCTCCTGGATCACTCCAGCTAAAATCGAAAGAGTTTGTGCCAGTCCACGAAATTGGATCTGCGCTTGGTGACGGAGAATTAGGAGCATCGATATCATAATTATGTGTAAATATAGTGCTCCAGCAATCAGTGTCACTTGGTCTGTCTTCATTTGTACTAGTACAATTAAGAGAGGTTGATGCTGGTCCTAATGACCAACTTCCTGCATTATCTTGAGCAATAACTCTTAAGTAGCGCTCCCCAGTTTCATCGAGAGAGCTAGGATCATACGCATCAGATGTTAAAATTTCTGTATGCATTCCATCCGGATCTTCTCCAAAATAAACATAATATTGGTAAATTCCATAAGTATCAAACTCTCCTGTGAAAGAAATGAAGTTGGGATCATCAGTGTTATTTGCCCAAAAATCATCTACAGCTCCCTGATCATCAATTGCAGATGATGGATTTGTAGGGGAAGTCTCATCAAAAATAATATTGTCAGAAGTCCCTCCCTCATTCCCAAATTCATCTATAAACATAGCATAAACAGTTTTTGCACCCTCATCGCTATCTCCGCCATAAGTAGCATTAGACATATCCCAAGAAGATTTAGTAACTGCATAAGGCTCATAGTCACCATATGCGATTCCATTATTGCTAAATTTCATCTCATCAGACCCAGCAATTGATGAAAGATCAATGTCTTCAATCAAGCTAGAAGTATAGCCATTGCCACCATCAGCATCAGTACTTGATTGAATTACAATAGAACCATCAGGAGCTAGGTTATCGACACTAACCTCGGCAGAATTATGTGGAACCCCAGTATCAGTGCCATCATAAGGAGTAAATTTTATAAGGACTTCACTAGATTCACCGGACAATGGAACAAAGTCATCTTCAGAATATTGACTATCCCAAACAATAGTCAGAGTATTTCCAGCACCAGCAGTTGAAATACCGGTACTTGTTCCAATTTGATAACCACCATCATCCCAGTCACCATTATCTATATTTGGAGCATCACCACTAACAGGTGTAGCAGAATCAATATAAGCCTTGTGCCAAGTTACTCCAGCATTTGAAGAATATTGGATCCCCAGCTGGATGTCATCATCGTTATCGTCATCAACCTCAATAGAAAAAGTTATTTTCCCAAGTCCATCAGTTGATTGGTCAACCTCAGTAGGAACAGAGTCTACAGTAGGGGCCTCATTTGTAGTGTAAATAATATCGTCAGTAATAACGGATGATTCATTTCCAAAATCATCTCTAAACATCGCATACACAGTTTTTGTCCCTTCAGTAGAATCGCCTCCATAAGTAACGTTAGACATATCCCAAGAAGATTTAGTGACAGAATAGGCCTCGTAGGCACTGTATGTAACTCCGTCATTACTAAACTTCATCTCAGTAGCTTCAGAAACCGATGAAAGATCTATGTCTTCGGTTAAGCTAGAGGTTGAAACATTAGAGCCATCAGTACTAGATTGAATTGCAAAAGTTCCATAAGGCATGTGATTGTTAACAGTGAAAGTCGAAGAGGTATCACTATCAGTCTCAGTTCCATCATCCACGGTTACTCGAATTTGAACAGTGTCGATATCAACACTTATATAAGTATAGCCTGTAGTATTGTTCTTGCTGTCTCAAGTAACGGTTATGTCTTTCGAACCTCCTTCAGTGTCTACACTAAATTGTCCATCGGTAGAATCATAATCACCATTTGTGATTACAAGAGGACTTTCTGCAGAAGGTGTAGCAGAGTCAATATAGGCTCTAGACCAAGTAGTTCCGTTAGTTGTATAATCTATTGTTATTTCAGCAGTATCAGCTGCATCAGTATCCTCAACAGAAAAATCAAAAGTTACCGTTCCAAGCCCATCAGTAGATTGTAGTGGATCAGCAGGAATAACATCTGTTACGACAGGGGTGGTGTTGGTAACAGGAGAAGTATTCTCCCACCAGGTGATGTAAGTAGCACCATATGCAGCTCCCAAGATATCTATATCGCCATCAGAATCAACATCAGCAGCATAGACACTTTTAACCATATCAAAATCATCAGCTATAGTGTGTTCAGTAAAATTTTCACTGCCATCATTCTCCCACCAGGTGAGGTCATCAACAGTATATGCAGCTCCTAAGATATCTATATCGCCATCAGAATCAACATCAGTGGCATAGACATCTATAGCACCATTAAAATCACCTTCTATAGTATGTTCAGTAAAATTTTCACTGCCATCATTTTCCCACCAGGTTATGTCATCAGCATTTTGTGCAGTTCCTAATACATCCATGTCGCCATCAGAATCAACATCGGTAGCATAGACACTATTAGCACCATCAAAATCACCTTTTATAATATGCTCAGTAAAACTCTCGCTGCCATCATTTTCCCACCAGGTAATATCATCAGAAGACCATGCAGATCCCAAAACATCTACATCGCCATCAGAATCAACATCAGTAGCATAGACAGTGTTAGAATAATAAAAATTACTTTTTATAGTATGCTCAGAAAAACTTTCACTGCCATCATTTTCCCACCAAGTGATTTCATTAGCATTATATGCAGCTCCTAAAACATCCATATCACCATCAGAGTCAACATCAGCGGCGTAGACTGAAATAGCACCATCAAAATCACCTTTTATAGTATGCTCTGAAAAATACCCACTGCCATTATTCTCCCACCAGGTGATGTCATCAGCATCCATTGCGGCTCCTAAGACATCCATATCACCATCAGAATCAATATCAGCAGTATAGACATCTTTAGCACCATTAAAAGTACCATCTATAGTATGCTCAGTAAAACTCTCACTGCCATCATTCTCCCACCAGGTGATGTCGTCAGCAACACCTGTAGTCCCTAAGATATCCATATCACCATCAGAATCAACATCAGCAGCATAGACACTACTAGAATAACCAAAATAACCAGGCAGAGTATTACTATTCCAATTATGGGAGATCATTGAAAATGTATTTGCTCCAGTTGACCATTCTCCTTCTTCTTCGTAGTCATCCCAGAATTTTATTCTCCAATATAGCGTTGACCCATCTGTATCCAAATTTAACACTGGAGTTGTTCCAAAATTTCCATATACAATGTCTTCTGATCTGCTTCCGGCCGTGCACTCCGTAATAGTTGTACCAGACGATCCACTATCCCAATGTGTTATTTCTACAAATGAACTATCGGTACTTACTTGAATTTGTGCTTTGATTAATATATCTCCTACGTCATCATCATTGCATAGTGCTGAAAATGCGGGAATTATATTTGTTAATTCTGTTGGATTTGTGTTTCCCCATTGTGCCGTTGAGCCACTATTATTTGAGTAGAGAGTCGTAGGAGGGGTGGGGGCGGTGTTGGCCATAGGGGCAGCATTTTCCCACCAGGTGATGCCAGCAGTATATGCAGCTCCTAAGACATCCATATCGCCATCAGAATCGATATCAGCAGCATAGACGCTATTAGCACCATCAAAATCACGGACTATAATATGCTCAGTAAAATTCTCGCTGCCATCATTTTCCCACCAGGTAATGTCGTCAGCAGTAGCTGCAGCTCCTAAGACATCCATATCGCCATCAGAATCAAGATCAGCGGCATAGACATCTTTAGGCAAGTCAAAATCATTGGCTATAGTGTGCTCAGTAAAACTTTCACTACCATTATTCTCCCACCAGGTGACGTAATCATAAATTGTAGCTCCTAAGACATCCATATCGCCATCAGAATCAACATCAGTAGCATAGATAACTCTAGCACCATAAAAAGAATCATCTTCGTTTATAGTATGCTCAGTAAAACTCTCACTGCCATCATTTTCCCACCATGTGAAATATCCACCATTCAATGCAGCTCCTAAGACATCCATATCATCATCAGAATCGACATCAGCAGCATAGACGCTAATAGCACCATCAAAAGAATCGTCTATAATATGCTCAGTAAAATTCTCACTGCCATCATTTTCCCACCATGTGATGTGATCTTCAATCTCCGCAGCTCCTAAGACATCCATATCGCCATCAGAATCAACATCAGCTGCATAAACACTATAGGCACCATTAAAATCACTGTCTATAGTATGCTCAGTAAAAGTCTCGCTGCCATCATTTTCCCACCATGTAATGTCCAGAGCGCTATTTGCAGCTCCTAAGACATCCATATCACCATCAGAATCAACATCAGCGGAATAGATGTCTATAGCACCATAAAAATCACTATCTATAATATGCTCAGTAAAATTCTCACTGCCATCATTTTCCCACCAGATGATATCATTAGAAGAAAACGCAGCTCCTAATATATCCATGTCACCATCAGAATCAATATCAGCAGTATAGACAGCTATAGCACCATCAAAATCACCGGGCAGAGCAGAACTATTCCAATACAAAAAAGAGGCATACGCCACAAACCCAACACACCCAAAAACAAGGGTCAGAAGCCCTCCAAGTAAGATTTTTTTTATAGCACTTATATGCATGGCAATATTTTTAAAATTTTCACGTCTAAAAATACCATAAAAGCACACTCAAAAACACTAAAATATACTCTTCCAAAAGTTTTTATTCATTTACTTTTCAAAAGAAAGTTCTTGTGTAGGCGAATAAGTAAGAGAAGCTTCATCATAAGAATAAACAAGAGTTTCATGATTACCCACTTTTAATTCTCCAGGAACCTCGATTTTAAAATATCCTTGAGAGGCATCAGCAATAACCACGGAATTGAAAACGATACTTTTCCAAGAAGCTATTATTGTAGAACCTGGTTTAGCATATCCTTCAATATATGTCTTTTTTGGAATTATCTCCTCATCAATAAGCCCGTAATCAAGCATCATTTTAAAAATCATTTGAAGAAAATATCCAGATTCTATAAGTACAAGATTTTCTTCAGAAGGTGCTTCTCCATCAAAAGAAGACTTTTCAGCGGCTTCTTCTACCACTATTTTCACAGGATCTCCAGTTCCTTCATCTCCAACCGGAACTGCATAATATTTCCCCTCAGGCAATGTGGTAACGAAAACCTCCTTATTTCCTTCATCAATACTACTATTAATTGTTGTAACAATTTCTTTATTATCATTAAATATATAGACGCTAAGATTTTGTTCTTTGTCTGCACCAACAATAAGTGAAACCCTGCCACCTTTTCTATCTTTTCCACCTTCTACTTTTTGACCTTTCCCAAAATTAGTAATTCGAGGAATTTCAGTAATCAAAGTTTCGCTAGAAATTTCTGGATCACCCCCGAAAATTATTTTATCAGCTAGCGTATATTTTCTACCAGCAGCATCAGTATATTTTAGATTATATCCTTTTTTAGCTTGGAAAATATCAGAAACACTATCTTTATTTTTATCTGTTGAAGGATCATAAACATTTATATTTGGATTTTTCTCCCTAGCTTTTTCAGCCTCTTTATATGATGGATAAAACTCAATTTTTTCTGATTTATCAATAATTCCAGAATCAGCCAACGCTTCTTTGAAAAATTTATTAACAGAATTTTCAATAGTTTTTTTCTCTTTTTTGGTAGCATCTTCCAAATCCAGATCAAGCAAAGTATCAACCAGTTTTTCTTCTTCAGATTTTTCAATTTTAGGAAGAGGAGTTCCCTCCAATTCTTGAAGCTCTAATAAATCAATTTTTTTAATAACATTTTCTATATTTTCTATCTCGATTACCATAGCAACTAAAATCTCATCTTCAATAACAATGAGGACAGGTTTAGTAGCTTCTTTAAGCAGTGATTCGTCATCTACAACTTCAGTTTCAGGTGTATCCTCAACAGAATTAGAATAAGGAATTGAGTCCTCAACAGTGGTATCGTTAGGAATATAATTGTCATATGTATATGCGATTTCGTCGTCAGGCGTAGTGTCATCATCGCCAGTGTCATCAAGGATTTCGTCGTCAGGAGTGGTGTCATCATCATTAGTATAATCATCGTTGTCGTCTGTGTCATCATTTGTATCATCATCATTATTAGAAGATCCACCGGATCCACCAGACGAACCAGAAGAAATTATAGATGCTGGGGCATCTTCAGTGGTAACCCCCAGAGTGCTCGAATCCACAGAATTTTCAACAGCATCTCTTACCTCAACTTTGAAAACATAAATATTACTAGCATCAAGGGTATTGTCGCTCCAAGTAGTACCAGTTTGCCAACCAGAATCTGTACCCTCGGTTAAATTATAAAATTTATACGGAGTTGCATGTAATCCAGAATCAGCATCAGTAGGAGTTCCAGTAAGAGCCAACTCAACACCCCTAGTAGTAGTAACTGGTGCAGACATTGTAACCCCAGAAATATCAGGAGGAGTTAATTCTAGCTGAAACGCAACGCTTCCAGTATTTGCAATAACCTCAGAAGAAGTCAGCCCATGACTTTCCACAGCCTGTACTTTCCAATAATAATTCCCAGCAGTCAAAGCTTGAGACTCTGCTCCAACTGTATAACTTCCACCTGTATCAACTGCCTGCCCAACTGTAAATCCTTGAGTTGTTCCAGAAGGAATGTCATTTGCTCCATAAGTATAGTGAACAGCAGGACTAGAAAAATCACTGTCATCATCAATGTAAATAATATATCCCAGGCTATCTGTATCGGGATCAGTTAAAATAAATTGCAAAGTAGGTCTCGAGTCTGAAGTCCATTCGCCCATTGTCAGAGCAGCTTCGCTCAAATCTTCTTGCGTTGTAGTTTGCGAAAGAGACGATGAATTCCCAGGTTGTTGAGAATATTTAAAAGTATATTTAGTTTCCCAGCCACTAGTATTTCCAGCGGTATCTCGAGTATTTATGCGAAGATAATATGAAGTATTAGCGGTAATAGCCGCAGCAGCATCATAAGCATTTGATGAAACGGTCGCAGTAGGAGTAACTGAAGCAGCATCGGTTCCCCAATAAACATCATATTCATCAACGCCAGAAGTAGCATCAGTTCCAACAGTCCACACAAAATCTGGATCAGAAATTGTTGCCCAGGTATCATCCAAAGAACCATTGCTATCAGTTACAGTTCCGGCATTAGTAGGATTAACGGAATCGTAATAAAAATTCACAGAACCAGTTGCGCTATCATTATTAGCATTATCAGTAGCAAAAACTTCAAATAGCTTTGTTCCATCAGCATCAGAGCTCAAGGTCACATCGAGAGTAGTCTCATCGGCAGTTGTTGTGGAAAGAGTTCCAGCATTTGTTTCGTATGTATAATTTGCGATTCCAGAAACTGCATCACCTGGATCAACCCAAGAGAAATTGAAAGAATTAGAATAAGTCCAAGAAGTTGGAGAAGAAACAGGAGCAGGAGTATTTGGAGCGTCTTCATCAAATTTATGTGTAAAAATAGTTGTCCAGCAATCCGCATCAGTTGGACGATCTGCATTAGTGTTTGTACAAGAGCTGCTTCCTCCATCAGGATCAGCCCAGTTACCAGCATTATCCTGAGCAATAACTCTCAAATATCGAGTGTCCGAAGTTGCAAGAGAAGCGGGATCATGGTCATCCGTCAGGGTAGAATCAATAGTAGTCCCAGTGGAGCTTGTATCGAAATAGTAGTAATATTGATAAACACCATTAGTATCAAATTCTCCAGTAAATGAAGTAAAATTTGGATCATCAGTTGAATTACTCCAAGTGTCATTTACCGCACCTTGGTCATCAACTGCAGCTGTAGGATTAGTTGGAGAAGTTGTATCGAAAACAATATTATCGGTAATAGCAGTAGATTCATTTCCAGATGAATCTTTAAAAATCGCATAAACAGTTTTGGCTTCTTCTGAAGAATCTCCTCCATAAAGAGCATCAGTTAAATCCCATGCAGCCTTTGATTCGCCATAAGGCTCATAAACACTATAAGTTGCATCATCATTACTGAATTTCATTTCAGCGGCACCAGTTACAGAAGAAACAGTAATGTTTTCTGTTGCAGAAGAAGTATAAGCATCATCTCCATCAGGATCCGTTGTTGATTCGATTGTAATAGTCCCCGTTGAAGGAGCCTGATTATCCACAGTAAATTCCAAAGAAGTATCATTTGCAGTAACAGATCCATCATCGACAGTTACTCTAATTTGAACAGTTCCGGGTTCAGTTGTGATTGGAGTATAGCTAGCATCTGCATATTGACTATCCCAAACCATGGTTAAAGTATTCTCACCACTCGAGGTGTCCACAGTATCAAATTGTCCATCAGCAGAATCATAAGTTCCATTAGAAACTGAAGGAGTAGCTCCATAAGAAGGAGTCGCAGAATCGAGATATGCTCTATACCAGCTAACCCCAGCATCCGTTGTGTAATCCACTTTTACTTCAAGATTATCAGCATCAGGATCATTCACACCCACTGTAAAAGTGACATACCCTGAAGCATCCGTTGCTTGTGATAAGAATGCTGGGGTTATTGCAACTGTAGGCGCAATATTAAGTTGCCCGAAAGAGATTTCACCATCATAACCATTTTCACCAGTACTACCTTTACTACCACCCGCTACACTAACATCACCTGAATCAAAACTAGAACTAACAACATATCGCACATACACACCACCACCACCACCACCACCACCATTGGTTGCATCTGCAGTATCACCACCAGTAACTGTAAAAGCATCTGGGGTTCCATTAATAGTATCAGCTACCAATTTAACAGCACCACCACCACCACCACCACCACCATTGGTTGCATCTGCAGTATCACCACCAGTAACTGTAAAAGCATCTGGGGTTCCATTAATAGTATCAGCTACCAATTTAACAGCACCACCACCACCACCACCACCATAACTAGAAGTATCAGCACCGTCAGCAGCAATAGTACCATTAACAGTAATCGTTCCAGAAACATTAATAATTACCAACCCCCCCCCACCACCTCCAGTATAAATATAAGGATGACCACCACCACCAGAACCAATAGTAGCAGGATCAGAAATATCACCATCAGCTTCACCTCCTAGCAACCCACTACTACCGTCACCCCCATCACCAAAATGTCCACCACCACCAGCCCCTCCTCCTCCCCAACCACTAATCCCATGTGCTCCAGCAGCAGACCCCTCACCATCATCATCATCATAACCACCATCATAACCTTTGCCAGCAACATCAATAAATCCACCTGTTTGAAGATCCATACTACCAGCCGCAAGTTTTATTATATGTGTCTGAGCAGTCGAATTATCTGAATGAGTAATTGTTCCTCCACTATTAACCGTTATAGCACTCAAAGGAAGAGCATCCCCTTCAGCCGTAAAATAACTTTGAACAAAAGTCCCTCCGCTAGCAACAGTCATGTTAACAGAACTACTACTCGTCCAAATAGCAGTCGACCAAAAATCCAAAATAGTACCAGCAAGAGTGAAATTTGTTTGAGTTTCAAAAGTACCGTTAGATATTTTCAAAGTACCATTATTGTCCCCACCAGTAATAGAATTTGCATTAGATAAAATCAATTCCTCTCCAGTATCTATGGTAAGAATGGCATAATCAGTAACAGTGAGATAATCCACTGTTAAACTAGCAACTCCAAAATTGGTTTCTACACCAACAATCCCATTATTATCAGAATATAAACTCTCATCTCCATCAGTATCTTTGATATAAACCAGTCCCGCTCCACCATTTTCACCACTAGCTCCTGCATCACCACCATTCATAGTAATATCTGCACCAGAAATACTCGAGGCAGTAGTATATTCAATATATAAACCACCACCACCACCACCACCATCATTACCTCCTACTGCAGCATCACCACCAGTAATTGAAAAAGCATCTGGATCACCAGCAATAGTATCAGCTACCAATTTAACAGCACCACCAGCACCTCCACCAGCATTACCAGGAGTATTAGCACCGTCAGCAGCAATAGTACCATTAACAGTAATCGTGCCAGAAGCATTGATAATAATCAAACCTCCACCAGCACCACCAGTCTCCCAAAGATGATCACCACCACCACCTGACCCAATAGTAGCAGGATCAGAAATATCACCATCAGCTTCACCTCCAACACCCGTACCAGCACCATCACCACCATCACCAAAGTGTCCACCTCCACCAGCCCCTGAAGTACCAAGACCATAAGTTCCATGTGTTCCAGCAGCAGACCCTTCACCATCATCATCATCACCATAACCACCATCATAACCTTTGCCAGCAACATCAATACTTCCACCTGTTTGAAGATCCATACTACCAGCCGCAAGTTTTACTACATGTGTCTGAGCAGTCGAATTATCTGAATGAGTAATTGTCCCTCCACTATTAACCGTTATAGCACTCAAAGGAAGAGCATCCCCTCCAGCTGTATAATAACTCTGAGTAAAAGTTCCTCCACTAGCAACCGTCATATTAACAGAATCACTACTCGTCCAAGTAGCAGTCGACCAAAAATCCAAAATAGTACCAGCAAGAGTGAAACTTGTTTGAGTTTCAAAAGTACCGTTAGATATTTTCAAAGTACCATTATTGTCCCCACCAGTAATAGAATTTGCATTAGATAAAATCAATTCCTCTCCAGTATCTATGGTAAGAATGGCATAATCAGTAACAGTGAGATAATCCACTGTTAAACTAGCAACTCCAAAATTGGTTTCTACACCAACAATCCCATTATTATCAG
>Ga0208769_1000792_pt1 | contig 14782 bp, 17 predicted proteins | sample AntAceMetag02UKC_FD_184768 | JGI IMG/M metagenome (GOLD analysis project Ga0208769, IMG submission 184768) | Saline lake microbial communities from Ace Lake, Antarctica- Antarctic Ace Lake Metagenome 02UKC (SPAdes) (version 2) | ecosystem: Environmental > Aquatic > Non-marine Saline and Alkaline...
TCCATAAGGGCAACAGAATTATAGATACGCATGGTTGTATTATTTTAGCACAACACTTCGGAAAATTAAAAGGTGACAGGGCGGTTCTTAATTCGGGAGCTACTTTTGATTCTTTTATGGAAATAATAGAGGGATACGATACGTTCTCTCTTACAATTAAGGAGGATTACTAAAATGGCTTGGAGTATATTTTCTAAGATAGCAGCTGCGCCGATTAAAGAAGTATTGGATTCAACAGGAAAGGCTGTTGGTAGCATAATGAATCGTTTTGGATTTACAGAAAAACTTTCTGATGAAAAACGAATTGATAAATATGCTAATCTATTTAAAATCTCAGAAGCTTCTACTGATTCGGCACGACAGATGTTTATGACCGAAATGAGGACTCAGAAACAACCATGGCTTATAAGGTTGCTTAATGGTTTAGTACGCCCATTTGGAGGGCTGGGAGCTTTGACGGTAGAATTCTATGCTATATGCGGAGCAAATCTTGGAGTGTGGTTTGGATTTAAATATATTCCAGTAACAATCAGTGTTGAACAGCATCTTGTTCTTGCAACTATTATTGCTTTCTATTTTGGAAGTAGGTTAAAAGAAACCTTAACAGGAACCGCTACAAAAAGATAAAGAAGGGAAAAAGGAAATTATGGACAGAACGACCGTGTCTGATAAATGTATTGTGAAAGTCACAAGAGAAACAGAAAAGACCGAAAAGGTTGTTGTTCATGAAATAAAGGGAGGGAACAAAGAAGAAAAAAGTGAATTGCGAATTGCAGATGGCTTAAAAGTCATTTTGCGTAAATTAATTTTATTGAATGATTGAATGATTGAATGATTAAATGATTGAATGATTAAATAATTGAATGATTAAACAAAGGAGAAAGCGATGAAGATTAAAAACAATACTATAATCTCAGCAAATTGGACGGCGAAGATTTTTAGAGTAGATGGGGAAGTAGAAGAGAAAGTTTTTCATAATTTGGTTGTTGATTCTGGTATGGATTTTCTTGCTGAGTACTTATCTTCGACTCCTGGTTCAGCACAAAATTACATAGCTGTTGGAACAGGCTCAGAAGTTTCGTCATTGGGTACAATTGCGTTAGTAGGAGAATCCGTAAGAAATGCAATGGCAACTCAGTTATCTTCGAAAAATGTGTGGATTACTACGGCAACTTTTGCGGGGAATACAGACGGAATTACATCAGTAGCATTGACAGAAGCGGCAGTATTCAATGCTTCATCTGGATTTAATTGTTTCCAGAGAGTAAATGGGGTGCTTGCTACTCTGGGAGCTTCTGATTTTTTACACTTAACCATCGAAACAACCATTGGAAGTAGAAGTTCATAATCGGCAGTAAAAAGTAGAAACCTTTAAAAATAAAGAATAAACAATGGCATTATCTGAAAACATTTTAATTGAAGATGAAGTAAATCTCTTAACTGAAGATAGCGAAAATCTTCTTACGGAAGGCGTAGGGACTCTTTATGAAGGAGTAGAAGCAGACTCCGTAATAAGTTTCTCTACGCTTAACATAAAGCAAAATATTTTAAATAGAGTAGGAGAACTGAGGCTTTTCTCCGATTCTAATATTGAATACTTTTTAAGAAATATCGGTCGAACTGATAATCTAGCAATTATTCAAGACTCAATTAAGAAAGAATTAAGATTAATTCTACAGAATAGTCTGATTCCGTTTAGCGATACGTATAAAAAGAATGTACTCGGAATTGATTTAGACAATATTAATTTAACAGACATTTTCCGTAAACATTTAATTTGTGGTCTTAAAGGGAAAGACAATCTTCTATTATCAGAAGTTGTTTGTAAGCAATTGATTAAGTCGGCATTAGAGGAAACTCTTCTATCAGATGATTTTCATAAACAGGTAATTAAATTAGTACTAAATGACACTAATATATTTGATGCATTTAGATTACAATTAAATAAAGCAATTTCAGAAAAATTAAATCTTTCTGATAAAACGATCAAACAAATAGTTAAGTTAATTATTGGCGATGTAGCATTATCAGACGTATTCAAAAAATATTTAGTCAGGTCGATATTACAAAAAGACAATGTCGTAATATCTGATCGGGTCAATAAGCAATTAAATAAAACGATTCCTGAGCAGGTAGTCTTATCTGCTGAATTTAATAGGGACTTGGTAAAGTTAGTATCGGACGATATTGTTTTGTCAGATGTCTTTAAGATACTTCATTCGATAGTTCTTCCAGATAGTCTTACTGGATTCTCAGACTTGTTTAAAGTTGAGTTACGAAAAATAGTAATAGACAATATGGTTCTGTCTGAAGTATTTAAAAAGCACACTATAAAAACTATTAATGATGATCTTATTCTATCTGACCAAAGCTATAAACAGTTATTGAGAAGAATATCAGAAGATATCGTTTTGTCAGATAGAATTACTAAACAATTAAACAAGATAATATTGGGAGATATCGTTTTATCTGATAATTTTAGATTAGGAATAGGTAAGTTAATTCTTGGAGAAATAATTTTATCAGATAATTTTCGCAAACAATTATTTAAGTTAATATCGGAAGATATTATTTTATCAGATGATTTTCATAAACAATTATTTAGAACAATATTAGAAGATGAAGATATTATTCTATCCGATATTGTTACCAAACAATTATTGATATCAATATTAGAAGATGAAGATATTATTTTATCAGATAGAATTACCAAGAAATTATTTAAAGTTGTATCTGAAGATATTATTTTATCAGATATTTTTAAGAAATATATAATTGCCGGCAAAACAGAAGAAAATGATTTAATTATATTTGATAATTATAGTACTACAACAATTACGTTTAGAGTTTTATTGTTTCTGGTATCAAGTATAGAAGGGTATATTGGCAAGACATCTAATATAGAAAATTATCTGGATATAACAGGAAAGATAAAGAATTACTCAGGAACAACATCTAATATAAAAGGACATTAAAAAATGGAACAACTCGGTGGTGGAGATACAAAACAGTTTACACTTACAATGAGTATAACGCCTGATGATAATCCTACTCTTTCTATTTTCAATTCGGGGAATTCAGGTATTTCTTCATTAACAAGTGCGGCTTCAGGGGATAACCATTATTACACTTTATATACGCTTCCGTCAAGTCCCGGAATATATTTTTCTGAGTGGAATATTTCCGTGTCTTCAAGAGCGTATGTTGATCGGACTTTGTTTGAAATAATTTTAATAGATGCTGATCAAGCAGGACTTTATAGCAACCCGAATGATTTAAGAGCGATCTATCCAAAGATAGATACAACTGGATTAACCAATAGACAACTGAACCAGTTTATAACAGATGTCGATGCAGTAATTAATATGAGACTATCGGGTACGTATTCTGTTCCTTTTGCAACAGGAGTAAACAGTCTTCCAGCTTCAATAAATTATTTATCGAAGAATTTAGCTCTTCTTGAAATATTATCAAGACCAAGTGTAAAAGCTGGTGGAGATACTCCTGGATGGTTAGCAGATAGAAGAGATTATTTCGAAACGCTTCTTGATAAATTGGAAACAGGAAGTTATTCGTTAGTCGTTAGTTCTGGAGGAACTATTGGAGGAAAAACAAGTACTACTCTTTGGGGAGCAAATGAAGATTACCATCCAATATTTAATTTGTTGGATTCCGAAGAGCAAAGAATAGATACAGATAAAATTGAAGCATTAGAAGACGAATTGGATGATGACTTATGATTTCTGTCAAAGTAAAAGACCGCAATCAAGTAGCTGCTAAACTAAAGGTAATGTCGGTTAAATTAAAGAATCCAAGAGCTCTTTACGCGAGATTCGGAGTTCAAGGGATAAAATGGATTGATGAGAATTTTAGAAAACAAGGAGGATTACTTAAAGAAGGAAAATGGAAACCATTATCTCCTTCAACAATACGAAGTAGAACAAAGAGAAAAAAGAAGAGAACAACGAGTACACAAATTTTAATAGACAGTGGAGAATTAAGAAAGAGTTTCGAAACGAGTTTTACTTCCAGAGGAGTATTAATAGGAACGGGGAAGAAGTATGGAATTTATCATGATTCAGATGTATCAAGAAGAAAGCTTCCTCAGAGAAGAATGGTTCCGAGACAAAAGGATACTTCGATGGTAATTAGATTAACTAAAACATTAAGGAATTATCTTAGAGAGATTGGTAGGGGGATCATATAGATTAACTACTTCAGGCCTTGTCATTTAAGCTCAGACTCGTGTTTGAACTTTGTTTATAACTTTCTATAACCTTAAATAAGAAGGACAAGAAATGGCAACAGATTATGAAATTTTAATTACGCTTGAGGATATATTCAATGCAGATTCTCGAACTAAAAAGTATACAATTCAAGGAGCAGAGGACCCAGATAATGTTCCTACTCCCGAGATTTGCCCAATGGTAAATTTATTGCCTATTGCTAAACCAAGGGAATTAGCAAGAATGTCGACAACTCCATATACAGCGAATTTGATGTTTGAAGTTATACTTTGGGAAATGTCAGCAGGGGATTTTAAAAACGCCTTCAAATTAATGTCGAAGATGGAAGAGAATGTTTTTCAAGTTTTACTGAAAAATAAAAATGTTAGTAATACAGTATTGACAAGTGTTATTGGCGAAACACTTTATGAAAATATGTATTACGAAAGTTGCTTTTACATAAAAGCTGTTATTCCTTTCGTAATAGAAAAAGATCAATAAGAACAACAAGATTAATAAAATAGGGAGGTAAAAGAATTAAAATTTGTAGAAGATGCAAATGCGGTTGTGGAGGAATAACCAATCCGGGGAAGAAATTTATTAATGGACATAATAGAAGAGATAGTCTGCATTCTTTAGAATCAAGAAAGAAAATGTGTTTGGTTCAAAAAGGAAGAATTTTATCCGAAGAAATGAAAAATAAGATAAGTTCTACTTTAAAAGGTAAATATTGCGGGGAAGATAGTCCTCATTGGAATAAGAAACATACTAAAGAGACGAGAAAAAAAATATCTGAAAAGCTATCAGGAAAGAACCATCCACAATTTGGGTGTACTGGAGAAAAGAGTCATAATTATGGGATAAAGCGTTCTGAAGAAACAAAAGAGAAAATATCTATTGCACAATTAAAATTATGGCAAGATTCAGAGTATCAAAGAAAGATGCAGGAAGCATTTGATTTAAAACCAAACAAGCCAGAAACAGAATTATCAATTTTACTTAATAAATTGTTTCCAAAAGATTATAAATATGTTGGAGATTTTCAATTCTTTCTTGGAGGTAGAAACCCTGACTTCATGAATATAAACGGTCAAAAAAAGTTAATAGAAATGTACGGTGACTATTGGCATAGAGGCCAGAATCCACAGGATAGGATAGATCACTTCAAACAATATGGATTTAATACATTAGTAATATGGGAACACGAATTAAAAGAAAGTAGGTTGGGATTGAGAGGTAAATTAAAAGAATTTCATAATAATTAAAAAATAAAAAACAATAACAATTAAAATAAGGAGGTTACCATGGCATACGGAACAGATGGCTTCTTAGGAATTACAAAACAAGGATCGTGGGGGACTGCGACTACAAGCTGGCATTTCGTTCCTTTCGTTAGTGAGGGACTGAATACGAATATAGAAACAATAATGCCAGCATCGATTTTGGATAGGTACGATGAGCCGAATCCATTGGAAGGATTGCAAACAGTTGAGGGAGATATAGTAATGGAATTAAATCCTCTTGATTGTGCCCCCTTCTTGCATGCGGCTTGTGGAAGTTCAACTACAACTATAACATTGAGCGGAGCAGTTTATACCCACGAATTCAAATTAACACAGGATAGATTTGATACTAATGCTGCCTTGACTCCTTATGGATTCCAGATTTACAGAGGAGTAGAACAGGCATTCCAGCTTACAGATGGACAGGCGAATACACTGGAAATTGCTATTACTGCTGGATCTATTGTTCAAATGACTACTGGATTAATTTGTAGAACGACAAGCTTAATGACGAAAGGAACTGTGAGTTATTTTAATTCAGATGCCTTTACATGGGATCAAGCCAGTTTCTCTTTAAGTGGTGCGGCAGTAACAGATTTTGAAGAAATAAAAATTTCTTTAAATAATGCATTAGAAGGAATTGTTCTTCTTGATGGAACAAAACGAAGAGGAAAAATACAAAGAAATGGATACAGAGAAATAAGAGTTTCTGGAACTATTGATTTGCCTGACCTTAACGAGTATGATATTTTTATGGCACAAACAGAAAGAGAGATGATTGCTACATTGAAAAAGACATCGGCAATTTCCTCGGGATATTATGAACAACTTGAAATAATCATTCCGAGTTTTAGATATGAAGGCTTTCCAGTAAATATCGGTGGTCCAGGAAGAGTAACTGTTGGCTTTACAGGAAGAGGCGTATATAACTCAGGGTCAGCAACAACTATGAAAATGACTCTTGTAAACACAAATGCAAACGTACTATAATAAATAAATGTAGATAAACAAAGGAGGAGAAAATTATGAAAGCTTCAGATTACAGAAAAAAAGTTAGAAAAGGTATTATGTGTCCAAGCGGAATAGAATTAGAAATTAGAAAGGTTAAGGCAATTGATTACCTGCGGATGGGGATTCTTCCTGATACATTAGCAGAAATGGGAGAGAAACCAGAAAAGGTCAATCCTGATACATTAGATAAAATTCAGAAAATGTTTTTAACGACAATCGTTATCGCAACAAGCGACTTTAATATTGTTGATAAACCTTTTAACGAATTGGGAGAAGGGGAAATATCTTATCTCGAAATAGAAGATGATGATACGAACTTTATTATTAACGAAATAAGTACTTTTTCCTTTGGAGAAAAAGAAAATGGAGGTGGCGAAGAAGGCATCCGTCCCTTTTCAGAAGAGTCCGTATCCAAGCCTGATTGATGCAATTGCACAAAGGTATGGAGTGCTTCCGTCAGAATTACTTGATATGGGAGTTGACGAATTAAATTGGAATATAAAAATTTATAGCATAGCTGTAAAAAAGGAGAATACAAAGAAGAGACAACAGGAGTTAGCGAATAAGCAATCGAGGAGCTTATAGCAAAGACGAGGAGCTTTGTAAAATAAAAGGTCTGTAAGTTATGGCACAAAACAAGGTTGAAGTCTTATTAACTGCGCGAGATCAGGCATCTGGGAAGATAAATAAGAATACTCAGGCGATGCAGGGAATGACTGGAGCATCTAAAACTCTTGGGTCTTCTCTTACTGCATTAAAAGGAATTGCCGTAACTGCCTTTGCTGGTTGGGGTGTTAGTCAAGTTGGTAAAAATATTATTAAGATTGGTGCCGACTTTAAATACACGATGGCTATTGTTCGTGGTGTTTCTCAAGCAACCGGAAAACAATATGCTGCCTTAGAAGCCAAGGCTCGAGAAATGGGGGCAACAACTGAATGGTCTGCTACGCAAGCAGCAGAAGGTCTTCAGTTTTTGTCAATGGCTGGTTTTAAAGCCGAAAAGGCTATTGCGGCTCTTCCTGTAGTTTTAGATTTAGCAACTGCAGGAAATATTGATTTAGCGAGATCAGCAGATTTAGCCTCTAATGCCTTAACAGCAATGCGATTGCCCGTTGAAGACCTTGATAAAGTGGCTGATGTTTTTATACAAACCATTACTTCCAGTAATACAAATATGGAAATGATGGCGGAATCGTTTAAGTACGCCGCACCTGTTGCCGCCGGATTTGGTATAAAAATTGAACGTCTTGCGGCATTAATTGGTTTACTTGGTAATGCTGGTGTTCAGGGATCAATGGCCGGTACTCAGTTATCAATGGCAATGTTAAAATCACAAAAAGTCTTTGATAAATATGGTGCTTCTGCAAAAAATGCTGACGGAAGCACTAAAGATTTTGTAGATGCATTGGAATTATTAGAAAAAGTTGGTGGAGATGCTAATGAAGTATTAGATGCATTTACGTTTAGGGCTGGTCGTGCCGCTCTTGCTCTTTTAGGACAAGGAACTCCAGCTATAAAAGCGTATATAAAAGAAATAGAAAATGCTGAAGGGGCAAACAAAAGACTTGCAGATATAATAAGGGATACAACCAAAATAGACTGGAAGATTTTAACTTCCGGAATGAATGCTGTTGCCCAAGAAATTTTTGATATATATGAGACTCAAATCCGGAAGACATTACAGGGATTCACTTCTTGGATTAGAGAACATAAGAAAGAAGTACTTGGTTTATCATCAGCTCTTGGAGACCTTGGATATAAATTAGCAAACATAGTAATTCCGGCTTTAGATAAAATATGGACTATTATTTCTTATGATCCAGCAATAATGGAGTTTGGCTTAATTGGTTTGGCTGTAGCTGGAAGAAAAGGAGCCATGATTGGTGCCGCTATTGGGCATACGATAGGCTGGTTAGAACTTTTAAGTAGTGCACTTGGTCTTGCATCAGTAGGGGCAATAAAGTTTTCCGATATAATGACTTCTAATTTTAAAGAATTAGAAAAATTGGTAAATGATTTTGATGTTCCAACTACAATGTTAGAAGGCTTTAACGCACAAGTAAAAGAATTAGAAAAACAAATAGCATACCTTAAGACGGCAACAGAAGGAAAAGCATTTACATTCTCAGAAGATAAAGAGGAGCTCGCTCTTCTTGAGAATAAATTAAAAGATGTACAGGCACGAATAGAAACATTAAAATTAGCTTCTAAATTAGATATTGATTTATCTAAACCGATAGATCAAGCTAAACGACTTGCTTCAGCCTTAAAAGACCCAGCCGCTTTTTTTGAAAAAGATAAACCAAAAAAGAAAGATGATGGCGTAGCAAAGGCTGCCAGAGATGCTGTAATAAAGGCTCTTAAGATTCAAGAAGAATTTGCTTTTGGAATGTCAGCAATAGAAGCAAAAAGAATTGCTGATAGAAATAAAACAGAAAAAGAAACTATTGAAAATTTCAGACAAGCCAAAATGACAGAAACAGAATTGGCGATGTATGAGCTTGATAAACAATTTTTAGAATACGATACTTTTGTAAAAGATAAAGAAGCACTTGATAATTTGTATGTAAAAGAAGCTGCAAAAATAACAAAGTCAGCAAACAAGGCTGCCCTTGAAGCAAGAAAAGAATTCGAAAAAGAAATTTCTGAGGTAGGGAAAACAGCAGCCGAAATACAACTTGCAACTATTTATAAACAAGCTAAAGATTGGGAAAATCTCGGATACGACAAAATAAAAATTACTCGGTGGACAGAAGATGAAATATCAAAAATTACTGATGATACTGCCGATGCGATGACAGATGCTTTTGCAGGATGGGCGAAAGACTTTGGTTCTACTCTTAATGAAATGTTTTGGGGTGCAGAAACTACTTTTGGTAGTATTTTAAAATCGTTTGCTAAAATGATTACGCAAATGATAATTCAAAAATCAATAATAGAACCTATGTTCAGTGGTGGTAGTTCCGGAAAAGGATTGATTGGGGGATTAATAAGTGGAGGGCTTGGTCTTCTTGGTGGAGGATTTACAAGTACCAGTCCATTCTTGACTGCGGCGCAACAGGGCATACCAAATGTTGCAACTCTTTGGAAAAAAGGTGGAGCATTCCTAAATGGTATTGCTGATTATTCAAATCAAATTGTAAACACCCCTACTCGATTTGCTTTTGCCTCTGGAGCAGGACTTATGGGTGAAGCTGGTAGTGAAGCTATTATGCCATTGACCAGAACTTCAGATGGAGATTTAGGAGTAAAAACTCAAGGTGGAAATGATCAAGCAACAACAATTATAATAAACGCAATAGATTCAAAGTCTTTCGCAGAAGTAGTCAAAAGAAATCCTCAATCAATAGTAACTGTAATTGGAGATGCAATGAAAGATAGAACGGGACTCAGAAATGTAATGAAAGGAACAATGTAATGAAAGGAACAATGTAATGAAAGAAACAATGTAATGAAAGAAACAATGTAATGAAAATAACGAAAGGAACTTTATAATGGCGACTTGGCCTGAGAGCGATCCTACACCTGTTTACCCTTTATCTGTTGAACAAGAATATAATACTCTTATTTCTGATTATGATGGTGGAGGAGAACAAAGAAGAAAGAAGTTACTTTATCCAAAATACAATGTAAGCGTCAAATATCAGAAGATATCTTTATCTGACGCACAAGCATTATGGACATTTTATTCGGCCAGAGGTGGGGCACATGAGGCCTTTTACATTTATGACTTAGCATTATTGCTTGGACATTCCTTTAGCCATGCAGGACAGTACTGTGGAACAGGAGATGGAACAACAAATACATTTGATATTCCTGGAAGAAGTACTTCTTCTCAAACTATATATGTTGATGGGGTTGACGATACAACTAATACAACAATCTTGGTAGGTGGTGGAACTTCAAGTAGTGACAGAGTTCGATTTGATGTTGCAGCTCCAGCCTCAGGAATAATTATCACTGCAGATTTTACTGGATATTTAAGAATAAGAGCAAGATTCTTAGAAGATAAATTATCCAGAACTAATTTTATTAATGAGCTTTACGCTTATGGAATAAAACTTAAAGGACTGGGTGCTGTATGAGAGATTTATCTGAATTAGTTGAAGCAGCAATGGCAAGCGAAGAAGGCAAGATGTTTTGGTTTCTTGAATTTCAATTCAATACTACAGTTAGGTATACGGATGCCGAGATAGATTTTTATGCTGGTGGAGATAAATTTGAAACAATGCCATTTGAGATTCAGACAATAAATTTCGGGGCAAAAACTTCTGTTGATAAGGTAATTGTCGATATTGCAAATGTTGATTTACAGATGTCAGCGATTTTCTTAAATGAAGACGTTATGAACAAATGGGGAATTTTATATGTAGGATTTTTAGATACGAATAACGTAATAATAGGCGACCCTATTGAGATATTCAGAGGACTTGTTTCTACATGGGAATTGAATGAACCAACAGCATCAATCGTATTAATGAACGAATTTGTTTTCTGGAATAAAAGAACATTAAGAAAACATCCACCATCCTGTAGATGGGCATTCAAAGGAACTGAATGTACATATGCAGGAGCAGAGACATGGTGCGACAGAAGTTATGCCAGATGCGGGGCATTAAGTAATACAGATAATTTTGGCGGGGAAAGATGGTTACCGGATTTGATGGAACGAGAAATTTACTGGGGCAAAACAACATGAAAGGGTTTGGTCAGGTAACTCGAAAATATATAGGGCAGAGCTTTGAGGAGTGTAATTGTCTTCAATTACTACACCGGATTTATACAGATTTGAACCTGAAAGTTCCGTCTGCATACAAAGGGTATGATCTCATTTCTTATTTAAAATATTGGGAATCTAATCCAGAATTAGCGATAAAAGATATGATCGACTTATTTAGAACTATCGGTAAAAAAGTTGATCCAAATTATTTGAAAAGAGGTGATCTGATTGTGGCGAATTACAAAGGAATTAAATGGCCAGCAATATATCTTGGAGACAATCGCATAATGTGCGTTAATAAAAAACATGGAGTTAGGAATTTAATGTTAGGTAAGACTATTTTCCCGGTCATGGCGAGGAGACTCGATGGGTGATCCAGCAACAATAAGCATCGCGACCGCATTTAAAATATTCGCCGCTATCGCAACTACGGCTTGGAGCGTCGGAATGGCTGGTTACGGTATCAAGACTCCCGGTCTATCTCCTGAAAAACCAAAAGATGAAGGAACTTTAATTAATTCAAAAACCACCGACGCTATCAGACCTATCGTTTATGGATTGACAAGAGTTGGCGGGAACCTTGCTTTCGCAACTACCACAGGAACCGACAATAAATATCTGTATTTTATATTATCCCTTGCTGAAGGCGAAGTAAATAAAATTCACCAATCGGGCGGAGTTGACCAGATTTTCCTAAACGGTAAATTATACACTGAATCTGATTATGCCGGGTATTTTACTTATGAATTTTTCAGCGGCAGTGCGACTCAAAATGTTTGCTCAACATTACATACAGCATATCCAGCATTTACAGATCCTAGAAGATACAATGCTTATTTATTCTGTAAGTTAGAATACAACCGAGATAAATTCACGTCTATCCCAGACGTGACGGTGATTCTTGAAGGGAATCTAAACAAAGATTTTACCACTGAATCTGTCTATGCCTCAATGGGGACATTATATACAAATAATCTTGCATATTGTGTATATGATTTTCTAACTCGACCAAGCACAAGAGGCGGGAAAGGTCTTGACCCAACCAGAATTGATTTAGCTTCTTTTCGAACAGCCGCAACCTATTATGATACTTATGGCTGGACTTGTAATATGAGAGTTGATAAGGATCAGGCTGCAGACGATAATCTTTCTTTATTACTTGCAAATGGAAGAAGTGACTTAATTTATTCTGATAATAAATTCAAGTTAAAATTTAGGGATACTCGTGAAGAATCAGTCTGTATGCAAATTACAGAAGACGATATAATCCAGCAAGGAAAAGAAAGTACTATTCAAATCAGTCCTGCTTCGAGTCTTTTCGATAGACCAAATGCGGTAAAAGCAACTTATTACAATGCCGATTTGAATTATGCACAGGACGAAAAAGTGTATCAAGACGACACGGCATACGACACAGAAGGGGATTATAGAGAGCAGTCGATTGAATTGCTTGGATTGTCTTCTTTAGCAACAGTAATACCGATGTCATATTACTATCTTGAACGAGCCAGATGGGGAAATATATTGTCCTTTATGATGGGCAATAAGGGAATGAGCCTTGAGACAATGGATCTTGTGCAGATCACTCACAGGATGCCTGGCTGGACGAGTGGAACAAAGCCAATGTATAGAGTAGAAGACACAATGTTGCAAATGGATGGTAATGTAGCTTTAACTTTAATCCAAGAAGACGATTCACTCTATAATGATTCTTATGATATTGATACACAGGAATTATTTATAACTGATTTATTAAGTCCGTCAGCAACCGTCCAGCCCGTGATTAATGTTTCTCATGAGGAAGAAGTTTATTACTATAGAAAGAGAAGTTTTACAAGATGGAAGATAGATTTTGATCCGCCCTCTGTTGAGAGCTATCCGTTTTGGGATTACGCTGAAGTTTGGATGCAGATTGGGTCAGGTGGGTATAAGTTTATGACCAAAGCTACTACTGATTATCAGATTGATCCGGTTGAAGAGGGAGTTACATATTACATAAAACTTCGATCTGTGTCGATATTTGGAGCAAAAGAAAATTTTGATTCAGCATATACAGTGTCAAAACAAATAGTAGGAAGGGTAAACATTCCTTCTAATTCTACGAGCTTCTCTGCGACCGCCGTAGCAAATGTAGTTACGCTCAATGCTGACTTTCCCAGTGATCCTGATATTATAGGATATGAAATTCGTATGGGAGATACGTGGAATGGGGGAAGTTTTGTTCATTTTTCGATTTCTCCAAACGTGAGGCTTACTTTTATCACACCAGGGACACAGAAATTTTGGATTGCGGCAAAAGATAATGCTGGAGCATATTCTCCTAATCCCCAGAGTGATTCTTGTACCGTTCCTTACCCAACCAGTTATGATTATAAAACAGAATGGGTGTGGGACTATGATGGCATAGGAAGCCATAGCAACACAGAACATGTCGTACATTTAACAGTGGATGCTCTTAAATGTAGTCATACATCGAATATTCTTATTGGAACATGGACTTCTCCTGTTTATGATGCTGGATCAGTTAAAAGAATGAAGATTTGGGGAGACTTTCTTTCAGACTTCATTGCAGGAAGTAAAACATGGGATGGATTTTTCCCTTCTCCTGTGACGTGGGATAGCAAAATAGGTTCAGATACCTGGAATACTGTTTTTTCAGTTGAAGGTAGCCTATCAGCCAAATTAAAATACGGAGATGCGGATGTTAGTGAAAATACATTAGATAATTTTAATAATCTCGCTCCAGAACTGGATGCTCGTTATTTACAGGTCGAGCTTACTATTACAGACCCAGAATTAACAGCGAATTTGTATGTATATGAATTAAATATAACCATGCTCACCTATGTTTAAGGAGATATTTAAGGAGAAAAAATGTTAGATTTTGAAATAGATCATTTAGTAAAAGAAAAGAACGGGCAAATTGATGTATATGTGAAAGTTTTTAAAGCAGGCACTCCGAATAAGGTTTTAAAGACTTATTGCGTCGCGTATAAAGATGCGACTTCTTTTAAGGAGAAATTAAGATTAAAAATAAGTCAGAGCAAGAAGGATGTTGAAGAATTAGATTTAAAAGAGATCGAAATTAAAAATTCTCTGACTGAATTGAAAAATGAGGTGGAAAAATGAGCCAAACTTTTACAGATGATTGTTATGCCGGGGGACACGTAGCCGCAACAGACTTAACTAATATGGAAGCAAACTTTGCAGCATTGAAGTCTGCTTTTTCAGGAGCTACAACTCCGGCAAATACGGTAGCTGGGATGTGGTGGTTTGATACGACTGCAAATATTCTAAAACTTAGGAATGAAGCCAATTCAGCATGGCTGAGCGTGTGGGATTTTGCAAATAATAAACCAATATTGGCAAATAATGTTTCTGCCGATTTTGCCGCAGCATTAAAAGACCCCGCAGCTGGCACAGCAGGGCTTAGAACACTTGGGACAGGAGCGACTCAGGCAAAGCCAGGTAACGCTGTAGATGCCCATACAGGTGACGTTACAGGTACAACTGCTTTGACGATTGGTAATGGCAAAGTAACA